>Ga0307931_1002100_pt1 | contig 12890 bp, 20 predicted proteins | sample OrgLakmetageno47_FD_201816 | JGI IMG/M metagenome (GOLD analysis project Ga0307931, IMG submission 201816) | Saline water microbial communities from Organic Lake, Antarctica - #47 | ecosystem: Environmental > Aquatic > Non-marine Saline and Alkaline > Saline | place: Antarctica: Organic Lake... | reverse complement strand
CCCTCCTGAATCATTCCGCACTTGCTTTGTTTGCGCAACGCACGCGCATTCCCACTTCTGCCCGCAGCATTGGCTTCTGTGCCATTTGGGTTTGTATTAGTTCGAGTTCGAGTTCGATTAGCGGCTCCCATTGAATACAACCACCCTGTAAAAAAAACTCCATCCGAAGTTCTATCGAGAAATTCTGCAATTCTGCAGAAAAAGATGAGAATTGTGCGAGCCAAATCAGCATCAAGCAACGACGACGAAGTTGCACGCTGCGGAGTCCCGACTACACCGCGCCATACAATCATGTCGACCTTTGACGAGAACACCTGGGTGTGGATCCCAGATGAAGAAGAGATTGCGTTGCCTGCAAAGGTGTGTTACTTTTGGAAGCGCCATCATTCCACTGGGATCTGCTTCCTAAAGTCTGTATTGAAATAATGATATTGGTATCCTCAAACAAAGTTGCGCAAAAGATCCCACGCCGACAGCAAATAATTGCACTTGAGCCCGCGCGATATTTCTTGGCATTCTTTAACTCGCATAATAAATTGGAAAGAATGTATTTGAGGGGTAGGCTCAACCAGTGTAGCGTTCCACTTGCGGTCGCGAGGATTTTTCTTCCGCTCGTGCACCTCCACTCCGAACATCTTTGCCATTAACATAGCTCCCGTGCTCTCCGCGCCTGTTCACACCCTACTTTTCCCCGTGATTTATCAGGTGCTTGCCACCTTCAAGGCGGGCGAGCCAGCCAAAGTGCGCACGGAAGACGGCGAGGTAATCTTCATGTTATTGTCTGCATCACTTTTTTTCTTCATGCCCACGCACGCGTGAGCAGCGCGTATGCGGGCATGCGAAGAAATTGCAGTGCCAGTCTTCCGCATGCACCACTGAACATTATCAGTCTTGTCTACCCAGCTTTTATAGTTGATAGTGCTCCCAGAGCCAGCTTACTAATGACTGTTGCTGTTATTTTCATCGCGATGTTTTTCCTTTCTCTGCTCCACACCCGATATAATAATGCTTGATGTGCATGCACCTCATACATATTCCGAAATCATATCATGTGCTATTTCCGTGCCTTCGTTGCTTTATTTTGTATTCGGCTGTCCTCTGCGTGTGAACTGTGTGCGTGTTTTCGCAGGACCACAACCTCACCGCGGACCAAACCAAGACTCTGGTGGTGGCGGACGCCGAAGTGCTGAGCAGCAAAATCGACAACTTGATCAACCTCAACGACTTGACCGAAGAAGCCATCTTGCACAACCTCCGCATCCGGTTCAAGGTGCGTGAAGTTAGATGGAGAGTGATGTTACGTATATAAGAGACTATGAGTGAAGGCGAAGGTGGAATAGACTGCTGCACGCTTCTAGCTTCCGCCTGCCCTTTTCTCGTTCTCTCTTCTTTGCGGGTACCTTCGTCTCAAACTCTTTTCTTTTCTTTGCGTCCACTGCGTGTGCTTTTTCAGGAGGGCATCATTTACACCAACGTTTCCTCGATTTTGGTGTCGGTGAACCCATTCAAGCTCTTGCCCCTGTACACGCCGGAAATCATGGACAAGTACCGCGTCAACTCCCGGGAACAGCCCCCCCACGTGTTTCAGGTACTTACTTGCGTGGGCACACGTGTATCCGTTCGTTGTAGAAAGAGCGCGTAGAGAGTTTTCTTTTCGCGGGAATCGTAAAATGGTTTATTTTTTTTGTTTTGTTGTTTGTGTCTGCGTGTGTTACTAAGCACTGTCGTGTCTGCTATACTTGTACTACTACTCGTAGTACCAGATTTTTAATATATTTTTTTTAATTCCATGCCTTTCATGCCGCAGGTGGCCGACGAGTCGTACCGGGGCATGCTTTCGGAGCGCACGGACCAGTCGATCATCATCAGCGGCGAGTCCGGCGCGGGGAAGTCGGAGGCCACCAAGCTGATGTTGCAGTACATCGCCGAGGTGTCCTCGCGCAACAGCGGCACCAAAGGCGGCTCTCTCGAGCAGCAAATCTTGCAAGCCAACCCTGTGATGGAAGCCTTCGGAAACGCGAAAACGGTGAGTTGACGGAGTCAATCACCCTGAAATGAGGCAGAAAAGGAAAATGTAGTGTTTTCGCTCAGATAAAAATCCTATCTGTATGACACTTCCTTGTATTTATCCTCTTCTGTTCTTCATTCATTCATTCGTTCATTCGTTCGTTCGTTCACACGCACTTGAAAATAAATATAGGTGCGGAACAACAACTCGTCGCGGTTCGGGAAGCTCATCACCGTCAAGTTCGACTCCAACGGCGGCATTTCCGGCGGGAGCATCATCAACTACTTGCTTGAGAAGTCGCGCGTGGTCTTTCAATCGGAGGGCGAGCGCAACTACCACATTTTCTACCAGGTGTGTGAGTTAAGCACCGTAACAATCATAACTCACTTGTTTGTCTTTTCGTTCTCTTTTCTACAAGATGAAGGCTCTCTTTTCTGCAATTAAGAGAGGTACCGAAAGCGATCAGAAACAAGAAGTTCTATCTCTCGTCTGTAAAATCGCTTTTATCCTGAAACTCATTTGGTATCATCCTCCTTATCGTTCTCCTACTGCTACCATATTAGATCATTGCGGGGGGCAAGGCGGACAAACCTCTGCAGACCCAGCTGAGCCTCACGGACGCGGTGGACTACCACTACCTCGATCAGGTAAATAGCCTTTGCTTTCTTTTAGGGAACAAGGCACGAGAACAATCTTTGTTTCTCCTTCATCACTCATGTGCCCTTAATGCAATTCACGTGTGCTTACGCGTGTGTGCGTTCTTGCATCTTGCCTTTGCCCTCAGTCCGGCGTGATTGAGGTGGAAGGCATCAACGACGAAAAGGACTACAACATGGTAAGGGATATGTCCTGCTCTTTCATTCCTCATTCCGCGTCACTAATATGATGACATACACAACGAATCTACCGCACCAAAAACAACCCAACAGGTGCGGCGCTGCTTCACCACTCTGGGCTTCGACGAGGACGCGGTTGTGAAGCCCATTTTGGAGTGCGTGGCCGCGGTCATGCAGCTGGGAAACATCAACTTCGAGGTGAGTGGGTAGATGAAGGAGAAGTACAGAGGAGTGAGCGGATCGCACTCTCGTGCCTGTGCTCTTTTTGACATTTAGAGAGTACTCCGAAAATGCTCAGATTGAGACCACCACTACATTCTTTTGATTGTGTGCTCCAAAAGTCTCGCTTGCCTGACCTCATTCGTTTTCTTTTTTATGACTTCCTTCTCAAACTTACATGTCTTTCTTTAATCACACCAGGTGGTCAAGAAGGCGATGGAAGAGGACTCGTCGGCAGTGGGCAACGAAGATGTGCTCAACACTGCAGCCGCGCTGCTGGGCATCGACGCTACCACGCTCAAGACCAACCTCACCTCCAAGAACATCGGCAACCGGTATGTGCGCATGGGTTGAAATAGAGAGCAAGTAGTGGTGACATTCGTTTCTCTTTCTTTTTTTGAATACAAAACTAACTTTTTCTTTGCTTGCTCTGCCTTGCTTCCTCAGCTCGGTGCTCCTCGTCGCATATTCGGTGGAAAAAGCACAAGAAGCCCGCGACGCACTCGTGAAAGCGCTTTACGGGAATTTGTTCCAAGCCATCATCGACGAAATCAACAAGTCGCTGCAAAGGTCGCAAACCGCGGAGGGTCACGCCAACATCATTGGCGTTTTGGACATTTTCGGGTTTGAGTCCTTTGAAAAGAACTCGTTCGAGCAGCTGTGCATTAACTTTTGCAACGAGAAACTGCAGTTCCACTTCAACGAGCACATTTTCCGCCTCGAACAAGAGGTGAGGCACGCACTGCAAATATGTTGCACTTTTCTCGTCTTCTTCTTGTGGTGACGTGTGCGCACATCGTTACTTCTTCGTCTATTACCACTCGCAAGTGGTGGTTTTTCTCATCCCGTTCATTGCTTCAAAAAAACAGCAACGAACCAAGTAGTGACCCCAATCAATGCCCCTCATTTTGAAACAGGTGTACGAGGCGGAAGGCGTGAATGTGCCGCGCACCGACTTCAAGGACAACCAGCCGACGCTCGACTTGCTCGAACTCAAGGGCACCGGCCTCTTCCCGATGCTCGATGAGGAGGTGTGTGTGTGTGAGGGAGAAAAGTGGAGCGAAAGGGGGGTGGGGGCATTGTTGTTTGAAGTAAATAGAGAAAACGCATTCTGATGCCTCCTTTTTCAGTTTCTTTTGCCATCGTGTTTGCATGCCCCTTCCTTGTATCTCTCGACTCTCACCTTCCCTTGTACGTACATCTCATTTCTTCTGTACGCAACTACTTCTCAACCACACAAAAGGTGAACGTGCCGCGGGCCTCCGACGACACATACCTCTCCAAGATCCAGCAAGCCCACGCGAAACACGCCAATTTCGTGCGCACCCCCGCCTCCAAGCTCAAGATCCCCAACGAGCGCCAGTGCTTTGGAGTCGTGCACTACGCCGGTGAGTTGTCAAGTTTGGGGGGGGGGGGCGTTTTTAGATTGGTTTTGATCCATAGAATGCGCCTCGAGAGTGTGAAGCGAGCACGAGAACGGCCCGTTTCATCTTTCGGCGCTGGGTTCTCGTGCTTCGCTTTTGCGATAGCACCTCTGTCAATTTAACGAGATTAGCTTTGACACGTAGTCCTGATATTGGCGTCTCTTGCTTCGTGTCATCCTTCTTATGCATTTCATGCTGGTGCTATTCTCTTCTTTTCTACCACCAGGCTCGGTATACTACGACGTGACCAACTTTTTGGAGAAGAACAAGGACGCGATTCACGCCGACACCAAGAGCATGGTCCTCAAGTCCAGCGTGCCGTTTGTGGCCTCTCTCATGGCGGAGAAGGCCGACAGCGCCGGGTAAAAAAATGTGTGCCACTCTCTCTGCATTCCTTATCATAGCCTTCTTTCAGGTCCAGTTTCTTCTTCTGGGCCGCTGAGAAGTTGTGCCAAATACTAAGTGTTCACGAAAATTGAATTTTACTCTTTCTTCACTCTATTTCATGGTGACAGTGGCGCCGCCGCCCCGGCCCCTTCCAAGGTGCGCGGCCGCGCGGGCCCTGCCGGTGGAGCGGCCAAGAAGGGCAAGACGCTGGGGGGCCAGTTCAAGGACTCGCTCAACAACTTGATGGCCACGCTCAACGCGACGAACCCCAGCTTCGTGCGGACGGTAAGATTCAAAACAAAAATTAAAGCACTCAAAATTTTTGGTGTAGAAGTGCGAGTGTTCTCAGTAATTGAAGAGAGTAGCGATGGAATGTTGTACGCAAGCGCGTACAATTCTCAAATTTGTTCCTTCTATTTCTACTACTTGTTCTCTCATCCTCCTCCTCCTCTTTTTTTCCTCCATCACAGGTGAAACCCAACAAGCTGAAGCAGGGTGGGGTGTTCGAGAGCGACATGGCCTTGTCGCAGCTCCGCTACTCCGGCCTCCTCGAGGTGTGCCGCATTCGCAAGCTCGGCTTTCCCGTGCGCCGCGACAACGAAGAGTTCTTCAAGCGGTGAGTCCAATGAATGTGTAGTTGTGTTTCTGTTGTGATTGCGGTGGTTATATAAGTAGTAGTAGAGATAGTACTTCTTGGCGAAATCCTATCGAACACCATGGGACCCCATCGGAAATTTCGCATGTGTCATTCGACGATAATAGTCTCATAATCGTGCCATATTAAGATTCGCTTTTGTTATCGTCTCACTACCACAGGTACCGCGTCATCGAGCCTGGTGCCAAAGACTTGTCCTCCATGCTCGAAATGCTGAAAGCCTCGGGCAAGCTCCCCGACGGCCAATTTGCACTGGGGAAATCCAAGGTGTTCTTGAAGAACAAGGCCGCGCAACAAATGGACACCCTGCGGGAAGACGCCTTCTTGTTGGTGGCGATTCGCATCCAAAAGTCGGTGCGGGCAGTCGTGTGGAAGGCCCGGTTCAAGTCCTGGAAGGCCACGCTGGAGGCCGTGCGCGCTGCGATGGCCAATCGTTCGGAGCCCGAGCTGACCGCTTCGATGGACTTGATGAACGAGCTCCCGTATGGCGGCAAGCACATCGCCCTGTACAAGGACGCCCTCGCGCTCCTGAACCGCCTCACGGAAGAGACCAAGCTCGTGGCCATGCTTGAAGCCGCAGTGAAGAGCCGGTCCAAGGCCGCGATCCTCAGCGCGGTGCAGGCCGCCAAGGGCATGAACCCCCCGTACGCGCCGCCGTCCCTGGCCGACGCCGAGTCCCTCGTGGCGCTCATCGAGAAGGAAGAGGCCTTGACCGTGGGTTTGCGCAAGGCCTGCAAGGACCGCGACCTCAAAACCATCGACGAGCTGCTCTCGCAAGCCGAGGAAATGAACATGGGCGAAACCGAAGAAGTGAAACAGGCCGAAGCGCTCAAGAAGCGCTTGGAAGAAGAGCAGTCGGCCGTGGAAGGTTTGAACGCGGCGATTGCTTCCAAAGACATGGCCTCGCTCTCGGCCTTCCTGAAAATGTGCTCGGAAATGGGCATTTCGTCGCCGGAGGTAAAAAAATGATGCATTTGTGATGATGATTATGTTTCCGCATTCAATTAGCCTTGTATGCTGAGACCAAACATATGCCTTAAGTGCCGTTCTTTCCTGCCTGGTTTTTCTTTACCCTCTTTCGTTGTTTTACATTCCCGTTTTTTTTTTCTGCGCATGAACACGCCCGCACAGGTGACGGCGGGCAAGAACATGTACGCGGAGCTTCAGTCGATGCTGGCGGCGCGCAACGCTATCTCGGAAGCCCTGGCAGGCCGCGATCTCGCTGCCATTCAATCGGCGCTCGCCAAGGCCACCGCCGCCAAGGTGGAGGACACCGAAGTGGTTGCGTCGGCCCAGGCTCTGATTGCGACCCTGGAGAAGGAGAAGGAAGCGGTGGCGGCGCTGGTTGCCGCCTGCGACGCGCGCACTCTGACGGCGCTGGAGTCGGCTCTGGCGACGGCGACTGGCCTTGGGCTGACCGAAGAGTCCACTCCTGAAGTGGCCACTGCCAGCACCCTCAAGAACAGCCTGATCGCGGAGCAGGCTTGCAAGGGGGCCCTCACCAAGGCCACCGCCGCCAAGGACTCCGACGCCCTCAGCAAGGGGCTGGCGGAAGCGCAGCAGCTGGGCCTCTCCGGCGCGGAGGTAAGAGTGTTGCAGTGTTCGTGGGTACGTGTTAGCTTTTTCCCAGGACCTTGTGACCTTGTGCTTTGGTACGTTTTCTTTTAGCACAAAGTAAACATGTGGCTCTTTGTGGAATTTCTTGACGTCAGTTTCTTGAAATGCCAATCTGCTTAGGTGGATGCTGCCAACGCTGCGCTCGGCGAATTGCTGAAGACCAACAGCGGCGCAGCCAAGCTGATCGCTGTTTCGGCGAGCGACTCGATCGCTGATATCGTCGCGGCACTCGCTGAAGCCGATGGCCTCGGCCTGCAAGGTGAAAAAACAATTTGAAGTAGGAAGTTTCTCTGTTGTGATTTCATGCATTTATTTTTCCAGTGCAAGTTTGGCTGCGTGCGAGTGGTGGATGTTCATGGCTATTGGGTTGCAAGTGGTGGAATAGAACCTGTCAACTAAACTAATCGGCTCTCGTCCAATGTTGCAGGCGAAGCGGCTTACGCCAATGCGGTGGCCCGCAAGACCCGCCTCGAAGAAGAAGCCACGCTGGTGGCGGATTTGGAGGCCTCGATGGCGGCCTCCGACCTGCAAGCGCTGAGCCGCCACGTGGCCACCTGCCTGCGGCTGGGCATCGCCAACAAGCACCCGGACGTGATGGCCAAAGCCAAAGCGAAGGCCGCGGAGCTGGGCGCGCAACAGCAGGTGAAGAAGACGTTAGGGCGAGGATGTGCATTCGATGTTATCGTGTGGGCGAGCACACTTGCGTTACGCCTCCAACCTATTGTTACTTGGGCATTTTCTTGAACTGCAAATAGAATCTAACCAATCACCGATCTATCGTTGAAACCAAACTAGGTGCTCATGGCGCTTGCGAATAGCATCAAGTCCAAAGACCTTGGCGCCTTGGAAGCCGCTCTCGAAAAAGCCAACGAAGTCGGCCTGTCGGCTCACCCGGAGGTGGCCAGCGCCACCGAATCCAAGGCCACGCTCCTGAAGGAGGTCGCTGCGGACGAGGCGCTGGCAGCGGCGATGGCCACGGCCGCAGCAGCACCGGGCGACGAAGCTGCGACCACTGCCCTGCGCAGGTGCGCCTCTCTCTTTCTGTGTGTGTGTGTGAGGGAAGGGACGGGGCTTTTGCTGTCGTTATTGGTGTACTGTATAATAAGGTCTTCTCGATTGTTCCCCTTACTTGTCTCTGTGTCTCGTATTCCCGCACTCACGTTCAACCACCACCACTCACTATACTATGCCTCCAGCGCCTACGACGCGGCGGCTGGCCTGGGCCTCACCACCGACCGGATGATGCAAGCGCGGGTCACTTTGGACCGCGACCAGCTGGTAGCCGACACTGAAACCAAGGTGAGGAGGAGGACTGCCAAACGCTGGCTTCGTTATGTTGTGGCGCTTGAGCCAGGAATGGTGGAGTGAAATACCGAAGGGCGGCTTCACATTAACCTCTCGCCTCCATGACTATCTTCCCTTCGAAACGCTATTTATTTTTTTATTTTTTCAAATGGTGTTTAATTTTGTCTTTACCATGCATCCAAATACATACTTCATTGTGACAAAAAAAAGGTGGCTAAGGCGACTGCGGGCATGAACTTGGAGCTTCTCAACGAGGCGCTGGAAATGGCCATTCAACTGGGTCTCCGCACTCCTTCCATCGAAGCGGCAGTAACCTTCCGCGACGAGCTTGCTGAGAAGGAAGGCACAGTGAAGGCGATTGTGGCCGCCTGCGAAACCCTCAAGATGAAAGCGTCCTCGAAAGGGGGCATCAGCCAATCCGACGTCGAGGCCCTTGCCAAGACCATGGTTGACTCCGCGAGCGTGGTGGAAGCCATGTCGATGCGCGAAGAGATTCAGGCCGCGCAAGCGCTACAGACCAAGATGGCACAAGTGCTGGTGGTGCAGGAGCAGCTGCGCGCGTGCGAGGCGAAGGGAGCCGGCGCCGACCGCACCGAGCTGTTCAACGCTATGAACGAGGTTAGGCATGAATGCATGTGTTTAGGCGCATGTAGGACTGCAACATAGCAGACGTGTGTTGTTGTGCATGAACGTGCTCACATATATGCGCACAGATCTTAACCTTATACTGTTGCTACTTCGTTGGTCATGTACCTTGCCATTTTTTAGCTTCCTCGTGTTTCTCTCTCCCCTAGTTATTTCGTTCAGTTTCCGTGTATCTTCGCACTCATCCATATGACCTCTCCTTTTAAACACTTGGACTAGGCCCGCGAGCTCGAGATGGACTTGGACGTCATGTACGGTTTGGGGAAGCGGCTCAAGGAATTGGATGCCGCGTACCAAAAGCAGCGCGAAGCGGAGGACGCGCCTCTGGCTGACGACGGGGCCTACGAAGACGCGACCAAGAAAGCCGAAGAGCGCAACGCGAAAGCCGAGCAGAAGAAGTACACCTTCAGCAACTACCCGAGCCTCCGGAGCCCCGACGACTTCGCGAAAGGAGTGCTGCTCCAGAAGCGCAAGCTCAAGGAGGGCATGCTCAAGTGGCAGTCCACGCTGGTGCCGCGGTCTTTGACCGAGCTGGAGCCCGACAACAGTAAGATTGCGGTGCAGATTCACAAGAGCGTGCTGGGTTACATGGGCGACAAATCCATGGCCTTTCCTGCGACTCTGGCCCAGGATATCTTGCAAAAAGGCCTGGAACAACCGCAATTGCGCGACGAAATTTACTCGCAAATCATGAAGCAGTTGACGTCCAACCCCACTGCGGACTCGATCGCGAAAGGGTGGCAAATCATGTGCATGTGCGTGAGCACCTTCCCGCCCTCCATGGAGTTCGAGCTGTACCTCCTCAACTTCATGCACGAGCAAAAGAAGAAGAAGGTTCGAGTTGTTTGTATTTTATAAATGTTGCTCGCGACATATCTTTCTCTTCTGTCCAATCAATCGATCAAAACAAACCTTCTGATAAACAAAGAAAACAAATTTATTCTATATCTTAATCCTCACATTTTCTTTTTGCTCACACTCACCACATTAGGGCGCGGTCCGCAACTACGCCAAGTACTGCCACCGCACTTTGGACGGGATTTTGGCGTCGGGGGCGTCGGGATTCGTGCCGTCGGTCGAAGAAATTCAAGCCTACAAGGAGCGCCCACCCGTGCTGGCCACGGTGAGTTCACTCAACATGCCTTCGTTCCTCCTTTGCGCTTATACTATGCCTAACTGCGCCACTTTTCCATTATGGGAACACCGCAATCTTCTTTTGATGACTGGCGTGTCTGTCATTTGTTACATGTCATTGTTATCGTTATCACTTGAACATCCTCTCCCCTGTATGTCGTTCCTTTCTCAACCCCTCAAGGTGGAGCTGGTGGACGGGATGCTGCTCACCGAAGAGTTGCCCGTCACGCCCGATTTGTCCGTTGGGAAAGTGGTGGAGATCTGCACCCACTTTTTGGAGCTCACCGACCCGCGCAGCGACTGCATGGGCATCTTTGTGTACGATATTCCCCCAGAGGATGGAAGCCCGGACCCCGATGCCGACAAGCCCTACGCCGACCTGGAGCGGTAAAACTAAGACTACAGGGACGATGCGAGGATAAAGACGATGAGTGGGAGGGTGACAAGGCTGGTTTTCATAGTGATGATAACGATGACGATAAAGACGATGATGAGCACCATTTGATTCTGCGTGTGCTTGTGTGTACTCATGCCTGTCGATTACTTCACCGTCCTCTTGCGTCATCGTGCCAGGAACCCGCGCCCACTGCGCAATGAAGACTACATGGGTGACGTCATCGTTCAGAAGGCGCGGCAGCGGCGCGACTTCAAGTTCGTGTTCAAGCGCAAGATCTTCTTGCCCTCGCACAACTCGGTCTCGGAAGACAACATGTTCAGCCGCTTGGTGTACCTCCAGGTACGCGTTGATGAGATGAAGAGGTGGTGATGTGTGTTATGCAAGCATGTTTCGACTTGTTTTCTTGGTTTGGTTCTCCCTTTCGCACATTTTTTCGCATGTAGATTGTGCCTTTCATCTTTGAACTCTTCTCGTCGAATATCATTTTAAAGGCCGAGGACGAAGTGATCACTCAAGGCAAGCTTCCGATCAAAGCGGAAGCCGCAGTGCTCAAGCTCAGCGCCATCAGCTACCGGGTGGCCTTGGACGAAGATTGGCCAGCAGACCCAGACGAGATGGCAAACCACCCAGAATGCCCCGTGATTGGTCAGGAGTTTGAACGTTTTGACGTACTCCAACCGCTTCGTACTTTCTCTCACCTCGTGTTCTTATTATTGCAGTGGATTTTCTCTCTGTTCTCTATCCTACTTCCTTCTCTAGTTTTTTTTCCCTTGTTTCGATTCCTTTGTCTCTTGTCCTCATGTTTTTTCTTACTTTTTCTTCCCATTATCCCCTATTCCAAACAGACTTCATCCCTGTGGACTGGCGCGGCGCCAAAGGCGACCTCGAGTGGGCCCACCTGCTCTTGGCGCAGCGCGACACTCTCCTGGCGCAAGCGCCCGAGGACCTCCAGGGTAAGTTCGTGGAAGAGGTGTGGTCGCACGACCTTTACGGCGCTCATTTCTTCAACGTCCACAAGCTCAACAACGACTCCGCCATTGCCCAAGCCCTCCCAGTGGACCTCAAGATTGCCTTCAACGCGAGTGGCATGTGGATCTTCGACAAGCAGCTCAACGTGCTCCACTCGTTTGGGTACGCCGACATTTACCGCTGGGGCGGGTCTTCGTCGCAGTTTTCGCTCATCATTTGGAACCAGGCCACCGAGTCCACTTTCGAGCTCAAGCTGTCCACGGCCCAAGCGGCAGACATGGCGGGCATCATTTTGGACTACATCAACGCCATCATGGCAGCCGCGCAAGCAGACGCGTAGAAGGATCCACGTGCTTCCCCTGGGATGAATGTGGCAGGGCGTGACACGAGCATCGGAGAAAGCCGCTTTGCGTAGAAAGAAGTCCTGGATGTACGAGAGCAAAAGAGAGGGCGCTAGCGGTGTATCTTACATGGGCCGCGCTAGTCCAATGAAAAGAGCACACGAAGAAGCCAGCAACAGCAGTATAAGCAGGGCCCTGCCCTCGCTTTGATATCTCAATGCGGCTTTTTGTTTTGCGACTACGACTAAACCTTGGCGCCCTCGTAACTCGTAAACAGAAATATAAACATGATTAAAACGGACTTTTATCGCAATATACAATATTAATATTGAGTCTGCCGCATCCCGCATCCACCTCCACCTAAAAAGCTAAAGTGTAAAGTCTGTTTCTGAGAGGATCTGAGGGCTGGAATCTGGAATTGGCGGGGGTGGAATTGGAGTTGGGTGTGGGTGGGATATGGGAACCCTCTCTAGTCTCTAGCCATGTCACTTGCAACCCGATATTGGTATCTGTTTTTACTTCTGGTTATTTCGTATATAATACCTCCTGCTTATCAAGTATGAATGGGTGAATGATAGAAAGTACAATTAGCAGCCCAAGTGGCATACAACTGGCGCGCTAAATTCTAAGATTAAAATAGGGATGGCATCTTAGATGCCAACACACGAAAAGGGCGCGTGGAGCTCGGGCTCTTAGTTAGGACGCAAGTCTCCTATTTACTTCTTCTTGCCGTCCTTCTTGGCGCCCCAGCCAGCGGAGCCACCGTAAGTGCCTTCCTTCACCACGTCAGGCACCGGGAACATCACCCCGGATTTGCCTGGAAACATGTAAGAAGAACCACATGTAAGGAGTACAAGGAAGCTTTTCAAACGCTACCATTGTGGTTATTATCAATGGACGCATAGGGGCTTCTTTCATGTGTGAAGATCCCAGGAAAGGAGGTTTGTAGACGA
>Ga0307931_1002099_pt1 | contig 12892 bp, 13 predicted proteins | sample OrgLakmetageno47_FD_201816 | JGI IMG/M metagenome (GOLD analysis project Ga0307931, IMG submission 201816) | Saline water microbial communities from Organic Lake, Antarctica - #47 | ecosystem: Environmental > Aquatic > Non-marine Saline and Alkaline > Saline | place: Antarctica: Organic Lake... | reverse complement strand
AGCAGCAGCAGCAGGAGCGCTGCCTGCCGGGCAGCCACCGCCACCGCCGGGCCCGCCGCCTCCGCCTGCGCCGCCCGCGTCGAATTGGGCCAAAGTCATGACCCCCGAAGGCCAACCGTATTATTACGACGACGTAAGTGGGACCACAGCTTGGGACCCGCCACCGGGCTGGGTGGAACCGTAGAGAGAAAAGAAGAGGAGAGAATGGCACGGCTAAGTAGACACTCATGGCGTTGGCATGGGAGGAGTGCGAAATGGAGACCGGCGACCACGTGAAGTCGGGGCCTGTGTGAAAAATGGAGGGGATTAAAGGAGCGCAGGTCAGTGGAAAAAGAGGCGCCTTGGGCGTTGATTTTTTATTGCGAGAGTTCACTGGAAGCGGGGTCGTGGGGTTAGGTGTCGGGATGTGTCCGTTGCTCTTCTCGCTCCTGCTGTTCCTAACTAGAATTAAAACTAGAAGTAGAATTAGAACAAAACGCAGTACCCAGTGCGCTCTACGTCAACCTTGCCTCTACTAGCCACTTGCACTAACTGCCAAGCATCCCCGCTGCGCAGCCAGAAGAATAAAAAGGGAGACATACAGGCATGGGCTATGCGTGCTTTGTGCTTCTCTCTCTCTCTCTCTCCCATCTTTTATCTTTTATCTCTCATCTCTCATGCTTCTATCTTCTATACGGACGATTGGCAATTGACTGGCGATGGCCACGAAGGACAAAGGGCTGTGGCAGAAAGAACGTAAGTTTAAGATGTACAGGTGCGGTATCGATATTGTGCTAATGTGGGTCTAGGTGTAAAAAATCATACCACATCCCGGTCGAATTTATTTTGGTTTGTGTCTGCTTTGTACTTACGTAAAGGGAAGGGTTTGGGTTAGGTTTAGGGCTGGTATCTATTTTTGTCTAAATTCGACTACATGAGCAGTAACCAAGAAAACCCACGAGGCTGCTTGGTTTTCCTTAGGTTTTCCTTCGGCGTTCTTAGTAATCACCGGGTCTTCTGCTGAGCCGAAGTGGGTAAAAACCCGGAAAACCCGCGGTTTTCTTGGGTACTGACTACATGTGGCTTAAAATAAGTGCTTATTTGAATTTGAGCGCGACTGGGGTGTGCTCTCTAAGAACCTAGCAAGATGAGCAATTACATATGAATCTCCTGTGGTTGCCATTGCTGGGGTGTATCCGGTCTATGCCCAAGAGCAGATCGTGTGAATGCTGGCTGTGCATTGGGACTGAAAACTAGCCTCACCCCATCTCTCTGCTCTCTCTGCTCTCTCATCTTTCTGTGTTCGGTCTCGTTTTTCTAACACGGGTCTCGAGGGGCCGGAAGACGAACAGGCAGAAATACAAAGCAAAATTTCTTGTAATGAGATACGTGCTAATACTAAAAGAAGTCACTCCCCATCGTCTATAAACCTGCTTTAAGATATCCTTACCGAAGGAGAGCCCGACTTAGGTTTATATATGATGGGGAGTGAGAAGAAGTGGATCTTATCAGACTCCTTCTCTTTCTCGGTACTCTTTACACTTCACACTTCACGAAGTACCGCATTGCCGAGTGCCGCAGTGTACTTACAGTACAGGGAAGTTCAAAAATGATTTTGTGAGGGGTGAAAGACAGACGCGGAGGAAGGAGTGAAAGGAAGAGGATAGGTACGATTCACGAAATATGGGAAAAAAAACCGATTCACCGAAAATAGTACAAATCTTGGGCATCGGCATGGAGGGCAATAAGAAAGCAACCTGCCAATGCGCAATGGAGAGGCGGAACTTTTGTCGTGAGCTGAATTTTTATTTTCCCTGAGTTTGCTGACGCCAGCCCGCCCTAACTCAAACTTCGAATTGACTTGCCGGAGATGACCATGGCCGAAAAAAACGGGGGAAAAGGCAGAAATCGACGTAACTCGCCGAGCTGAAAAGATTGATAAGATCATTTTTCTATATTTTGTTCCTGAGTGCGCCAGAGCGTACTATGCGGGCAAGTAGTCAACGACTGGAGGCAGCTGATGACCCTCTGATGGCCCTTGTCAACGTGGTGCGCGAGCCCCGAGGAGACGACCAGCGGTCGGGAACGAGGTGGCGGCTGGAGTTCTCCGTACTACATTAGGGTGGCCAAGAATACCCCGCCTTTCCCTCTCGGCCATCTTCTCTCTCTCATAAAAGCAAACTCGTGAGTAGAAGACCATCTTCTACGGCGTCTTCTGTGCGGCGCGGTGTGCAGCTTCGAAAAAATTTTCTCCGATACACATCGAAGCTTGAGCAATGCCGCGATGCCGCCTGCACTCACCCAACTAGCAGCGGCAGCGGCCAAATAAAATACCCAAACTTAGGTTGTAGGCAGTTAGGTAGATGCGATTATTGGCAGCTGGTTATGTATGTATCTAGTAGTTGATTAACTGATGTATTCTTGCCTCCTAAGTGACCGACCTACTTGCCTTCATGTCAATCACGGAAGCGACTATAACTACGAATTCCAGCGGGTCAGAAATGAGATAAGGCGGTGGGTGACCTCTTTTCTGAGGGACAAAGGGGGTTCCTTCTGGCAGTTCAGGACAAAACAAAACATTCCTCGGAAGCGGAGTTACGATTCATTAGGATTTGCCCAAACTGGAACCCATCGAATATTTTCTTGACATTCGTGCTGTATTTGTGTGGTGAAATCTGGCTACTTCGGGGCGCTACAGGGAGGATTTTGCCCCCTCCCTGTACTGAAAATACCTCCCCTGTAGTGGTGAAACCCCCCTGTAAAAACGAACATCGCCGGATGCTCATGAAAATAACTTCAATCGATGCGCCTTGTCGAGCTGCGCCTAGCGGTGTAACTTACTTAGAGGAAAAATATCGACAATCCAACCATCCAACCCCACTTTTGGCCTGCTCAATTTTTTCCCATATTTCGTGAATCGTACCTTAGGAGGAGTCGTTAAAATGTTAAAATTATTGCTCGAAGCTATGCTAACGAGCTGCTGAACGTAGTAGCTGCCAATGGTAGCAGAGCAGGCCAGAGGCTGACACTAGTACGAGCATGCCATCTGGCAAAAAGAAGTTCTCGAACTTGCCCCAGGACTGGCGCCTAGAGCCTCCGCCGCCGGGCGACTGGCGGTTCTTAGGGCACCCTAGCCATGACGCTCGAGGGTTCTTGCGAAAGCACTCGCAGTTCGAGCCCTGGGTGTTGCATTGCATGTGCGGAAAAGTGCACAACCTGCCAGCAGCGCCCAAGCTCGACGTAGGACTCCCTGTAATGGTGCACGCGATCGATCTAGCGTCACCGCACGCAGAACTCAACGGGCTAGGTGGGAAAATCATGGGGGCCCCAGACAGCCGCCGTTGCTACCCGGTGAAACTAAACCGAACTGGCGAGATTGTGCTGCTGCACCAGAACATGCTAAAAACACAGCTATTTACGCAGCTCGGCACCTTGTACCAGGACGACAAAGTGTTCAATTCCAAAGCGACTCGAGACGAAGATGGCCGTGTCGTGCTGCCGCCAGTCGCACCGAAACCGCCGCCGCCGCCCCCCAAACCAAAACGCGTTTCTTTGGGCCTTTTCCTACGCAACTTCAGCCAGTTCGTGAAAGACGGACTTAAAGTGAGCTCTACAAAATCTTATTAAGCTGTTTCTTTAAAGATTAAAAGGCACTAGTTTCTATCTCTGGCTTATAATCTTAAGAAGGGCACTGTGTCGGTGTTCACAATGCAAAGTTGTTGGCGTTTTTGCCGAGCGCTTTTGGGGCTCGATTCTCTATATCTCTCTGTTTTCTCATATGATTTTCTGGAATGGAATTATACGGCTTTGCTCTAGGTGCAAAAATACGGGAGCCACGGGCCAGTATGTGAGTGGTATCCACAAACAGGCGTGCCACGGCTTCCGTACTTGCTTTGGATGGACTCGAACATGAGCCATTTGCTTTTGGGGACCCACAAGAAGGACCCTTACCAAGACAAATGGCCTCTCTCGTACATTAGCGAGGTGTGTGTTTGACTTCTCAAACTAAGCGCGCGTTGAAAATGTATTTGTATCTCAGATTCCTAAAATTTCATGAGCATCGTCGAGTGTGATTCATCACCCTTCGTCTTGTGTGTGGCTCTTGTCTCAAACCTTCCTACTACATGTAGATTGTGAGCTGGAACGACGGGGACACGAACACGAGCTTCGGTCGAGGCGATACTAACAAAGGATGGTCCACAGACGGCGGTTCTTTACCCTCTCTCGACGGCACCAACTCCCTAGCCTCACCTATGCCTGGGTCAGTGAACTCAACAGACGCCAACAACTACAACCATTACGGAGGTGGTGGCTTGGCTTTCACGCAGGAATATTCAAAGCCCTCCTCTACTACTGCCGCCACTGCCGCTGCTGCAGCTGAGGAAGATGGTCAACCCTTATTATCACACTCATCACCTCAGCCCACACCCTCGCTGAAGTCTCCATCTGCGACCTCGCGCTCTTCGAGAAGGCGAGGCAGTGAAGACGTGAATTCACTGAGGCGCGACTTGACGTTGGTGATCGTGAAAGAACAAGTGGACGAAGAGAGCTGGGCGCAACAGCTCGACCCGGTGCTGCCGACTTACGTGCATTTACGGTTCACGTCCACAAAAGTACGGCTCTATGTGGCGACCTGCCTCGCGAAACTCACGAATTTGAAAATCACGTCGGCCGAGGCACCGGCTGAACGAGGAAAAGGCGCCATGGAGGTACCTGCACGCGTGCACACATATAATATGTGTGCAATACAATGCACAAAAACCGAAAATGTGTTTGATGTCTTTCATGTGTGTGATGCCCACTCAGTAAATGAATCCATCGTTTACTTACTCCCATTCTACTCTTCACTCACGCTACTTCTCTGAATATTCCCTCTGTATCTCATTAGCGCATCGAGCCGCCTCCTTTGGGCAAGCCAGCAGACCATCGCAAGCTGCTCATTGCCCTGCGCGAGTTCGTTACCAAGACCAAGGTCAATTGGAGCCCTTATGTTGCCATTCGCCGCTTCGTGCGGATTGGGTGCGACGACGAGGTAGCTACTACAGTACATGTGTGTACACGTGGCAAAGGAAAGAGACTAAAACAACAAGAATCAAACAACCACGTGTGATGCAAAGACAGAAAGCAAACAACTTGAAACGTGTGGTGTTCGTCTTCAGCTCTTTGTGTTATTTCAGTCCCGTCGTTAGATTTAGAAACCGATTGAGCTCATTGGTTCAGATATGGAGATTGTGTTGCAGCAGTATTTGAATTGCCTAAAGACTGTGGTCTGATCTTTTTCTGCTCGCTTTTCTTCCTCTTTCTATTACTTTATCACACGCAAGGGCTACGTCACTCGACTCATGCTGAGCGAAGCCGGGCTCCAATTAGATCTCGCCGACTTTGGCCTTCTCTTGGGGCGCAAACTCGTCGAATTGAACTGCTACTATTCCGACCAGCTTACAGGGGTGCTGAATTTGATTGGTGGGTGCCCCGCGCTTGAGAAGTTGAACCTCGGCAACTGCACAAAGGTGAAGAACTATTTACTCTTGTTATACACGTGTGGCATTCTGTTTTTTCAACGGACATCCAAGCATGCGTGGCGTGTCTTTGGATCGGTTGAAGAATAAAAATATTCACCTTTTTCCTGCATTTTAATCCATCTCCCCTGTATTCTTCTTCATCTTGAATTCAAGTTTACTTTTTGAAGTGCACATACTTTGATACATTACTCATCCACGCACTTGCTTTATTCTTTTTTTGTTTCTTAATGGTACTCTCTCAACGCAATGCTTCTTGAAAGGTGGAAGGCGACATCGAAGTGTTCAGCCAGTTCAAAGAAGATGCCCCCTTGATGTTCATCGACTTGCACTGGTGCAGTCAAATCGTGGGGAACATATCCGCGTTTTTACGGTGCCACAACTTGCGGCACTTGAACTTGTCGGGTTTGCCACTCTTAAACGGCAAATTGGAATCCCTCATGCAGATGCCTCTTCTCGAACACCTTTCCTTGACGGGGCCCAATTTTCAGGGCGACATTGGTACGTTTATTTAACCTATTCTATAGATGCGCTCGCTTTAGGCTTAGTAATCGAGAAAGGCAATGCGTTGAAGAAATTCAATGAGTTAGGCGAGGAAGTGATGAATTCAAGCGCTATCCTCGTTATTTTGGTCTGACCCCCCCCTGTGTCTGTATTTCGTTCTACTCGTTCAAAAGGCGTGGTGCTGGCACAATTTCCGCGTCTCAAAGTGGCGAGTTTTGAACAATGCTCCGACATTGTCGGCGACATCCAAGTGGTAAAGATGAAGATGAATATTGGACTGTTTTCTTTGTTCACAATTATGTAAAACTGTGTCTGTTCCCACGCGCTCCATTGATTTCCTTCATACTTTTTCTTTCCCACTTCACCCCCTTGAGATGGCGCATTTGCCCCACTTGGAGGAGCTTCGCTTGAGCGGCTGCAAACGCATCACCGGAGACGTCAAAGTGTTTCGAGTCGGGCCGCCGATATCAGATGCCGATGGATTTTACGACTCGGGCAACCATCACTTCGACCGGGGACAGGTAAAAATGGGTGGGAGTTTGTGGGGGAAGTGATAGGCATTCTTAGTACTAAATTGTGGATGATGCGGAGTGGTCGCTTGCTATAGTGCACCTAATTCTAAGCTTTCTCCATGCCTCGCGAGTATCCTGTCCTTACATAACTAATCTGCATTCAAACTCGTTTTCATTCGCCTTTTTCACCGTTTTCTATGCATACTTGCACTTGCTTCTATACATGCCTGAAACAGGGCTCAGCTCTGCATGCGATGGGGAGTGCGGTGGAAGGCGACGCCAACAGCGGGTCAATCATTTCGGTGGAGAAAAGCTTAGCTCCCATGTCCTTCACGGCCCTTTTGGAACTGAACAAAGAGCAGGTGATCAGTGATCAGAGGGGCGTATGTTTCCAACGCTGACCATTTTTCTTGCAAATCTGTTGTATTCAAACTAAATACATTTAAGTATGACGTAATTATCGCGTTCCCCTCTTTTTTTGCTTCAACAATTTTATCCCTTTCAACAGGAGGTGGACAATTATGGCATTTTCGACAACCGCCACCACGGGCGAGGCCGGGACCCGCGACCTTTGGCACATCTCACCGAGGTCTCTCTGCACGAGTGTTTCAAAGTCAAAGGGGACGCCGCGGTCTTTGCGTCCTTGCCACTGTTAAAGAAATGCGTGCTGTGGAAGACCAGCTGTACTCTCTCAGAAGAATATGGCGCCAGCAAAGATGCCCTCAAGCGAATCCTACCGCCGGATTGTAGCATTCTTATCTAATATAGCGGAGTGGGGTTATTAATGCCCCTGTAGATACATGTAAATACTTTCCAATTTTTAAGTTGAGAATAGCTAAGAATAACTGAAGAACAACAGGGATATAGCATGGTAGTCGCCACTTCAACACGAAGTTTTTATGATGAGTCCCGAGTCACGAAAGTCCCTTGCGGCCCGGCCCGCTGCGTTAGTATTTGCGCCTTGGTCTGAAGTCTGAAGAGTGGGGAGTTATAAGTCCCAAGTTCCAAGTTCTAAGTTCGAATAATCGTTCGAACCCGAATCCGAATCCAGATACCCAGTTCCCAGAGCCCCAGAGCCCACACTTCAAATCCGAGTTTAGATGAAGGCAAGAAGGCAAGAAGGCAAGCGCCGAGTGCGGATACATAGTAAATTGTACATTTGTTTTCTGTTGACGAAATGGGAACTACTAGGGAACTGCGTTTGAGACTGACTGAGACTTACTGTGACTGTGACAATGTGACACTGTGACACTGTGACACTGTGACGACCGACGACGACTGACCAGATTCAAGATTCGAGCTGTACATGCTTCTTTTGAAGGAACTCGTGGTTCAACGAGGAGCCTTCTTGGACTACGACTACTACCCACCTTTTCATAGAGTGCACCAACCATCGCCATGCTCATCCCTCGCATTCCATACGATCCTGCTGTGGCTCTCAATGTCGATGAACCAGGCTCCGAGCTAAGCAGTTTCTTTCTGTTTGGCGATGCTTATCTTGAACTCTCTTCTGAGGTGCGTTTTTTTTCTTAGTCTACTCTCTTGTAGGATTTGGTCACTGTTTTGACCACAAAACTATCATGATATCAAGTGCAGCATGAGAAAAGAGCGGTCACACTTAACATAAATGGCATTTCTAGTGTTTGCTACGCCTAGAAGGTAGCAACTGTGAAGTTGCAACCGTCGTGCCCTCAAACACGTACTCCGAACTCTACTCTAATCGTGTATTTCTGCTTGGGGCTTCTTGCTTCTTCAGGCAGCTGGGTGTGCCCCCACTGCAGTAGCGAAGGATCTCTTGGCGAGTAAAGGTGGGGGCGTGCGCGTGGGACCCTTCGTGGCTCATGAGCTTCACAACGGCTCTCTGAGGGAGGCTGGCCTAGCAGCAGCAGCGGAATGGCTTCACTTTGGTGCCGCTTCCGTCGTGCTTGACCTCGGTAAAAGCTAGTGAAATACTTTCGGCTGCTAGCTCAATCTATTCAGATGAGGTTGGGGGCTAAAGTGGAAAAATGGAGCCTGGTGCGTCTTTGTGGCTCTTCTCCATGCCTGTAATAGGAAGTTTTACCTCTTGTGTCTACAGGGGACAGCGGATTGCCAGATGCAGCCGCGGTCAACACCTTTGGCGCTTGCCTAACCGACTTATGGCGCAACGAGCAGCCACGCACTCGGCTAGTGGCGAGAATCAGCCTCGACTCCAAGACGGCAGTGTCGAACCAGCAGGATGCTCTGATCAACTGCTTGACAGCACTCCGGCCGTGGGTGGGAGCCGTACAGGTACAGTGGATACCGAAAGAGATTGATGTCAATTTTGAAACGTACAGATGAGGAGAGGCCATGGCCATTTGGGTGCTGCTGTGACATGGCTTGAACTTATGGAGTAACTTCTTTTCTACTTGGCGTCAGTCTAGTTTTTCAATTTCTACTTCTTACATTATCACGCACACATCTACATGTGCTTGCTCTTCGTGTAGGTGGTAGTCCCCAGCACCTTGGTGCACGAGCACTGCGCGCTGCACGCATTGACGGTGCTCGCGAGCAGCAAAGGTGGGGGCGTTCTGAGCTCTAGCTCGAAGGGTGCGCGCGGCAGCGACAGCAGCTTAGATCATCTCGGCCTAACATTGGAATTGCCCTGCACTGATAGCACTGAGAGTGGCAAGAGTGACATTCTGATCCCCAACAGCGGCCTCGACGCTGGCATGGTATTAAAGTATACCAGAGACAATAGGGCATCTATATTTATCTTCGTCCGTCTTTAAATGTTTTCTAATCCAGGCAAATGATTTTCCTCTTGATCACTGTGAGGGGTATGTCTTCCTTATTTCTTCTTCATGTGATTCGTACATGTAGGTGCGCGTTCTTCACCAATCCCTCGTGCACGTCATCGCGCCAGCCTACCTTCGAACGGACCCTATTGCCAACAGCGCTGCCGATGGCCCCGTTCCAAGTGCTCCTTCACTTGCACCGCCTTCCTCTACTACTGTTGCCACCACTGCTACCACCACCACCGTTAACGCTGGTAGTTCCACGGCCATTGCAGTCGTGTGCGCGATGGCCTCCTCCGGTGCGGCGGTTCTCGCCTCTCTGAACGCGAAAAACGCCAGTGGCAGCAGCAGCAGTATGAAGACGTCGGCGCGGGTGGTGGCGGCCGTGGTGGCTGCCGGTGGCGGGGCTCTTGCGGGCCTCTTTGTAGCACTGGCACTGCGCCCTTCTCAAAACAATAACAGCAAAGATGATGAAGTTAAAGCTGCCTCTCAAGTAGCCGCCGCAGCTGCTGCTGTGCCGCCCCTGGTGGACGTATCGAGTGGCAAGGTCGAAGTGGTGGATGCGTTCTTGGCGTGTTTAATTACCGACCGGCTCGACGGCATGTTCCCGACGGTATTTTTATTCTGAAACCTCAACGAGAGCTTATGGGGGTATTCTTTTCTATTCCAACTTCACTAGTTTGACATCGTTCATAATATTTTACTTCATTATATTTTTTGCCTGCTCTATCCTTCATTTTTTTTCTTTTTTTTCCTCCTTTTCTTCACTATATTCTCTCGTTCCCATTGACCACCATGACGAAATGACGAAATAGGTGGTGGCTGACGCCCGCGGCCTCGCGCTCGGTCTGGTGTACAGCGCGCGTGCGTCTGTGCGTGCATCAGCCCTGAGCGGCCGCGGCGTGTACTGGTCCCGGTCCCGTGGAGGCCTCTGGCGCAAGGGAGACTTATCGGGCGCCTGGCAGGTGCACACTTTGGACCCTTCGAATTTTCATATTCATGTCTCAAAGTCGTTGCGAAATTTTCATTCGGCTCACGACTGATGATGGTATTTTCGATGCCCTCTGAATATGTTATGTCGATGACGCTGATTCCATTCACCTTGAACAGGCGCTGCACAAGATCGAAGCGGACTGCGACGCCGACGCCCTCCGGTTCACGGTTACCCAGCACGGGGACCCCGCGGCGTTCTGCCACCGCAACTGCTACTGTTGCTGGGGAGGCCCCCGCAAAGGCCTTGGCCACTTGGAGTGTGTGCTGGCAGGGCGCAGAGCGGCAGCTCCCGAAGGCTCCTACACCAAGAGGCTGTTCGAAGACAGTGGCTTGTTGCGCAACAAATTAGTGGAAGAAGCCCAAGAACTCGCCGAAGCTGAGTCGTTTAGGTTCTTGTTGTAAAGTTAGGATTGCTCAGCGGATTGATTTGCATTCATGCATGGAAATAAAAGTTTTGTTATGCCATTCCAATCATTCGTTTTTCTAACTTTTCACTTTTTATCATTCGGATGCGCCTTGTACCCACACACGAACACATGTGCACCAATAATACGCCACCACCACCACCAACAACACCAACTCCACGTACACGTGTAGCGACGTGGCAGGCGAAGCTGCGGACGTGGCGTACTTTGCGCTGGTGCGCTGCGTGGCGGCGGGCGTGGGCGTGAAGGACCTGGAAGACGTGCTTGACCGGCGGGCGATGCATTTGAAGCGCCGACCGGGAAATGCCAAGGACTATCGGATTGCTGCAGGTGATAGCATCCTGCAAAAGAAGGCTTCTCCGTGAGATGTGGTGTGGTGACAGCGAGTTGTTGAAGAGATGAAGCGGAAAAAAATGACAACATTGAGCCACTACGGTTACACGTTCCTATATCTATACCACTTTCCACCTCGATTTTTTTCACGTTATTGCTCTCTGTCAAAAGGACGCTGTGCCAAAAAGCACCCCGCCCGTTGGTCTAGAATTTTATTCAAAATTTAATGCCACATCTCACAATCTCAACCCACTGGAAGAGAATAAATGTGATAAGAAATCCAATGGGCGTTGAAGACGCTATACTGTACACAGTACACATGATTTCGAACTCAGTGAGGTCAAGCGTTTAGAGCAGCGCCGGTCGTTTCCGTTTCCGGCCCGTCGTGCAATTTTCACTTCCTCGTCACCTTCGAGGCGCCGAATCTTGGTGTAGCAGCCACTGAACGGGCTTATAGTCGCGTCGCCTTGAAGTGTAACGCGGCAGCCTTTCCGCGCTAACACGTTTGAATTAATTCCGTCTTTGTCTGTGAGTGGTTGTTCAGGATAATATCGAGGTGAGTATGGACTGTAAACTCCAACGGAGGGCCTTGTGAGAGCTTCGAAAAACGCTGGAGGACGACCACGAGTAGCCACCGTGGCGCGAGTCTTTTCCGTCGCTTGGGCATTCTTGACATCGACAGTTACTTTCATAATCGGATTCTTCGTTGGGCTGGTCACGTCGCACGTATGCCCATGAGCCGGGCGCCACGGCAGTTACTGACTGGTTTGGTATCGCATTCTCGACCGATTGGTTGTCCACAGATGACTTGGGGCAGGACGTTGGAGAACGCGCTCAAAAGTAAGGGCATTTCGAAGGATTTAGATGAGTGGATCGCCATTGCCAAGGACAGGTCGAAGTGGAGGCAGCTGACTCACACCATTCCCAAACCCCCTGATGCCTGATGGCTGAAGGGAACCTCGAGAGTAAATGATTACAATTTCATTACGCAAAAGGACACTCAGCCCAGTCAGACTTGTTCTGAAGGTTTTATTTTTCTGTTGCTATTTGCCACAGTGGTGTTTCTTTGTATTTATGGGGAGTATTAACTAGACTAGACTAGACTAGACTAGCTGAGTGATGCGTTCTAATTTCTGCAGCGCCAGTGGTTTACTCACTAGGTTCTCTTCCTAGTATAAGCAGCTTTGCTTTGTATTTCCGCCTGTTGACCTTTCAATTCCGGCCCCTCGGGGCCTGTATCAAAGACCAAGAAAAGCAAAGTAGAAAGGAGAGCAACGAAGGTCTAATTCTGGTCACAAAACCATAGATCTTGCTTTGCGCAGCCCGCCGCAGGCGTCGCTTGATATACTCAGCAAATATTTTTCTGGCTTAATGCTTTGCTTTTCTTCTCTACCTCTTAGTCTTCTAATTCCGGCCCTTCGGGGCTTGTCTCGAAAAACCGAGTTAGAAGCTAATCAGGCGCACATGCTCCTCGGTTTTTTGATACAGGCCCCGAAGGGCCGGAATTAGAAGGCGAGCACAAAGGAATTCAACAAGTGTGGGCCTTAAGCACCCGTTTTTTTCGGTTACTGACGTGACTGAGAGTGTAAATACAAGAAGTCAAGAAGACACGAAGACACAGTACTAGTTACCTGGAATTCCCATTTCGAAAAAAGAGCCTCGGGAATTCCCGGAATACCCGGGAATTCCCGGGTATCGAAGGGAATCCCGGGAATCCACGGCAGTGGCGGGAAGCTGGAACTAGTACCCCGTATATCGCTGAAACTAGTACCCCGTATATCGATTATATGGGATAATCTTCTCTTCGCGAGATGCCCGCGCTAATCCCACTGGAATGGGCACCACGGCCTCCGTGTATTTTCCCATTT
>Ga0307931_1002097_pt1 | contig 12900 bp, 11 predicted proteins | sample OrgLakmetageno47_FD_201816 | JGI IMG/M metagenome (GOLD analysis project Ga0307931, IMG submission 201816) | Saline water microbial communities from Organic Lake, Antarctica - #47 | ecosystem: Environmental > Aquatic > Non-marine Saline and Alkaline > Saline | place: Antarctica: Organic Lake... | reverse complement strand
GCTGAGTTTCCTGTATAAACCTGCTGATCGCTTGGTTTTCCATTAGCAGCGGCGCTGTCAGTAGGTACGCCAGTATCACTTTGCTGGCCACTCCTTCCTTGTCCAGCTTTTGTTCCAGCTTTTGCAGTTCGGCCTCCAGGTCGTCTGGCTCCTGCTTGGCTATCATCGCCCACGGTTGCGCCTTGAGCGTCTGACTCTGCGCTATTTCGTTCCAGATCCCCGCTGGTATTTGCCTCATTGCCGCTGCCCTCGGTGCTGTTTGGTTGTGTATTTTCAGTATCCGCCGAACTTAACGCGGTATCAATGTCGGCATCTTCGACAAGGCCGGCGCCGTCCAGTCCGTCCATGCCCGTAGATCTGGGGTCAAACTTTGCGCCCAGATACCACTGCTTTAGGTACGGCTTGGCCATATCGCCAAGATCGCCCACCATGGCTTTTGCGTAAGCGCTGAACGTGCGGGCGCCCTTTTCGATGTGGTACAGGGTCAGGGTGATACCCGCCTGGTACATTTCTGGATCAAGGCCGGTGTTCATCTGCCCGAGCTTGGCTTTCAGAATGGCGCGGGCTTTTTCGGCGGCGTCTTCCGTGACAATGGTGTTCTCGGAGGCTTTAGGCTTGGCCTTGGCAGCTTTCGGTGCGGCTGCAGGCTCCGGGGTTGCTGGTTCATCGAACGTGCCGCCCTGACCGGTCAGGTTGTCCATGGCGTTGCCGCCCAACTCAAACGTATCGGCGGCAGCCTCGCTTTGGCCCTTCACAAACGCACGGTCTGCGGCGGCCTTTTCTTTCTGGTCGGCGTCACGCTTTGCTTGGGCCTCGGCCTTATCGGATTCGGCTTTGGCTGCGGCCTGCTCGGCCAGGTCGGTTTCGGTTTGTGCGGCCAGGTCAAAGTCGGGATCTGCCGCTACTTCTGCGGTTGCGCCTTCTGATTGTCCGTCTTGACCTGTGCCAGCGGCGTTTTGGCGAGGTACTGATTCACCTGCTCCCGGCTCTGGCCTTGCTCCAGCATTCGCTGTGCGGCTCGGTGCAGGATTAGGTCGTCGGCTACTTTCTGCATTTCTTCCAGTTTCATAGCTGGACAGCTCCTGTTTCAGTTCTTTTGCAACGGTTGCCCGGGCTTCGCCATCGAATACCCGGCGAGCGGCACGGTTTACCATATCGTTCAGCGCGGGCGTAGTGGTCACGCGAGCAATAAGATCCAGGCTTCGTGCACTGCTCTCTGTGATTGTAGCATTGGCTTCGGTGGCTATCGTGTTTCCCGCACCTGTGGCCCGGTCGGCGTTGTCGTTCAGGCTCTTGAACAGCCGCTTGTCGGCGTTGAGTTGCTGGCGCAGTGAGTCCAGAACCTTGAGCCGATCTTGCATCAGGGAAATTTCTTGCGTGTCCTCGCCAAACAATCCGCCTTGGTCGCCTTGCGATTGTGCAAAGTCGGCGGCACGGATTTCGTTAATCAGGAGTTGGCGTTGGTAATCGGTCTGCGGTTCTATTTTCTGGAACGCACTGGCCGCGGCTTCCTGTTGTGATTGCTCGGTAAAGGCAGCACCCACGGCGGCGCCGTCCTTCTCGCTCATCTGCCCAGAGGCCACCATGCCGAATACGTTGTCAGAGAGCTTTGAAAGAGCCTCGCCGTCAATGACCACCTGGCTATTCGGCAGATTAAAGACGCGGCGCACGTCTTTGGCCGCCACACCGCTGTCACGGAATACCTTGGCCACGTCAACAGGGACAGCCTTGCCGTCAGAAATGTTGTTTGTGGCGCCTTCAAGGCGGGCTTTCTGCACGTCGAAGCCGTCAACCTCGCTGACGATGCGAGCGTTCAATTCTGTCTGGCCCAGTCGCTTGGCTAAGTCTAGCCGGTGATGACCGTCTGCCACGAAAAGCGATCCATCCTTTTTACGGTGCAATAAAATATTGTTGGCTCGGCCATCGTCCCACTTTTCCACGCCATCAAGGCGCTTATCGACGCCCTTCTCGTTCATGTTGCTGCGGAACTGGTACTGCTCGGGGTCTACATTGATCTGGTCAACGGGTACGCGGAAGACACCGGTGCCGGATTCGGTGAGCGGTGCGCCAGCTTGCGGCTTTGCGCCTGACTGCCCTCGCCCAACTTCAGTGCCTCGTTTTTTTTCGGCCTCTAAGTCTGAGCGTAATTTTCTCGCTCCATCCAGTTGCTTTTCCTTCCTCGCCTCCAGATCCCTTTTTATGGCTTGATATTTTGGCGAGGACTCTGGAACTCCGGGCGTTACAGACATTGCGCTTGCGTTTCCTTCTGCGCGCCTTACTGAAAACTCAGCAACATCCATGCGACCAAGATTGACCGCCTCATCTAATAGTTCTCGACCCATTTCAGCATCAACAACCATTGACACTTGGGCTTTCTGGACCAGTATTTCTTCTGGCCCTGCTGGCTCTAACTGAAAGGTTGCGCCGTCGTCATAGTCGGCCTGTCGTTTTTCTCTAGCCCTTGTGTGTTCTCTGTTCAGGTCATTATCAACTTTCTGCTTGTTGTACTCTTGTGTCGGTTCGGCTCGGGCAGCTTCGGGCGCGGCAGGCGGCGACTGATCGAGCACGTCAAACGGATTGCCACCCACGGTTGCCGTCGGGGTAACGCCATCGCGGAACACGTCGGTCTGATCCGTGGCCCAGTCGGGGCGACCGTATTGACTGCCAGTTGCGGCCTCGCCTGGGCCTGGGCTTGGGCCTGGCTCTGGCGCCGAATCTTCCGCATCAAGAAAATCCTCGGCCAGCACGGTGTCCGTCCAATCTTGCGACTCATCCTGGCTAGCATCATCTTCGGGCTGATCGACTTCTGAATCATCGCTACCCTCTGGCCCTACCCTTTTTCGTGCAAGCTGATATGCGCCAGTGCCAGCTCGTACAGCGCCCCCAGTAGGTCCGCCGACAATAATACCACCAAGAGCTCGCCTTACCGCTTTACCGCCCTCCCATTCAGTCTCAGTGCCAAGCACCTCGCCCGCGTACTCAATGCCGCCTTCTTGTAGCGCCTCGGTTGATCCTTCAGAAACTATCGCGGCGCCCACGGCGGCAGGCAGCTTGCGCCAGCTCGTCAGTGGCCTTCCGCCTGGCAGGAGCCTGCTCAGCGCGAATCGGTCAACCAGAACAGATGCGGTGGCAGTTGGGCCGGCAATTTTGTAATCGTCCCAACCAGGTAGCGCTATCTTTTCAGCTTCGGCTTGAAGCGCTTCAGGGATCGGGTCGCCGTTTTGAAAGTTTTTAACCAGCGCCCGCTGAAGCTCAGGAGATGCTTTCTTGATATTTCCGAAGTTGTTTCTTACCCGTTCTTCGGCGATTTCTTGTGTTCGGGCCATCAGGTAAGCGGGCGCACTTATGATTAGTGCAGCCATGTCAGCCAGTGCGGCGGGGCCATTTTCAGCGGCTGCGCCAATAATGCTTTCAACGGATGGGTTGTCGAGTGCGTTATCAATGGTGAACTTCGGCTGAAAGCCCATGGTTACATCTTCGACAGCCTGACCTACACCCTGAAGGCCCATGTTCGTTTCTTCGGGCTTGAGTCGTGTCGTAAAATCTACGCCATACCCGCCAAGCTCTAAATCAGGCTCCCTGCCGCTTTCTCGCAGTTTCTCTGAGCCGCCCAGTATTAGGCCCGGATTAAAGCCGCCCAGGCTATCTGTTATTTTTTCCTCGCCAGACTCAATCAATCGGCCCGCAAATTGAATGGCGTTGCCAAATAGATCCATGCCGCGCTCGCCCGCGTTGCGCAGGGAGTTAGAAAGCATTCCGGGCTGTTCGTTCTTAGGTTCCGGCGACGGGCCATCGCCCAGAAAAGACTCAGCGTCCAAAAACGACTCGGCAGACTGCGTTGCGGGTGCTGATTCTTTGGCCGGTGAATCGTCCAGAAAGGCGTCGGCTCGCATTATTGAAATCCCATGCTGCGAAGTTTGGAGAGCGCTTGCTCGCGGGTTATCTTGCCAGCCTTATAATCGGCCTTAATGTTTCCGGCCTGCTCTGCATCAACCTGCGGAGGTGGCGCGTCGTTACTGGTCTTGCTTGAAATCAGTTTCTGGTAGCGCTTTTCTGCGCCAGCGCTTTCAGCCATTAACTCTTTAGCACGACGAGCCACGAACGCATTACGCTCATCACCCTTAAACCATCCCTGAACTTCTGTTTCCGCTTCTTGTTCGGCAACACGTTTAGCGTCACTTTCAGTTAGCTTGTCGCCCACCGACATATTGGCCAGATTGGCTGCCTCAAATACCGATAATCCAGCCCCGACAAGTTCCTCGGAGCGCTGCAGCGCCATGGTGTATTTCTCGCGGGCGCCTGCCGGCAGGCCAAGGAACGAGCCGTCAGAGTTAAATGTGCCGTGAAAGCTGCGGGCCGTTTGTTGAATTTGGCTCATCACCGACGAATCCAGGCCGCCCGTTCCGTCGTTCGGCAATTCGCTGCCCACGCCACGAGTCTCTCCTGTGCGCTGGTTGAACAGCGAGCCGTCATTTAGCTTGCGCCAGTCAGCCTCGCCTTGTCCGCCCGCGGTATCCATTTGTTTAAGTTGCCCATTCGGGCCAGGCTGCACCCAGCCAAGTTGCGGATGCTCAAACGCATCGCCGTACCGCTCATTTTCTTTGCCCTGGCGCTGATCTGGCGTCCGGAAATCGCCCATCTGCTCACCGGTAACGGAATCAACCAAAAATCCGTTCATGTTGATACCCTTGGTCGGTCCGCCCGCGGTATCCATTTGTTTAAGTTGCCCATTCGGGCCAGGCTGCACCCAGCCAAGTTGCGGATGCTCAAACGCATCGCCGTACCGCTCATTTTCTTTGCCCTGGCGCTGATCTGGCGTCCGGAAATCGCCCATCTGCTCACCGGTAACGGAATCAACCAAAAATCCGTTCATGTTGATACCCTTGGTCGGTCCGCCCGCGGCATCCATTTGTTTAAGTTGCCCATTCGGGCCAGGCTGCACCCAGCCAAGTTGCGGATGCTCAAACGCATCGCCGTACCGCTCATTTTTGTCCGGCTTCAATCCATAAGCTGACTTCGTAGCCGTACCCTCATCAATACCCAGGCCAACCATCTCGTTGCGCTTACGGTATGCCTCGGATTGCTTGGGGCTGTCACCACGCAAGGCCGCCAGCATCTTAGACGCCATTTGCTGGCCCTCTGGCGACCGAAATGCATTGCGCATCATCCGAATGCCTTGAACGTGATTCACAAGATTTTCGACGGGTGTTTCTAGTACCTCGTCATCGCCTTCGGTCCCGCGCCCCTTGGTCATGGGCTGAAACCTTTCGGTGTTATCGTCGCCGGTCACGCCAAGATCAAAGGTTACGTGCCCTTCTTGCTTTCCGGGATACATGCCTGCAATGCGCTTCTTACCGCCTTCGCCACGATTGACGCGACCACCAAAAAGCACGTTCATTGAATAGATTGCCTCGGGGTCATTGGCGTCCATCGGGTCGTTGGGGTCGATAACCTTTTGGGCGTTCTCAATGGCCGCGTCAGATTCAGGATCAAACGCCGGCCAGTATTGAGAGTTCTCTTTCAGAAATTTCATTTCTTCATCATTGGGCATAATACCCTGAGCGCCCTTGCCCAGAATAAACTCTGCCTGGCGCTGGCCTTGAGTGCGTTCAGCTTCTTGCATCTGCATCCCAAACTGCTCTTCGCGCATCTCCATACTGCGATCAGCCCGTTCATCGGCTTTGCCTTGCCGTTCCTGCTGATTCTGCCGTGCATAATATTGATCGGCCAGGCCGAAGCCTTGACCAAATCCCGATGCTAAACCGCGAGTGTCGAGTGCCATGATGATTCCTTAAAAAATGGATGAAGCGAGAAGGCCAATACCGGCACCGATGGCCATGCCCATAGGGCCGCCTATTGCCCCCGCAGAAGCGCCCGCCGCCATGCCACCCATCGCAGCACCCATGCCCACGGCCTGCATCTTCTGACCACGTTCTGCGGCTTTCATGGCCTCATTCGCCCGTTTCTGTTGCGCCTGCTGACCGGCCAGATCACCCAGTCCCTGCATGGCGTCCGATTCCATATCACGGCGTAATCCAAGAAGTCCGTAGCTCATGAGTTCATCACTCTATCAGGTATGTTGGATAGCCCCATGCCACCGGCCAGAATGCTTTGCTGGCGATCCTGTGCGGATATGCGGGCCTCGTTGCCGGCGCTGGCTGTGGCGGCTGTGCGGCCTACTGAGGCGATTCTGTCTTGCGCCTGCTGCTGCGCCGGGTTCAGGGAGATGCCGAACTTCTCACGACTCTGGTTATTGATGGTCGCGGCGGAGTCGAAAGCCAGGCCCACAGATTGCTTGGCCTGCATAGATGCGTCAGCGGCGGCGTTCGGGTCAGTGGCCTCGCCAGCCAGGGTTTTAACGTAAGGAGCAAATCGTTTCTTCCAGTCGTCCCACTGAGCACGGTTGAGCTGTCCCAGTAACTGGGATGCGCCCTGGTCGCCCTGAAAGGCTTGGTTTGGATCGAGGCGGCCAGGCTCTAGGGGGTTTATTTTGGCGTTTAGGTCGTACATTAAATCCCCAATCATACGGTTACCCCTTCATCAAAGTTTGTAGAAGCCGCCAGAAGCGTTGCCCAAGTTGAATTGATTCGGCGATGTGTCGAACTGCGTGTTCATGCCGTACTGAGTGGCGTCCGGTGCCGGAGCCGACGGCTGCATGCCGTAACGAGTGCCTGCGCCAGCCACGGTGCCCAGCAACTGCAGATTGGCAGATCGGCGATTGAACGCATTCTGCGCGTTACCAATGGCGTTGTTGGACGACTCTTGCGCAAGGCGTGACAGTCCGGCCTGAGCTTGCCCTGCCTGCCCCTGGCCAATGGCCGTGATGTTCTGTAGGCCCATGATCTTCTGGTTGTCCTGCTCGAACTGAGCGCGTCCCAGCACGTCGCCGCCAGATTGAGCAATTTCGGTGCTAAGGCCGCCCATCTCGCCTTGAAAGCGGCCGCTGTTGGGATTAATACCGGCACGCCCCATGCCCGTTTCCATTTGCCCCTGCGCCTGAGTCTGTGCGCGAGCCTGGCCCTGCATGGTGCGGCCACGGATGTACGACATATTGCTGGGCGAATCCATCTGGTCCACCGACGCCATGTACCGATCTTCCAGTGGTGCCAGATTCTCCTGCGAGAAGTTCCACTTTTCCGCCGCAACTTGAGCCAGTGCCCGCTGCTCTGGCGTGTCTTTTACTTCGTTACCACCGCCTCCGCCGCTCATGAAGCCACCTCAGTCTCGCCATTCAAGGCGCCTAGATAATCGGCCAGCACTTCGTCGTGAAAGTGGGCGCGGATCTGCGTGCTTACCTGCGTCATCCACGGCTCACCGCCTACCAGATAGGCGCACTGAACCACTACGCTGGTGAGTTGGTCGCGCAAGACAAAGGCCAGGGTTTTAAAATGCTCGAATTCGGAACGCTCAAGCAGCACGCTGTCGCGCCAGTCTTGCAGGGTGGCCGCAATCAGGGGGCGCAAGTAGAGTTCGTGCCGGCGATAGAAGGCGTTACCCGGCAATTCAACCATCGCTTTCCAGAATGCGGAAATGGTCGCGTCGTGCGTGACCGGCTTATCACCGTCAATCAGGTCATCGAGCGTTTGGGAAATCTGGAACAGGGTGTCGCAGAAAGAAATGGCATCAGCGCTGCCCTGCAGAACTTGGTGCAGGAAAGCCGCTTCATTGGGTCTTGGCATGTTATGGCCCCATGTGCAGATTATGAGCAATAGTCTACCACGCAATAATGTGTTTATAGACAGTCTGCGAAGGTAGAAGCGTTTTTAGTGAGCGGTTATTGCGAGGCCGGAAGGTGCAGCTTACTCGGGCGACTGCTTGAGGATGTCCAGAACCCAGTTGGCGTAAACGATGTCGGATTGGAAGCTCAGCCTGCAGTGATCTTTTTGCCAGAACACGATCCGGTTGATGACCGCGTATCCGGTGCGCCACCGCGGCTCATTGCGGTACACATAGCACCGCGCCGATACCGTCATATCGGGGCTGCCTTGCAAAACAGCACAGTTAATCCCTTGGGAGAGCCAAGCGGCAATCCCACCAATCCAGTCGCGCATAGGTGATTCCTACAGCCAGAAAGAAAGGTCAGCCAACTGTGCCGGAGTCGGCGGAGTGGCCATTTGTTGGAACATGGAAGCCTTAACGTGAAGCACTGCGCTGCGCAAAGCCGCTAGGTGTTTCAATTCGGTGTATCCGGTTTGAAGTTCGGCTTTTGTGAAGTTGTGATACGCCGGGCCGGGGCACTTCCACGTCAACGTGCCGTCGGCATTCAGTGTCGGCAGGTCATCAAACTGCTCAATGGCCCCTTTCATGCGCTGCTCAACCGAGAGGTTGTCTGCGTGAAACGTGCCGACCGTGGTGGTGACCGGGGATAGTTCGTGTGTATCGCGCCAGTGCTTGATCTGCTCGGCACTGGCAGGCCGATTGTTTTCGTTAAGTTGCAGGGATCGCTTCAATGACCACCTCCTGATCCAGATAGGGCACGGCGGTAAATCGAAAAGTGTAAAAACCCGCAAGGTCTACTGAGAAACGGATTTCGCCGTCGGTTACAATATCGGTCTGGCCGTCTGGCCACTCCACCTGGACGCCTGCGGGGATGCCGGAGATGATGGCTTCGTCGGTGCCGTTAGCAATTATTTCTAAATCGTTTACATTAATAGACATATTTGTTCTCTCTACGGCAACACCTTCAAGTATGTCGATATAGTGTGTTCCTATTTTCACTGTCGGGTCGATTTCTAAGGTCATCCAGCCTGTGTCGCTTTGGAAACTGTCAGCAACTATCAAACAATCCATGATATTAGAAATCCTACCTTCTAAACCAAAACACGCAAAAAGTGCCATTAGCGTTTTCCTCCAAGTACAGTCATAGATGATGAACCTACTTGACCACCGTTTGCAGCAACCTGCAAGTATATGGAGACATTTCCAGCAGGAATGGTACATTTAAAGAAAGCTGTCATCGTGGTGTACCTCGTGCCTCTTGCGGTAAGCGTACCGGTTCCGATAATAGTGTTGACAATTACTACACGATATTGGTAGCTAATATCCAGTTCGCGCGGTGGCGAGTTAGGTCCGTAGTACTGATCTTCCCTTCCGCGTCCTGTCAGAGTTACCTGCACTATTCCTGGGATACTGGCGTTGTGCCCGCTATTATAAGACATTGCGGCACCACCAGGGCCGTGTATAGATGATGTATAAAAACTACCCGCTTGAGCGCCTTGGGCAACGGTAACCGCATTCCCTTTAATCTGAAGCGTATCCACATACGCATCGCCAGTGAATATCTTGTTGCCGTCGATGAGGGTTTGGCCAGGACGGGTCCAGTTGTTTGTTACACCTTTTGCGCTGTTGCCATTTAATGCCCATGACCGAACATAAGATGCGGCTGAACCAGACACACGAGCAGTATCGTAAGCAGTATTGCTGCCCGTCACATCCGCGTTACTCGGCGGCTTAGTTCCAGCCACATCGTTGTAAAACAAAGAGCTTTTGTAAGCAAAACTGCCCAGCCCGCCAATGCTGACGCCACTGGCAATATAACCAGTGTTCATTTCGACGTGGCCTTTGATAGTAGCGTTTTGCGCCTCAAGCGTGCCGTCTTGTAACAGCCTCCAACCTGATACTCCCGCTTCGTAGTTGCCCGACTGCGCGGTGCCATCGAAGGTCGCAGCCACCGCCACTCGCAGATTATCCGCGTCGATATAATCCGCTTTCAGTCTGCCCTGAACGGTGGTGATCGGCGTACCGTCTGCCGCCTCAATGCTGCCAAATCCCACGGCGCCAATCTGGCCCTTGGTGATGTAGCCTTCTGGGATGTAAGCCGGAGCGTTAATCACAAAGCGGTTCATGCCTTCCACTTTTGCGTAACCGAATACCAGCTGAGAGTTTCGTACCGCGTCCATGCTGGAATAGTCAGTGGCTGGGTTGAACGGGGTAGCGCTTTGGTCGGGGTCAATGAATAACATCGAATTTGAGGCAATAACCAGACTGCTTTCGGTGCCGTTGTCGCCAAAAATAAGGCCGCTCATTCGGCCATTCACGTCCAGTTTGATGCTGTATCGGGCCTTAATACTGGTGACTTCGCCGCTCAAATCCGTGACCACCTGGGCCTCGGCCTTGGTTTGCACGGCGGCAGAGTTGTCGTCTACCTGCTGGCCAACGGTATTGATGTGGGACTGAATACCGGGAATGGTTTGGATGGGCGTGAGCAGTTCATCGGCCAGTTCGGACTCTGAAATCAATCCACTAATCTGTTCAATGATGTAATCAGGATCAAACAATGCTTGAGCCAGCGTACCGGCCGTCGCATTGGTTGGCCCCTCAATGTCGCTGGTTGAGGTGAACGTGATCCAGTAATAGTAAGGCGTGGGTGCTGCGTCATCGCGCCGGTAGTCGGTGTAGAAGCCGCCATCTTCACGCCCCACCAGAGCAGCGTTGGCAAAGTTGTCCGCTTCGGCGCGGTAGATATTGGTGTAGGCGTGATTGCTGTAGAGGGAGCGCGGACCATCCCACGTTAAATTAATGCTCCCATTAAACCCGCCAATGGCGTTGAAGTTCGTCGGTCGCGGTGGTGTGGATAGATTGGGCGGCGGCGTTGTAGGTTGCAGTGCGCCCGGGGTGTTCGCGCCCGCCCCATTGCGCAGCTGGCCAATACCGCTGTCCAGCAAGTCACGAAACGTCAGCTTTCTGTCCAGCGGATCGCCCCGGACGCCCTCGCCTACTTCGATAATTTCCGAAATAGCAGCCACTAGCGGGCGCAGTTCAGCCGCAATCTTGGGCGATACAGGCGGCAGGGAGCGACGACGATTAGCCATTAAGCAAGCTCTCCGGGGGACGTGGCTAGTTGGATAGACGCAATCTCAGTGGTGCCCTGCAGCTCCACTTCCCAGTCACGGGACAAGGTGTAACCGGCAGGCATTCGGAACATGCTAATAGAGGTAATCGATTGACTCATCACCGTGACGCCATCGGCGTAGACGTTCAGGGTAACCGGGTAGTCGTAAGCAATCAGCTTGCCGCAAGTGAATCCAGCGGCGCCTGGGGGGATTTCGTGAATGCGTGAGCGCCAGGTGTAAGTAAGCGGTGCGCCCTTATCCCATTGCGTCACATTAGAGCCTTGCACCAAGTACAAAACATCCTCGGCCACATCGTAATAGCCGGCGCTGGCCTCGGTGTCGTAGAACTCAATGCCAGAGCCGGGCGTGAAGGCGAACGAGCCGCCGTCGTAAAAACCCAAGTACATGCCGTCGTAGCGGTAAGCGTGAAGGGTGGCCGGATTCAATGCTTGCCATTGCTCGCGGGTTAGGATCTGCGAGGTGATGACTTGCGCCTCGGAGCCACCTGCAGCCACCAATCCGTCGTAGCCGGCGTAAACAGCGTAACCGCCCATATCCACCATGGACCGCTTGGATAGGCAGGGTTGATTCACGTCCATCTTCATCTGGCCCATAGACTCAGGACTGTAGCCGGTGACCAGCCAGGGCTGCCCTGTGGTCGTCACAATCAAGCCGTTACTAACCGCTGCAATGGCCACGATGGGATCACTGAACGCTAACTGGTAGCTCACAGGCCATGCGTGCGGCAGATATGGCACGCTGAATGCTAGGGTATTTTTAAAGAAGCCGACAAGAATGCCATTCGGGAGCGTGGTCAGCCCCTGCATTTCAGGGTTTGGTGCGTCCCATTCGGTGCTTTCCAGTGCGCGCCCCAGACTTTCGGATAAAACGGTGTCGGTGAACGTGCCGGTGGCGGCGGTGACTTCCACCACCAACTGATATTGCCCGCCGCTTTCGACTCTATACAGCCGCTTTTTGGTGATGTTCTGCGCGGCACTGGGAATGCTCGGCAATGCTATCTCAAGCTGTCCGTTGGCCGGGGCGCCTTCTACATCGTCCCATCGAACGCCTACACCAGACGGAACGCTCGGCGGGCCTTCTTCACCGAACTCGGTCACCAGCGTGACCAGGTAAAACACTTCCAGCGCGGTGCCGGGAACCTCTGTGCGGCCGGACGGCGTGGTAATGCTCGGGCCAGAATCGGGAGCCGGTACGCCCAACGTGAACCAGGCTGAAGGATAGGGACCGGTGCCGGTGGTGACCTGCGCAAGACTGCCCATCTTCGGCGCACCTTGGCCTGTCCAGTACACCCGGGCGTAATCGTCGCTGGCAATGGGTGAGCGCACCACGTCCACGTCGTATTCGTCGCCCCACGAAAGCCAGAATCCAGCGCCATTGTTGCCAGTTTCGTATCGGTACAAGTTGCCCGGGTTGATGGTTGCGGGCAGACTGTCAGCCAGTAGCGCATCGCGGTGGGGTCGCAGCGTTCCCTTCTTCAAATTCAGGTTGCGGGCAATCTGTGCGTTATTTTCAGGCAATAGCCTAGCGTCCAGAATGGGCACTTCACCCCGGAATGCTGCGTGTTGTATTTTCATAAAACCTACCCACCTTGAGGTGCACAGACTAAATGGACCGGAAGCCGGGACTTCTCGGAAAAAAATAATCTTTGCCCATAGCCCGCACTCAGATCATTGAATATTTGCCGCAACATCAAAAAGGTCATCTAACTGCTCGCCTGTCATACCTGTTAACTCCATCATTTGGTCAGCAAACGGGCTTGTACGCTCAAAGCTGGCTTCAGCCCAGGCCAGTTTGATAAGCGGATCTTCACTTGCCGCTATTGCGGACTCTATACCGCTCAATAATCCGGCATTGAGCAGCGCGGCTTTTGCTTGATAGCGAGTTACCTTCATTGATTCGCGGCGCTTTCGAAGCGACCACTCTTCGTGAGTTTCGACTACTGCGTCTTCGTGTTCCATGGCATCCATCAGGACATCTCCTAAAAGTGGCTCTTTTGAGCATGGCAGCAACAGCCGGGATGGCGTTGCCGTGCCGGGCGTGGTTCGTC
>Ga0307931_1002093_pt1 | contig 12911 bp, 12 predicted proteins | sample OrgLakmetageno47_FD_201816 | JGI IMG/M metagenome (GOLD analysis project Ga0307931, IMG submission 201816) | Saline water microbial communities from Organic Lake, Antarctica - #47 | ecosystem: Environmental > Aquatic > Non-marine Saline and Alkaline > Saline | place: Antarctica: Organic Lake... | reverse complement strand
CATTGCGCAAAAGGACACTCAGCCCAGTCAGACTTGTTCTGGAGGATTCATCAAAACGCAGCTTTATGCTATTTGTTGTTGTTTCTTTGCAATTGGGGAGTATAATCTAATCTAATCTAATCTGGATACAAGAAGATGCTTTCCTAATCCCAATTGAATGTTCTATCCACGGCCAGGTGCAGTGCTTCGCGTAAGTTGTTCATAATCATAGGACTTAAATAAAGCATTTTTGCTACTATTTCGCGTGCAGGTCCCCACGATCCAATTGCACACATCGATGGTCGTTGATAGAGCAAGATCCATCATAATCAAAAAGCCAATCGGAGTGAGAAAGAATTGACATCGTAAAATCTTTGCATCGGATTTCCGGAAAGTGCAATGCAGTTTCTGGAACAGCCACGACGTCGCGCTTCGCTAGATGTGCTCGAAGAGTGGTTGAGGACGGACGGGGGTAAAATCGCCCACCATGGTAAATGGAGCGGTCTCCTGGATAAATTAAACGCACAAAGAAAACGCTGCCGTGATACTCAAATTCCGAAGTATCCATTTCATCGTCATCGCTATCAGATACACCAAAGCCGAAGCCATTGGGCGAACCTTTTCCAGCTCTGATCGCATCAGATTCTTTGCTTTGAGAATCGGTCTCTGGGCTCCAGTGGCTGTGCTGCTGCCACGCAACTACGCAAGCTATGAAATCGTTCGTAGAGTGGCTGGGTGAGACATCCTTGATGTGCACGAGATCTCCACGGCGAACTGGCACGCGCACGTTGGAGTAGAATAGAGGACGCAGCACTTCACTTCGAAGAAATTCTTGAGAACTTACAACGTCATCGTGGTCAGCGTTAAAGAGCTCATTCACCGAATTATGAACTTGATGAGCTAGTGCGCAAAGATCAACTACTTGGTTGACTGTCACGATGTTCTTCAGGCGACTTGCCAACGGCAGTTCATCCCATGATTTGTGCGACTTCTGGATTCCAGCTGAAGTATCTTCAGGCTGTCGGCTCAGCCACTTTGCATGTAGCTGTGAAGCTAGGTCTGAACGAGCCAATTGAGGACTTTCTTCAAGAAGCGTCAGTATATCGTCAACACAACGGCGATTCTCGAACTGCACCACGTGAGGTAGCTTGTCGAGGGGTTGATTGATATCAATGTATTTGATGCCACTAGTCGGATCAACCCATGGATCCATGCTTTCTCCAGGTTTCCGATTTTGATTTTGCGGAGGTGTCGAGTCTGGCGGCGGATTCTCGAATGTGTCAACACTTTTCCACTTTGGTGGGACCATAAGCGTTTCTTGTACACCTGATTGAGTGTTTTTGAGCGACTCCATGAGCTTTCGGACACTCTCATGGCGATTAAGCGTATGCATATTCTTGTAAGTACGAATCTTGGAAGTGGCTCGACGGTAGCCATCACGTGCATTTGATTCACGCTTCGCCTTTTCAATCGACTGAAGCATATCCCGCAGAGCCCCACACGCATATTGAGCCCGCCAATGTTCATGCAGAAAATCACTTGCCTTATCCAAGATGTAATTTTTTAGGTAAGAGTTTTTACCCAAGCAGTGAGCATTCTGAGGTTTAGCATCAAATCGCACCCTTTCAGGCGTGTATTGGTCTAAAGCTTCATCATACGGTACTTTCAAAAATTGAAATACTCTCCAGAACCAGAACGCTGCAAAACAAAGCGAAGTCATTCCATCCAAAAACCAAATGCGGTGATACCAAGGAAAATCATATGATGAAAAAAATACAGGGGTGCCATCATTCTTTTCATCATTGTTTCGATTAGGTTCAGTACCAACTGTTTCTTCTTGCTTCCAGGGATTAGAAGTAGCAATATCTTGAGAATTCCAATAAGTTGTTGCCCACCACAGAAAGATGAAGATGACATCTTTCAGTATGACACAAACAATAAAATTAAAAGCCCATTTTTTGATCCATTTAACTTGCGGTACCTCTTTCAAATGTTCGGGGAGCTCAGTCGCTACAACTGTTAAAAGTAGAGTGAGCGTAATGCTAGCGCGATCACCAAAAGAGCTTTGAAGATCCATTCCAAAACCAGTAAGAATAGTTGTCATACTTACGAAGGTCATCAAAAACATTGGCTGATAAATATAAGTAAAGACGGTCTGCGTCTTTCGCCTTACAAAAATTTTGATTGACATGGTATTTCTGGTCCATCGATGAGATTGTTCAGTTACATCTTGACATCCAGCACTTACTTTCATGAATGCATCACTTCTCAAAACAGAACCAGTGGTTTTCTTCGCAGTGCCAACCTGCCAACAGACATTCATAATGTGTTATAACAAAATCATAACAAAAAGAGTATCCACCATCTTCCATACCTGTGGCAGTCTATTCAACTTTTGAATATACGAGTCCTCAATGCCCCACTTTTGAGATCGAAGGCGATGCTCAGTTATTCCGTCGTGGTTCCCATAATCGTTTGAGACTCTCAACCGCATTCGACCAGGGATGGGGACTAAGTCCAATGCTGGTTGGAAATTTGGCATGGCAACTTTGGATGGTTCTTTTATCTCGGACATTGCTTTAGCTGCTGACTCAAGTAGAGTTTTTACCGTCTCCAGGCTTCCAATAGGAATGGAAGTACTCACTTGCCTCCTCAATTCAGGATGAATTTTCTTCGTTGCTTTGGAAACCGATGCCAAATTCAATTCACTAGGACTCGTAGACGAGCTATCTTTGTGAAGCCGGTTAGACTTTTCTTCTAAGTCGGCATTTTTAGTTTCTTTTGAATCTTCATCTGGGCTGGGGTCAAAATCATTTCCAGCTTTAAGAGTCCGTGCGATATGTGCCTGATAAATTCCGTGAGGTTCGCGAAAATTTAGGGAGACTGGTAAGGATAGCGCATCGAATGGAAATGCTTCCATGTGGTCAAATGAAACGCTGAACCGAAGACCGCTGCATTTAACTATGTAGACAAGCTCAGATACGCCTTCTACCCCACTGTCAGCGCTGATAACGGCAGGGTCATTACTCTTACTTGGAACATTGAAAGCTCCATTACCAGGTCTAGAATTGAGAGCATTGGTGGCAAAATTGCCTGAAGGATTGCGTGTCCCACTCGAGCAACGCCTTGTCAGCATTTCCATCGCAGTCGATGATTGCGTATTGGCTATTTTTGATTGTGTGAGTGTTCGCGGAAGCTTTTTACTTGTACTAGTTCCAGGAGCGGGACTTCCAAGCACTTCATCATGTGCTTTTTTGGCTGGTTGTGCACGATCTTCAAGCTCCTCTCGCGATAAATTTTCTGTTGACCAATATGAATCAACAACGCTCTGCTTCAGTTTCATGCCTCGCGCCATGACTTGGCGCTCCGAAAGTGTCAGGCGTTCGACAACAGAACCGATTTCAGGCGTGATGCGGTTTGAGAAACTCCAATGAGGGCGCCAAATGGTTCGAGCAGTCTTTGAAGGAATTGGCCGACTAGCCTCTCCACTGCTTGCAGCGCCGTATACGCCATCGTTATCTTCAGGCGCTACCGATTCAGGGTCGCCATTCTTGTTGAGTTCGGGGCGCCGACAGGGATTTGCTACTTTCTCAATGACTGCTGATGGTGAATCGCTATTGTTAACCAGTTTTGAAATTAATTCCTGAGGAGGTGTTTTGACTAGCCAGCTGAACGTTATGTCGAAATCGCATTCAAAATAGGCATCATCTATATCTACGCGCGAAATGTTACGTAGGTCAACTCGAGCATCGACAGGAACATCATCCGTTATAGTGAAGACGCTCGCAGATTCTCCATGAGGTGCTGAGGCATGAATGTCGGGTAAAAAGGAGTTTAGCCCAGTTCGAATTTCATCAAACATGATCTCAACAGCAAAAGTTTGAATACCGTGTTTACCGGTAGAATCATTCTGGTAACTGTCAAGATCTTGCAAATAGCCGTTGGCTACGAGTTGTCGGATAGTTGGAGCACACCCGTCGACGTTCAAAGATGTAAGCTGCGGCGATATGCTCGCAAGATTTACAGCTTCCTCATCGATGGGATCATCACTCAGTAAATGCTCAACATAATTTTGATAAAATGGCTGAGATTTATCTTGCATTCCTGTTTTCCCTTCTACCCCGGTAGTGGAGCCCTCAGCAGCTCCTGCTGCTCCTGGAGTAGATGACTTCGATAGCGGTGACTGCCTCTCAGAAGATGTCCGGGCTGTATCAGGAAAGTCGTCACTATTGTGCGGCACGAGTGAGTTCATTAAGTAACGGTTTGCAAACTTTTCCACGGCTGCCAAGTCACTGAGTGTCCCGTCGGCTACAGCAACTTGAAGGGGCTTTTTGCCCCATGCAGTTGCTCCGTACAGTGCCACTTGACTGGGCAAGGGCCGCCCGAGCGAGAGAAGCCGGGCTTCCATCTCGGCGTCTAACACATTAATATCTGTGTCTAGCCCTAGCCTCTCTTCACTCAAGGCGGACACGAGCAACCCCCCATCTCGTAATTGAAATAGCGGGGGTGGTCTAGCGCCAGGCGCCATCTGCGAGGATCCATGAAGGCGAGTACCATTACGATTGAGAGCATACACCTCGATGATAAAGCCAGGCAACTGCTCGCCAAAATCAACAGCACGATGTCCTGGCTTTTGTTTCTCGGTAGTCGGGAAATCCATTTTTGGTGAGACTTCAGGGCCCACGGACCAGGCGGAGCGCGAAAGATTAGGCGTATTGGGGCCTTCCTCGTTCAACCGAAGGCTTGAGCACGGCACCACAGCCATAGCAGTGCTGATGTGGTTGGAAGGAGGCACATTCTCAACCGGTCTCCATCGATATCGTGCTACTCCGCCGACTCAGCCATTCACGCCGTTGGAACTCGGTTACCCGTAACTCCGTAAAAGTAGATACCCTTGGTAAAACATACTCTCCGTTTCGTGTCGAAGATTCAAAGAATCCACCGAATCAACACCCCCAAAAAGGCCAAATCACCGAGTCAACCAGAAGAATTCTCACGTCACAAATGATGCACAAATCATGAAATCACAAGCCTGCCTATTGCCTATTGCCGTATTGCGGTGCAATCGCCAGGCGTCAGGCATCTCCAGTGAGGTTGGCCCGTTGTAGTAAGGGTCACAGCCATTGTCATTGTAAAGCTAATTGCGGTGCAAACATCTAGCGTCCGTAGTGAAGGGATCCTGTTGTAGCAAGGGTCACAGCTATAGTCGCTTGTCCTACTGTATAATACTGTAGCACATTGGTAGCACACCTACGTACGCTGGTTGCCGTGGCAGCAAAATATAGCGAAGCATCCGACGAGAAGTTGAAAAAGTCGGAAGCAATAAATTGTTAGTTCCATCATTTCCAAGCCCGCGAGAACCAAGATGGATGTGGCCCCGAAATGAAGGACATAAATGAGGTGCGTTCGCACCTGCGTCTTTACGAGAAAAATAGTTGAATATGTCAAGTGACGATGAATTGATACACTCAAGAATGAAACAATAATGATCCGTGAAATCTGACTCGTTGATACAGTGACGCAATTGCCATGAATTATGAGATAAATATCTCACGCTACATGTTCATTGCTGTCGCAACTCTTCGCGCAGGATACGCCCGTTGGCAGTGCGGTCGAGAGATTCGACCCAGAAGCTGGCGAGCACGATTCACAACCCCATATGCCAAAGCTACCGTTACTGCCATTGTCTGAAAGTCCAACATTAACGGAACATGCTAACGCGGCAACGAAGCCATATGTTCGGTTCACCGCAGAGAGGTATATTGTAGATGACGCTGAGACTGGTAGTTCGGAACAGGCAACCTCGCAAGGCGCACCTTCTTCGCCTTCACTCGCGGTTTTCGCAATGCCGCCAAATTTAGATGAACCAAACAGTCCTTCAAATTATATTCCACCTAAAGATTTGACGTCCAACGAGTTGCTGCTTGGACTATCTGCTGCCGAGATTAAAAACGAAGCCAAGTCGGCGCAGACTACTGAGCCATCACAGCCTACGACATCGTCAACAATGGCAACAACTACGCTGGCGACAACAGCAACCACAACCATAGAAACTGTCACCGAGCCTGCCATTGTTGTCCCCAAAAAGCATCGTAAGCCTGCTTCCGCTGAAGAAGCGGCCGAGCTCCGTGGCGTGCTTGCTGGCGCTCAACTCAAGCGGTTCTTGCCTGCTTTGCTTGCGGCAGGCCACGACACTTGCGCGGACGTAAGCTGCCTCTCGACTGACTCGCTCTTTGCGCTGGGTTTTTAAAAAGCCCACTGCCTCAAGCTGGCGCGTGCGTTGAAATCTCGTGATTCCTCTGCAGCACCTTCAGCAGTAGTCGATGCGGCGCCAATCACTGCTGTTGCTGCCACTACTCCTGCAATTGCTACTTCGTCAGCGGCAGCTCCTGCGGCTGCAATTCCTGCTTCTCCTTTTCCGCCTTCTCCTCGTCGCGCAGCCTCGATAGGAGGTGCTCTTGACTCCGGTGCTACTGTTCCAAGCGCTGAGCGGTTTCAGGAAGCCAAAGAAGAGTTTGCCCAGGTCTTAGACGATCACAGCGCTGCCAAAGCGAGCGAGCGCCAACGAGCAGCGTACCAAGAGCACGTGGCAGCTGCAGAAGCAGCGGCGCAAGCAGAAATTCATGCTGTTTCACAACGAGGCGCAATTGGTGCTGGCATTGAACCTCAAAGTGGCAACAAATCATCGAGTGAGTCGGCAGCACCCGAGCTCAGCATGCTATTGGCCAAAGGTGGATCTTTGACCCCAGAGGAAGTGGCGCGGGTCAAGCAACTGATGGAAGAGCACAAAAACGATAGGTCCATCAACGAGTCCGTGGTGGTGCGTGATCTGGTGGTTGCTTGCATATTTATGCGCCGACAAAATATGAAAACACTAAAGAATATATTAGCTTTCACTTGCATGCTTTTGTGTTTTGATATTATAAGTCTTAATTTTGCAAAGCAGGAGTTGCTGTTTGTTCTTCATTGTCTCATTAAGCAATTTTTCGTCTTTTTATCAACGGCCAACAGGAGACCAAAGTGTACGCCAACGGCACTTACACGGGCGAATTCTTGCACGGTCTCAAGCACGGCGCGGGCACATATAGCTACAATTGCACTACCACCACCACTGCCAACAGCGGGACGGCTGAGATTTACACAGGGCAGTGGCTCAACGGCATGATGCACGGCTGGGGCACGTACACTTTTGCGGACGGAAGCGTCTACGAAGGCCGCTGGTTGCATGATTTGCGGCATGGCCCTGGAGGCACCATGCGGGAAGCGGACGGCGGAATCTTTCGTGGCGAATATCGCGACGGGCGGCGTTTACGGGGCAAATACGAGTGGCCGCTAACAACAGCGACAACAACAGCAACAGCAAATACAATTCCAGCTGGGAAAGCAGCAGCAAGTGCTGATGGATCAAGCACCGTGGTAGACACCTACGAGGGCGGGTGGCAAGAAGGGCAGCCGCACGGACAGGGCACCATGGTGACTGCTCGCGGGGTGTACACGGGCGGCTGGCGCGCCGGCAAAAAGCACGGCGAAGGCCATTTTCAAGCCACCAACGGGGACACGCACCGTGGGGAATACCGCAACAACCGCAAGAATGGCCTCGGGACTTGGATCTCCGGCACCACGGGTGAGAAGTACGTGGGGGAATACAACCGAGGCCTGCGGAACGGGCAAGGCCTCCTTACCAAAAGCGACGGCACGGTGGTTCATGCGGGCGCATTTCGAAACGATTTGCCCGACACCCAGAAGAGGGAGGACTACCAAACGATAACGCGCGCAGTAACTTTATGATCTGCGGTTGACAACACTGAGCGCGTTGTATCGAAATACCCGGCAAGCGGTCCAGTAGCTTCAAAGCCGACTATCATATTATGACGTGTTGCGGCAAGCGGGTCAGCGGCTAGCCCTCCGTCTTCGATTCAGCGTCAACAACACCACATTCCACATGCTCTTGCACTTCATATTACAACACATTTCACTACATATACTTCATGGCACATTAACATTCAATTTACATGGCCGCATTTACTTTTCTCTTTCTGGCTAATTATTCAAGCCTGCTATATGGGTCTAGGTTGGCATTTGGCCATTTCAAATTGTGCTTATGGCTGCGATCCATGGTTTACAGTAACCTGCTTTCTGTACTAGGTACTGTGTAATTGTTATTGGATTGGCCATGGGCCAGATTTGTTTTTTGGTTTCCAGAGACATTAATGAAGGCATAACTAGTAGAGCCAGAGTCGTAGCACTTCTACAGGGAACTAGAGATATAAAGTTACATGTAATTCGCTGATAAAGAAGAGACCGACTCAGCCCTTGTGTGGACTGGGGCAAGAACTAAGTAGACACAGTGAGACACAAAACCATATTGGCCTAATTCAGCCCCTCGTTGCCATCAATAGCTCCCCAGTCAGCGCCGAGCTCAAACTCCATCAATTCTAAGCTGCTTTGACGCGTGGAGTGCGAGTGCTCTGGCGACAGCAGCTGGCTGCCGTCGCCTTGAAAAGGGGCGCTTTGCGGTTCGTAGCCCCCGTCAAAGCTGCCTGTTGTCGACGACGACGACGATGCCGCCGCTGTCGCTGCCATCGGCGCCGCGGCCTCGGCCATTTCCGACCCTTTGCTGTTGCGTTTCGCGCCCAGGGTGCGCTTGCCGTGGTGCGGGCTCAAGCCTTCGGCGTACCGCAAAGTGTTGAGGGTTTGCTGCAGGTCGCGCGCCGCCGGGCTCACGCAGCCCACCACGCACGTGTGGCACTTGGAACCGGTCAACGACTCTTCCAGCACTTGCGTCAACCGGCTCTGCCGAAACGGCGCGTGGCTCCGCCCCAATTCCTTGGCCCGAATCACTTCTTTGAGGGCCAGCAAGCTTTGGTTGATTTGCCGCCCCTCCATTTGGGTGGTCTTGTCGGTGTTGTCGTTGTCCGCGCCCCGCTCCGACCCCGCCAAGTCTATCAAACTGAAACGCCCCAACACTTCCACACTGCTGTCCGAGGAGGTACTACTTCCGCCATTGGGAGCACTAGACGGTGGTGCCTGCCGCACGAGTTTCAAAAGTAGAGCAGCGTGGCTGCGGCTGGAGGTAGCATTGGTTGCGGTAGCGTTGGTGGTGCGCGCCGCGCGTCCGCTGTTGGTCGCTTCCACAAAGGCCTTCATGTCCGCACACGACACCGCCGTTAAGCCCACGAGCTGCAAGATGCCTTTGCCGTCTTCCAGTGCTGGCAATTCTTTGCCGCCCCCCAGCAAGTCCCGTACTTTTTGCCCGTATATTTCGAACATGGACACGGTGAGCTGAAGAGTGTGTCCTGCGGGCGGCTGGGGCTTGCTCTTGGCACTTCCAGCAGCTGTTGAGGCAGCTAACTCCTGAAATTGCAAGCGTTGGAAAGCTTTCTGACCAGCCAACAAATAGAGACCCGCTGCATGGTGCTGGTCAGATGAATTCATGTCGTCGTTTTCAATGCCGTCGTCGTGAAAGTTGCTGGTGGCTTGGCCACTGCCTCCTTCCGCTCCGAACAGCGTGAAGGTTTTCCCCGACGCCGTTTGCCCGAAACAAAAGCACGTCGAGTTGCCGCCGCCGAAGAAGTTGTCCATCAAATCCGTCAACGCGCGAGCGTACAGGTCGTGGGTGACGTCTTCGCTGCCGAACGTGTCGTCGTACCCGAAGCGGTGGTGCTGCACGTATTTGGTCAAGTCCACTTTCACCTTGGGGAAAGAGAGATGCAGACAGACGAACAAGGAAGAAGAAAAACCGGTGAAATGACGAAGACACAATTATGCTCATTGTGGTGTTGGCATTGTGCCGCAATGGAAATACCTAGCATTAACTATAAGGCGGCCATCTTCGTTTAGCTTTTGTTCGCGCTCTGTCACCTTATCCTCATGCACGAGAATGCCCCCGTGGTCGAGCACCTCCACGCAGTCCACCTCGTCTTCTGCTGCTGGCCGTTTCCGCACCACTACTCGAAGGCTGTGGCCTGCTGCCGCAGTGTGGTTCGAAGTAGGCCCAGCTATACCTGCAGTAGTGGTAGTTCCGTTGCCACTGCCACTGTTGTTGTTCCCACCCGTACTTGGGGTCCCACTCCGCCTGGGCAGTACCCGCCCCGGTGATACGCTGCCGCTTTTGGCGTTGGGATGGCTGCTTGAAGGCAAGCTCGGCGGTCGAATGAAGCTTGCGCGTGGGGACGGGATAGGTGCAGCTTTGCTGTCACCCGCGCTCTGTTTGTTCCCCGCTGGCGCTGACCCTATTCGGCGAAGCCTGGAGCCATTCGACCCGTTGCTCTCGTTAGCAGCACTGGCCTTGCCAGTCGGGCTTGATTTGCCACCGCCGTCACCGTTGCCGTGGCTAGGTGCCCCGCCGACACTAATACCACTGGAGACGAGCTGCTCTAGCGCAGTGAGCACCGTCTCGTGCCGGAGCAGCAAAGCGCTGTGCTGCTCGGTCAGCGTCGAGTGGGTGGCCATGAGGGCTTCGTGCTGTGACGCAAGCTTTTCCAAGCGCTCCACAAGATGCCCCGCAGACCCGGAAGAGCCAGTGGGTGTACTACTGTTGATGTGCCCCTTGGGCGACGGTAGGTCTTTTGGGCGCATGATGGGCGGCGGCGTCCTCCTACCCTGTGACGTTGTTTCGGGAGGATCAGATTTCTGCTCAAGGCGGCTCGAGCTCAAGGATTTGCCGCGCTTTTGAGGCCCGTTTCGTTTGGTGTTGCGCTGCTGGCTGGAGTTGCGTGGATCTAAACCTTCACGCGAACCAAAAGACGCTCGGCTCCTTCGTGTGTCACTTTCTGAGGCCGCAGCCTTATTTGCCGTCCCTGATTGCCCGGGGGGTTTGGTCAACTTTGGACGGCTTCTAGCGTGCATAAGAGGGTTTGAGGCGCCGTCGGTAATATCTGCGCTTTCCTCTGGCGAAGCAAGCATAGCTGACGGGACTCGGCTCGAGATTTATAGGATGTCAAGTGCTATGTCAGTCTATCTATCGGCTCTTAGATTGTTCGGATTGTTCAAGAGGTGATGTTGTGCCGAAAAATATATTTACTGTAATAACGACGAGGGGCTCGTCGCGGCTCACTGCTCGCTGCTCGCGGCTTTTACGACGACGACAAACGGAATTTTTTCCTCCTTCCCCGACGTCTCCGATCTCCGTTCTCCAACGCACCAGCACCCCTCTCTTCCGTTTTCGAAATAATTTCGACAAGATCAGCTCATCAGCTTCGAGGCGAGGGAAGCAGGAAGCAGTGTATCCGAGTATCATCTGCTCTCTATCCTCTATCCTGAGTCTACGGTTGAGTTTTTACTGTGCGCCGTAAATATCACCTTTGCTACATAAGTAGTGTTACGTCCTATGGTTTGAAATTTGAGATTGATTACTTCTTAGTTAGGCAAGCTAGTTCAGGGACGTTCTTGCACAAGAAAGTGACTCATTGCCGTGATTTGATGGACATTCTCATCTTTGTTCTCGGAGTGAGCGCTCTCACATTACGGTCGGCTTAAAGAAGAAGAGTAGCGGGCACAGAAGCGAACGATACGAGCTCTTTAGATGGCTACTGCAGCGTCAATCCTAGGCTTGACGCTCGACCCTTTAGGCAAGTATACAACGAACAACTCCATTTTAGGCTTGCTCGTTGGTCCTCCCCGGGCTGGGAAGACCTCCTTAGCCTTTGGAGCAGCTCGTTCCTTGGTGGCTCGCAATTTAGCGCCGTCACCGGGGGCAGAGGTGCCACCCCGTAGCGTATGGTTCGCTTGCCGCCGCGCCAAGATCGAAGCCTGCCTCCCAGCGCCCGTTGAAGTTCGCCTCACTGCTGACACATCAACTGCTGCACCGCTAGTCTCACAACCTTCCGGCCCTTATGCTACGGCTACGATGCCTTCGGTCGACGATGCGGATCTTGAGCATGTAGCTATGAAGTACTTTACGAGCATTGGAGATCTCAAATCTTGGTGCTTGCGCGTGCACGAGCTCGGCACCGCGACAGCATCATCTTCCAGCGGAGGAGGAGGAGGCATGGCCTCGTATCCAGCGGCCATGGTGTTAGATGACTTGGATCTTTTACTCGATGCGGAGGTAGGCAGAGGAGCTGAACCTTCATTGATAACTTTATGCACACTTAAGTCTAACAACTTTATGCGCTCGCTATTCTGCTTCGGACCCGCATCTCTACTTGGAGAAATCTTTTTTCTCCGTCCTCCGCGTTCTCTAATCATACGCACTTCCTCTCAGCCTTTTAATTCTAGCGATTCAAACAAAATACTTCATCGTTTTTCGTTTCACAGGTGCAGCCTACGCTTGAGTCTGTGCAGCGCACCCTCTTACATGCCCTTGCGCTGTTGAAGCATGCATGCGCTTTCGTGGCGGAGCGCACCGGCACGCCCTGCCCTTTGCTTGTCGTCTTCTCGGAAGCTTCACCATGGTACAAGGAAGTGCGCCCTCTTCTCGAGCGAGTAAGCTACGTTTCAACGAATGCACAAATCGATTTTTTTAATGCATGTTGAGACTTTTGATCTGTGATAGCCTTCTCCATTGAACCCTAACGCATTGATGCACTCACTGCTCTCTGTCGACTCAGGAGCTCGGCCATCGTGTGTTGAACATCACCCGGCATCCAACCAACCTCCATCAATATTCGTTGGTTTCACGCCCAAGTGGCCATGAAGTTTCGTACACCTGGTGTGGCGAAGTGCAGGGCAATGCTGCGCACTTCTCTTTCTAAAAGTGCAAGCTGCTTTTCTTGTGGCCTTATGTAGAAGCCAAAGGAAGAAGAGTCACGAGTTAAGGGACGATTTTGTAAATAATCCTTGGCTGCAAGAACTCTCATTTAGGGGCCCATTTTACATAGGATATGGGCTTCTTACTGGCCCCTGGAGCTGCTCCGTTTTTTTCCTTTGAATCCCTGCGATTCTCACGCATCAGAAGGCATTCATAATATATTAAGCACAGAGGTCGGTGC
>Ga0307931_1002092_pt1 | contig 12913 bp, 13 predicted proteins | sample OrgLakmetageno47_FD_201816 | JGI IMG/M metagenome (GOLD analysis project Ga0307931, IMG submission 201816) | Saline water microbial communities from Organic Lake, Antarctica - #47 | ecosystem: Environmental > Aquatic > Non-marine Saline and Alkaline > Saline | place: Antarctica: Organic Lake... | reverse complement strand
GAACGTCTTGAGGATCCATCGTGGAACCTTTGTTGGGAAAATGCCGGGCATAACACGGCTCCCCCACACCAAAGCATCTCCCCCCCGCGATGGACATGCGAAAGAGCTGCTGCTAGAAAATATAAAACAATAATGCTTCATCATAATCATGAATGTGTAGCCCACCGAGTGTTCGGCGAGCGTCTTGACGGCCGCACACGGGGGCCGTTGCAAACATATAAACCACGCGCCGAGGAAGTTGCCATCGCTCAGAGCTTCAGGGACCCACGTAGGTCCCATTCCACTCTGACTTCAGGCCGTAAACTGGAACCCATGACCTAGAAGGCGGTCTGGCTTATATGTTGCATTGAACTAGAGATAGATTATGATAGGAGGCCCAGGGCAACCTTCCCAGCTCCATGGGAGCATGGTAGACCACACAAACAGGCAGTGCAAAAGGTTGTGATGCTCTCATCGGAACACCGGGTTATTTGTGTTGATATCCCCTATCACTACATTAGGGTGCTCTGCCTCTAGCGGAAGCGTCGGTCCGTATACCGGACCTCACTCTAGAGGTAGATAACTACGTCTTCCGAACTCGGGTCTCTCATCGGCGTTTGTAGATGCAAGGCTTGGGCGCAATCACGAGAGCGTTCTGTTCGGCCTCCGTCAAGATATTTTGACGCCCTTTCTTTGGTTGAGTCTCGCCAGACTGAGCCGGAGCAACCAAACGAAATTCGAGCAAGACAAACAGAGGGTTCCGCTGGTCATTGTGCAGGCATTTAAACCCCAGCTGGCACACCTGTGATTTAAACATGAAAGTAAGGAAAATGCGACGTCAACCTTCGCGCAAATATGAAATGAAATAGTCAAAAATACATCTGTGATCACGAGAATTCAATGGGCAGAAATGAGCATGTGCAATATCTTCAAAGGAGTCGAAACAGCAAGTTCTGTCAACTAGAGCATGGTGGTATGATTGACCTGCCCAATGAAACTTCGCAACCCTCCTTCCATGCCATCGACTCGGCTCCGCACTTCCACAATCTTAAGGAGGATGACGATTAGATTAGTTGAGCGCACTAGAAAGAAGGGAGTGAATTCCTACTACTGTAGTATCCACTGAAAAGCATGGTCTCATAAGTTGTGCAAAGAATTATATGCTACACGACATGGGTAGTGTTAAAACACGCTGTCGAAGACATACAAGGAAGAGGAATAAACAAGTATAGAGAAAGATTTCTTAAAGATGCATTAAAATAGTCACCTTAAGGAGACCGTTGTGTTGTTTTAGTACGCGCTTGGCTTCTCTCAAATAGTCCGCTAAGTTGGTACCCATGAGGCTGAGGCAAAAGACACACACGTCCGTAGAAGCATCGGCCAGCGGCACGTTTGCCATGTCGCACGCTACCACCCGAGAGTTCACCGACACTAAGTCAAAGGAGTGGCACTTCTCGACATTCGGCGGCGCATCTCGCGCTAGCACAGCGTCACCGCATCCAAAGTCTGCCACGACAAGGTTGTCTTTCAAGGTCTTGAGCCAACCCAAGATCGCCGAAAGAGGATTCTCAGGCCATTTGGCCACTTGCTCACGGTAGCCTCGGTGGTATATCTCAAAGAGTGAAGGATCGTCTTGGTAGCGCTGAAACGCAGCGCTGCCGGTGGAAGTGTACAACTCTTCGTTGATCATTCGAAACTTGGCACCTTCGAGCTTCGCCCGCATTCGTTCCTGAAGTGACGTTAAACCTTTGCTGCCGCCGGAGAGAACACCACCACTACCGCCACCGCCACCTTTGTTCTTTGATCCGCTACTTGCACACGCGTTTCCTTCGCCAGATGGCTGCAATTTCTTAGAGCTAGGTGCGTGTGCTTGTGCTGCCTTAAACTTTTGAGTCGACGCTGGCTCTGATTGAGATGCGTAGCTCTTGGAGCGCCTTTGCATGGCTAGCGACTCATTGGCGTCTGATCGCTTCTTTTTCTTCGATGTCACGATTCCATTGGCAGCTCCATTAAAATCAATTCGCGAGCTTTCGTTGCCGGCTGAACCTGGTACCGGTCGTTTTCGCGAGGCTTTGCTACTCCCCTGCTGTTGTGCAGGGCCACCAGAGCGGGGCTTGCTGCCGTTAGGCCCTGGTGTGTTGGTCGACGCAGCTTCTGCCTCACGCTTGCTCTTCAACTTTAGCTTCTTCTTTTGTCCTTTCGTCAGCTTGACGCTTGCATTCTCCATTTCGGCGGAGGCTTGAGCGCTCGAGATATTTTCAGTGATTCTGGTGGAGACCTGTCTCGAAAGTGTTTTCACTGTACAATATTAGTTCGACCTGCTTTCAACAATCCATCTTCTTCCATGTTCCATTCCGCACTTCCGCACATGTATCACACTGTATCATGTATCCGCTTGCGTGTCGTCTTGCTCTTGTGCATCGTCGCGTAGGCTCTAGCTAGCGGGCACAAATCCTTCTCCATCGTTGAGCGCTCGAATGGCTCAACTAGTAGATAATGCGGTGGACAAGTCGGCGCTCGTGGAGGTAAGCATCAGCGTCCTATCTTGTAGTTGCCAGCTGTGTACTCTGCGATGTTATCATTACTATTGTACTTCGGTGGCAATGCTTCGCGCCCCATTTGTTCGTAGGCGCATCTTTAGCACAGTGACGCCTATATCAAAGTGTCTGAACCTGTACACGTATTTTTTAAAATTGAATGCTAGTTATGATTCTCGTAACATCATAAATTTATCCTCTGGCTTTTTGTGGTTGTCGGTATGCGGTGTTGTCGTGTTGGTTCGGGTTTCCTTTGCCACATGCACACAAATTCAATCAACCAACAGGGTGTGAACCGCGACGTGCGACCGTGGCTGCAGCTTGCCGAAGACCTGACGGAGCTGAGCGTGGACAAGCACATGTCGGTGCCGCAGATTGCGGTGATGGGCGACCAGTCGTCGGGCAAGTCGTCGGTGTTGGAGGCCCTCAGCGGCGTGCCGTTTCCGAGAGGCACTGGCCTCACGACGCGCTGCCCGACTCGGCTCATCATGCGCAAGGTGAGTGGTGCTTTCGGATTTCGTGTAAAAGGAGAGCGCGTGTCTTCTTTTGATGAATCAATCAAGATAGTCAATGGTCAAGTCAATGATCGATATCAGCCCTGGCTTGAGATTGAGTGATCTAACTTGCATGGCTATGCTCATTGAGCTCAATGAAATTCACTTTTCTTGTGTCTAAACTTCTGAACACACACAGGCTGCTAATGGAGAGCCATGGGCGGCCGTGGCTTCAACCACCAAAAACAGCGCTTCTCAGATCGCTGTCAAGTCTCCCGAAGAGCTCACCAAAGTGATCGAACAACTTACCGAGGTGCGTGTGATGGATCCCTCGCAAAGTACATGATGAGTAGATAGAGATTGGTAGCTTTCGTTCTTGGGTGCTACTATTGGATATCTTATGTTCTGTCGTCATTGACTGCCAGTCGTGATACCAAATGCTTCTGCCTGTGTGCATGTGTCTGCCTCTCTCCTCGCCCAGACTCTGGCCGGCAGCGGCGGCGGTTTTTCCACCGAGTCCATTGTCGTGAAGCTGGTGTCGCCCGATGCCCCCGACTTGACAGTGATTGACCTGCCGGGAATCGTGCGCACGGCGACCTCGGGCCAGGCCAACACGGTTATCGACGAGGTGAAGATGAGCGCTGATAGTAGAGAAGGAGTAAACAGGTGGTGGCGCTACTTCAATTTCCTGTTTTCGACACACCCAAATTTGTGCTGCTATCGATTCGATTCTTGGATCAAAATGGCGCGCATTTCTTTTTTTAATAGTTGCATATTGCTGATACTTCAGAATGATGATGCAACAGGTCAACCGGCTGATCAACTACTATTTGCAAATGGAGCGAACCATTATTCTGGCCGTGATTCCTTGCAACCAGGTTTGCTGCTAGGCTGCTAGATAGGTGTTTTTTTGTTTGTTCGGTGCTTTCTCTGTTTCTTTTCTTTGACCTATATATCTCCTCTGCCACCATCACCTGCCACTTATTTTATCTATATTCATCCCATCAGGACATTGCGACCGTGGACATTTTGGAGCGCGCCGCTGTGGCAGACCCTAAGGGGATTCGCACCATTGGCGTGCTCACCAAGCCGGACCTGATTGGCCCCGGCGGCGAGGACGAGGTGCTGGCGGTGCTGCACAACGTGCGCAAGCCACTGAAACTGGGGTAAGCGGCATCGTGCGGAGGGGGAGATGTTTGTCTGTTTGGGCACTCAAATAAACATGCGTTTTTTTTTTAACGTACCGTACTTGGGTATGCCGCTAGCGTAACCGAGCTTGTTGCAGTTTCGCTCTTCCTCTCATTACATAAAAGCTTAGGTTGAATGGTTGCTCACTTGTAGTCTTCTGTCTTTCCTTGCGCCACTACACCAACAACAGTTACGTGATGGTGAAAAACCGCACGCAGCAGCAGCTAAATGAGGGGATCACGTTTGAAGCCGCGAAAGTGGCTGAAATGGACTTCTTCGCGCAGCACCCGAAATTCAAGGACGTTGAGTCCCACCTCTTTGGTAATATTTGACTGAAAAAGAGAGGAAAAGGTTCAGTAGGGCGCGCACAACCAAATGCTAGCAGTAGCAGTAGTGCAAATTGAAACGGTGCAAGGCGCCAAACATGTGCCAAAACATATTGCCCTTGTCTTGCTGCCTTTTAAATGTATTATTCTCTCATACTACATTAGGCGTGGGCAACTTGACCCAGCAGCTGACCAAGCTTTTGGTGCGGCGGATCCAACAAGAGCTGGTGCCCATGAAGCACGAAGTGGAAGTCGCCCTGCAAACGGTAATGGGTGTGTTATAGAGAGACATGAAATCTAAATGATGACAAGTCTATCTTGACTACCCTCCAAGTTGCTTTGCTTGAACGGCATACAGAATTGTATTTAGATACCCTCGTGCCTTCTTGTGCCACTCACTTTTCTTCGTCTCTGTTTTCTTCTCTACACCAACCAACCAACCATTCAACCATTTCAGGTGCGGTTTGAGCTCAAGTCCCTAGAGTCCTACGGCGCGGCCAACACCCCAGCCGAGCGCCAGAAGCTGCTGGTGACCCTCACCCAAGAGTACATGCGCCATTTGTCCGACTGCGTCCGCGGCGAGTACCGGGATAGGCTCATTGTGACCAACCCCGACTTGCGCTTGTATACCCGAGCCCTCAACATCTTCACCGAGCTGCAGGTGTGCGCACGCTGACATGCAGTGTGTGAGTGTTCGCTCGCATTCTTAGCTATTCACACCGAGAGAATCATTTCATTGGTTTCTCTCTCATGTATGCTTTCAGTTTTTCGTCCTGCTTTGAATTTTCTCCTTCCGTGCCACGACCATTACGACACTAATTACTATTCCTTACCGGATAACAACAACGATCACAACCACAACTACTACCTCCTCAATGCCAGGTGCGAATTCAAGCGTCGGCGCCCAAGTTCAAGGACCCCGCGTTCATGGAGGGCTTAGCGGTGCAGATGGAGCAGTTGCGGGGCCGGGAGCTGCCCGGGTTCATGTCGGCGCAGTCGTTTTACATGTTCATCCAGGAGTACATCGACAAGTGGAAGGCCCCGGTGCGGATGGCCGTCGGGCAGCTCCGGGTGCTTGCTTTGGAGGTAGGACTCCGAGCGGGGAGGAATGAGTATGAGTAACCAGAAGGAATGAGCGGTAAACAACAGTTGACGAAAGCGCGACGGCCTTCTTCTTACTGGCCTTACTTTCACCTTCTTCAAGTTGGGGTATATAAACATCACTATCAAGTAAGCCCTTTTCTTGTAACCTATTTCTCGATGTCAACCATCCTCCTTTTCTTCTTCCCATGACGACAACAATACAGGTGGCCACCAAGCTCGTGGAAGCCATCGCCCTGTCGTACCCCGCCCTGCGCGACGCGTACAGAGGGGTGGCGTCGCGGATCTTGGAGTCGGCCGAAACCGCGTGCATCGAGGCAGTGGACAAAGTCCTGGCCCGAGAAAAGGACCCTTTTACGGTAACTGCTGGAATTAGGATTGTGGCTCTTGATACACTTCCATGCTTGTACCTCCGTTTTGCACGAGCTTTTCAGTTGCGCTTTTCTCGTCGTTTGCTTTTTTTTTCTAGCGTTGTTTGTCTGTCGCCTTCCTGTAATCCTATCCTTTGGCTCTTTGGTTGCAGGTGAACGACTTCTTGCAAGCGCACATCAACAAGCTGCGCCACGACCGGTTCCAGAAAGCGGTGAATGGCGCCTTCGTGAAGACCAAAGCCAGCCACGAGTCGTGGTCGGCGGCCAAGGAAGAAGTGGCGGCCCATTTGAAGACCTGGTACCGGTCTACGCACGGCGTGAATTCGGCGGCCAACGCCGAGGACATGTCGGCCATCCTGGAAGCGTATTGGAATCTGGCGGCGAAACGCTTCACCGACAACGCGTGCATGTGAGCGTGTGTTTATATTAGGAAAGAGATGGCAGAGATGAGGGAGGGTATGAAAGCAAGAGAGATGAGACAGAAGACTTTAAGGAAGCGTTGAAAAGGGCAGAAGGATAAACTACTTCCTTCGCTTTGTTCCTTCGGTATTTTTCTCATGGCGCGTTTACAAAAATTGCCACCGCTTCACTAATTCAGGTGCCTGGACGAAAACATCTTGGGCGCTTTGGTGGCGAACATGCAGGAGCAGTGCTACGTGTTCGTGCACGACAAGGACAAGCTGGCCAAGTTCTTCGAAGAAGACGCGGACTTGGTGGCGCGGCGTCTGGAAGCCACCAACAAGCGGGACCGGCTGGCTAAGGCCAACGCCGCCATGGCCAACATTCAAGTGGAGCGTGGGGGGTTGGGCCTGGGCCCCACGCGGGTGCGGGTGACGGTGGCTCTGGGCCAAGCGGGCCTGGGTCTGCAGCTGGCCGACGAGGGAGGTCGGCTGGTGGTGCGGGGCTTCCGGGCCATGGAAGGCCCCAACCCGGGGATGGAGGCGGGCATCAAGGCGGGCGACGTGATTGACCAGGTGAGCGATGGTGGCGGTGGCGGTGGTGGTGATGCGTACTCTCCTCCTTTGGTGCTACCCCCCTCTTTTGGCTGTGTTTTTGATTTCTTGCTTTTTCCGCGACTGGCCTCTTGCTCATTTCATTCTTGCATTTACTGTTTCAATTGGGCGCTTGCATAGGTGAACGGCGAGCACGCAGGAACGTTTCACTCAGGAGTTGCCCTCTTGAAAGGCCTCCCTACCGACGCCATTGCCACTCTTACTTTGCTCCGCGCCCAGGCTGAGTAATCCAGCGGAGAAAGGAACAGAAGAAAGGGAGATATGGGAAAGGAAGTGAATGCGCGGGTCTTTTTACTGGCCTTCTCAGCGCAATCAGCTTGGCAGTCGCTATAAGCGGCATTCCGTGGTTCTGGTTCTAGATACGTAGAGAAGCGCAATGGAGATAGCAGGCCGCTGGCACATTTGGGAAAGTATGGGCGCGAGAGAACGCTACGGCTCTGCGTTTAAATAATAGATATAGTACTCAACATTTCCGACTCCCTGCTCTGAACTCTAAACTGCTAAACAAGGGACAATCAAACAAGAAACAAGGCACTAATCACTAAACCTTAATTGGAAATTTGTGGCGCAAAAGCAAATGACAGAAGGACTATAACCCCAAACTAGATGAAATTTTCAGAGGGATTAGTGCGGCTGCGTTCAGACCAAGATTAATAGGCGTTTATTTGCATTGCACTGGCCGTGGCCCATAGCCGCGCCTTTGCAATTGCAAATGCTTTTGTCTCTGCGGTGTAACTACTGGCGCTAAATGCACTGCGCAGCAGCACGAAAGATTTAGGACCCTGCTGGACGTGGCGCACTGAGAGGTTTGAACCCTAGTGTCCGAAAGCGCAGCATTATTCCTCGTTCGGTGAATGATTCACGGCCCACTCAACACCAAGAAAGACTGCTCAAGAGAGGATACACACAAATAATACGGGAAATGAGAGGGCGTATAAAAGAAAAAAGAGCGACTAGACTAGAGAGGGCGTATAAAAGAAAAAAGAGCGCAGCAGTGTAGTGGCCCGGACGTACCACTGTATAGGTGCTTGTGCAAGCGCTGCTACCCGCATTGTACACCTTGACGCTGAACGAGCCTATAGAGCTAATCGACGCGCCAACCACCGACACCTGTCCTGCAGTGCAAGGAGTTCCAATACTGGCTATCACGATGTCCGTAGCCGCAAGAACTTTGGCACACGTGACTGAAATTGTTTCTGCAGTGTCGGTATTCAAGTTGGTAGTCGAGCTACATGGGACAAAAACACAGCGTTCAAAAGAAATTGCAGTACTTTAGACGTAATTGAGTAAGGCAACGAAGTAATTTTCAACGTATACAATTTAAGCGTGCTTTTGCGAGTACAATGACAGGGTCCCTTCAACAATTCAGATCCCACAAGTGTATAACCTTGTAATGATTCCGCTTTGAGCATTGCACGTCGCTGAATTGGTTGCTGCAGCTGCTGTGCACGTGTTGATGCCAGAGAATTGAGTGTTTTGCATGTCGACTGTAGAACCCGAGGCCAAAAAGCCGTCAACTTTCGTCGCAAGGAGGATCGCGTGAATGATGAACACCAAAAAAGCCCGCGCGTTGCCCATCTTGGCTCAATATAATGCGAAACTCCTGCAAAGATGAGATGCACCTAGCCAGTCAGGATAGGAAGAGGAAGACGTGGAAATACAGGAGAGGGGGAGCTGGGAGTCATTGCGAGTTCATAAGAACCTGCTTGCAATGAATGAGTGCGCACTACTTAGAGGATTTAAAAAAAATCGAGAGAAGCCGCACTTCTGAAATTGTGTATTCAGTAGAAATTGCGCAGCTAACTCTTGATGCCATGGCACCTTTGCAACCTTCCTGTAGCTAGTCGTCTGCGGGAGTGAAGCTAAGACGGATAACGGACCCGAAGGTTAGGTCGTTTAAGTAAGTCCGGAGTCAGAAGAAGTCGTTCTGAGAAGGAGGGAGGCAGCTGGCAGGCAGGGCTGGCATAAACATTTTTCAACCCAGATAAAAACATACAGTTTGGAAAAAAACAGGTGTTCTAATTATACACCTCCCTGGCACCAGGGAGTATATTATGAGACCAACAAGTGGCCCCGATAGCTCTCTTGAGAAAAGGTTATAAGCCCGCAGCTACTGTGCTGTAGTGCTTTGATGTACCTGTTTCATTCAGCACCCAGGTGAAATACAGATGTCTTGAACATGCTTTTTTGAGACAGGCCCCGAAGGGCCGGAATTAGAAGGCTAACAGGTAGAGAAGAAAAGCAAAGCAGCGCAAACTAAACCTAAGAAGCTAATCAGGCGCACATGCCCGAGTCATGCATTTTCGGTTTAAAAAAAATGCATGTTCCTGTTTATGCCCGCCCTGCTGGCAGGCTGACCTTGTCTTCTGACCTGTGTACTGTACTGCACTGCTTGTTATTATTACGAAGATATGTCAGTCAAATGGCTTCTATAATGCGCAGTATACACTATTGCTGTAGATAGAGCGCACATACAGGCATAAATTTGATGATGTGGTTGTAATGGTCCCAGCAGACAACACGGAGTCGTAGCTGGTTAATTGCCCTGTGTCCCAGGGGAAAAGGGGGCATATGGCGTTTCTTTTTATTGGAGCTTATTCCAGTGAAGTCTTTGAATAATCTCTCGCCGCAGTTTCGATGAATAGAGTCTGATTACGATAGTTCTGTGAACGCAGAACCTTGCTTTCAGTCTGGACCAGGAGACTCTTTAAATGCCGACTAGGTGGTAATCTGCTTCTTAGTTATTAAGACCAGTCTACTTCGGGGGGGGGGGGGGCTGTGGCCTATTTCGATGAAAACTGATATGAATACGCGACCGACCCCGGCCAAGATAGATATACGAGCTGCATTCACTTGGAAAATAGTGCTTATGATTATATGGCCGCTAGTTCAGGGCCAGTCTTTTGTACTGCGTTCGTTCACTGCAGGGCGACTTCATTACAATTGCGTCTTCATTTGTAAGAAGCACGATGAGATACCGTAAGCATATATAACAGAATTTGTACAGACAGATTTGTCGTATTCATCAAGGGTTCTGTGATATATACCCTTGTATTCATTGTTATGATGATGGGTTGAACACACTGGAAACGTCGATGAGAATTATAATATTAAATGTGGATCATTTGTAGCAAATTAGCCGGTGGTCAAGACATTTCTGTGTGCCTGGTAGACGACGCATATTCCGCAATGAATGGCACAATTAGCTGCAACCTTCTCTCTGATTAGTGTGTGTCGTACAGCCGCATACTTTTTGACAGTGAAATCATGCATGTATTGTAGTGAGTTAGAGAAGTAAAGAAAAGTCATGAAGCTTACTGTCCAAACGAGTCGAATCTTGTCTTCTGCCAATCACGTAGTAGATGCCATGTGCTGCGATACGAGGACAGAATATGCAGCACACAATGTTTGGAAATGCCATGCTGGTGTTGCTAGTGTTCTTCAAGGCTACTGGTGCTCGTAATCATCATCATTATGACAACAATTTGTGTTTCCACGGATCATCAAAAGTTCAACTTGAAGGCGGTACTATGAGGAAACTCGAAGAAGTCAGAGTTGGAGACCGAATATTGACTGCTAACTTCCAGAAAGAAGTGTCTTACAAGCCTGTGATTTTTATGCCGCACGCAGCGAATTCAAAAGAATCTGTGTTCAGAACTGTACGAACAAGGTCAGCGCTCCTGCATGTAACTTCCTTGCATCTACTTCAGGATTGCCATGATGGCAAATTTGTACAAGCCAACAAAATTATACCAAATGACACTTGCCTAAGTGTGATTAATGGAAATGAAACAGCTACTTCAATATCGATCTCTATTAAAAAAGGAACGTCCACCGTTATTACAGAGAATGAGCTTGTGGTCGTAAATGGATTCATAGCATCCCCTTTTTCGTACTCTCACGCTATCCCTGGCGCATTTTACCGTTTTATGATGGCAGTTATACCCACTTCTAACTTAGACTTGATTCTACAGGGCATAACGGAGACCTTTGGCCCTCTCATCCTTTAATTCTCTCAACTCCTCATTCTTATTTATCAAGTACTTTGCGATCAGACAATTTGAGCTGCCCATCTTACTAAGTAGTTATGTTGAATCGTGTTTTTCTTCACTACTGAACAGATACACTTTGTACTAGGGTTTCAAAGAATATTCGAACCAAATGACAGAATTTTCTGCTACAGATGGTTATATATAGACGTCATAAGCCATTATTGACTCTTTACGTTTTTCTTTTACATTATTGGAGAGCCGAGAAAATTCGACTAACGTTCTGGCTGCCGTTGTACCATCAATTACATATTGATAAGCTTGAAGGACCACGAAGAACAGAATCAGCGATTAACGATTGATGCATTTTAAAATTGAAAATTACTTGAAGTTTGATTTTAATTATATCCATAAAGAAATTTCTCTCACACTTCGAAGTGTTTAAATTCGAACAGAATCAATAAGACTTTGAACAATAAAGGACTTTTTACTACTTAAAATAAAACAAGATTGATTTGTTGAAATTGGAGTTCATCATGGCGGATAGATGAAATTGTACATCATAGAGCTCAAGGCATGTAATGATGTGATGATGTGATGTAGTATGCACCGCGTATCAAATAGCGCTGCTCAATAGCGTCTCTAAGGCTTCACAAATTGTACCCAAACCTCCTGATGCCTGGCGGCTGAAGGACACCTCGAGAGAAAATGATTACAATTGCATTACGCAAAAGGACACTCAGCCCAGTCAGACTTGTTCTGAAGGTTACATTTTTCTGTTGCTATTTGCCATAGTGGTGTTTCTTTGTATTTTGGGGAGTATTAACTAGACTAGACTAGACTAGACTAGAGTAGCCTTGACACCCGCTTGCCTGCATACGGGGATTAATTTTCTGTAAAGAGGCCTCTATTATGATTAGAAAGTAATCACCTTTCCATGAAGGATATAATCTATACTCGGTAAAGAATTACAACAGAGAGAGTAGTGTGTGTAGCGTACCACAAGTACTTTTGTGCAGATTATGAAGAGGAAGTATTTTTTTCTTTGCGTATACACATGTAATGCACTCGCAATGGCGAACAAATGTCGTTACTTGGATTATAAACGGCGCCGTTTGAAATCACTTATAGCATCAAAACTTGCTTCATCATCGCAGATAACACATTTTAAGTGCTGTGCGGTTGCGCTCGCGAACAAGAAATGTCCTTTCGCTGCAGGTATGTCAAAACAGAAATATTTTATGATTGGGGCGTTAGATTTCAAATCAATCATTTCGTTTGCACATTGCTGTCCCTTGCAGAGGTTTGCGAAAGTGTGTCGAGAATAAAGAAGTGAGTTATGCCTACCATATATGGCGGCGATTCACTACTCGTCGAATGCGCCTACGCTTCATTTTTGCTAGAGCACTTCGAAGGTTTAAGCAAGCTCGATTTTCCATTTTTTGGGGGCGTTGGGTCTGTGAAACTATTACTGCGATACAAGCAGAGACACTTAACCGCATTGGTCGAGGATACCTCGGCCGAAAAGAAGCTGCAACAATCCGCATGATCCACGTCAGTATTACTAGAGCACAATCAAGATCTCGGCAGTGGTTAGCGCGGCGTATCATTGATAATATCCAGGTACGGCGTTTGTGGGCTGCAGTAGAGATACAGCGCAATATAAGAGGTTTCTTTGGGCGAATAAGAATGGGTTGGAGAATTGAAGAATATGTTGCCAAAGAACGAATGGAGTTAAGAAAAGATCGCGAGTTTTGGGAACATTCGAAAGCTGCATGCCTCATTCAAAGGAGTTATCGGCGTTGTGTCGCAGTTTCAGTCAAAGTACCCGAACGTAGGCGCCTTCTTCGGGAGTCTTCTGTGTTAAATGAATTTATAGCGAATGCGAAACAAGAGGAGGTGGAGAAATTGAAAT
>Ga0307931_1002087_pt1 | contig 12922 bp, 13 predicted proteins | sample OrgLakmetageno47_FD_201816 | JGI IMG/M metagenome (GOLD analysis project Ga0307931, IMG submission 201816) | Saline water microbial communities from Organic Lake, Antarctica - #47 | ecosystem: Environmental > Aquatic > Non-marine Saline and Alkaline > Saline | place: Antarctica: Organic Lake... | reverse complement strand
ATGGTTCTCGACATTCTGGCGTCAACGGATTTCCTCTACTGTTACAGCTACAAATGCGGCCTTCGTTAACCGCATCTTACAGAGGGATTCTGTTTTTCAGCAAGATGGCCCTTCTATTGCCAAGGCGCCACCTTACCCCCGTTTCTACAATTTCGACCCCAAGCTAAACCGGCGATCGTGTAATCACCGGAACCCCCATTCAACCCGGGATAAAACTAGCTAGTAGCAGCACAGTTTTTCTCTCGGATTTACTCTTTTTTCTTTTTATACCATACTAGCTAGTGCAATTTTTTTGAGCTCTGATGGATGATGATGAATGATGGAAGAAAAGGAAGAAGCTTTGTCGCGTCGCTGAGTAGAGCGACTGCACTCTAGCTAATCGTGCACCTGGCTGACGGCCAGTTCCTTGCACAGCCGCTCTAATAAGTTCATTACTTTCGTACCTGGTATTTTTATTCAAAGTGACTGCAGTAGTAGACCTAATAAATTGATCAAATGCCTCCACGACGAGCTATCGGCACGCGGCGCCGCCGCACCATCCCTGAAGATATCTTGAATGATAGGGAGCTAGCAGCCGCTGTGTCAGCGTTGCCCACCAATTACAGCTTCGAAATACACAAAACTGTGTGGAAACTGCGCGAAGCAGACCCACCTGCGAAAAAAGTTGCCTTGCAGTTCCCTGAGGGCTTGTTGATGTTCGCTTGCACCATCGGTGACATCCTAGAGCGCTTCACGGGCGCATCCTTCGTCGTACTGGGAGACGTTACTTACGGAGCCTGCTGTGTAAGTTCGATTCTTCGTGGACAGCCTATGCCTAGTGCCTGTTGAGCGCAGTGAACATTTCTATATGCCCGTAATTCTTGCTAATCCTTTGCTGTGTTGACCGCGTCTGGATGTTTGTTTCAGGTCGACGATTTGACTGCTCGTGCGATTGGGTGCGACTACTTAGTGCATTATGGCCACTCCTGTCTGGTGCCAGTAACAGACACGAACAGCGCTGACAGTATGTTTGGCGACATTGCTTCCACACCATCGAGCAACCCCACTGCAGTCCCCACCATTCCTGAGGCAGCGCCTAGTAGCAGCGAGGCAGCAGGAGTCACAGCAACAACCACACCACCAGCGCCGCCACCACCAGCGCCGCCATCCAAGCCGCTTCGCACCCTTTACGTGTTCGTGGAGATTAGCATTGACGTAGGCCACTTGGTCGCCTGCATTCAGGCGAATTTCGGTGCCACGCCTGCTCTGCCGCTCACGGTGGGTTGGCTGCACTTCTGCAATGTGTACTTCTTCGTCAACAGCATGTTGTATTGTGCTGTAAACCGTACCAAAGGCTTCGACGCCAGCCTTAAGTGATCTCTCTTAACTTCCAATTCCCTCCCCAACCTCTTCCATATCTCGTACATACATATATATATTATCAAATTAGGTCATGGGCACGATTCAGTTCGCGACGGCGCTCCATGGCGCAGCCAGCTTGCTCCAAGAGGCTGGCTTCACCGACGTGCTCGTGCCGCAAGCCAAGCCGCTGTCCCCCGGGGAAACCTTGGGCTGCACTGCGCCGAGGCTTTATGACGACAACAGCGCCAAGCAAGCAGCTGGCGGTGCAGGAGGGTGTGCCGCTGCTGCGTCGTCGTCGTCGTCTTCGTCCACGCAGCAGCTGGTGCCTCGGCAAGGTGTGCTGGTGTTCGTGGCGGATGGTCGCTTTCATTTGGAAGCGGCCATGATTGCGAACCCACAGCTGGATGCCTACCGGTAAATGCGCTTTTTCTTCTTTTCTTCTCCTTAGGCTAACAAATTATTTGTTCAGGCTTGTTCGCATGTTCGCATGTTCGATTCAAGCTACGCTTCTTATGGTCGTATTATGTTTGACTTCCTCTTTCATTTGATTCCGCTCTGGCCTGTTGGTGTTGCTGCCTGTGCGCTCTTTGGAATCCGAATAATTCACGATGATGACTGTCGAACCGCGAATTAGCTACGACCCTTATGCGAAAGTGATCACCCGGGAGCGTTACGGAGTGGACACCATGAAGCAAGCGAGGCAGCGCGCCATTGACAGCGCCAAAGGAGCCAAGACCTGGGGTCTAGTGCTGGGTACCCTGGGGAGACAGGGAAATCCTGCGATTCTTGGCCACTTGAAGCGAGTGCTGAAAGCTCAGGGGAAGCAATGCGTGTTGGTGCTCCTCTCAGAGGTAAGAAAATGAAAAGAAAAGCAAAATTAAAAAGTACAAGAAACGAGTGTGTTGCAGCTGCTTCTGCTTCTTCTTAAAAGAGAAAACTCCATAGAACCATTTTTTTTTTTCCCTTCTAAATCTCGTTTGTCACTAAAATACACTTCTTGTCAGGTTTTCCCCGCCAAATTAGCCCTCTTCCATGGCGTCGAGGCGTGGGTGCAAGTAGCTTGCCCGCGCCTCAGCATCGACTGGGGAACTGCCTTTGCCAAACCTCTGTTAACGCCTTACGAAGCCCTCGTGTGCCTCGGGGAAACACAGTGGAAAGAGGTGTGCTGACTAAATGAATGAATATATAAGAAATCGTTGTCCTTTTTCACCTCCCATTTTCTACGTCGTTCTCTTCCCTGTAATCCTATTTCATGTGCCTTCTTAATTTCTCTTCAACGCCTATCTTTCACCATTTCTTACCTAATTCCACCTGCATCGCTTTACGTTAAGGTGTACCCAATGGACTACTATTCGGAAGGCAGCGGGCCGTGGAGCAACCAGCACCATGCGTCCCGCGACCTCAACGCACTTCCGAAGCCGCCCAAAGCCGCAGTGACGCCTCAATAAGATTCGCGTTAAGAAAGGAATTATGCTTTGGGACAATATCCTCGGCTGTAGGGACTTCAGAGCAGGGCTGACGTCGGGAGGCATCAGCGAATTGAAATAGGCGCCTAGAAAATTGAAGGCGAAAAATTCTGAGGAATTAAAGAGAAAGACATCGGACATCGAAGAAATCCGCTATAATAGGGGCTACGGGCTAGGGGCTCATTGTTGTTAACGCAATGGCGCCTTCAGGGTGCATTCGTATCCTTCTTGCATCCCGAGTAGCTTAGTTAGCTCATAGTTCGCACAGTTTAAGGTAAATACACGTTACTCGGAGCTGGTTCGTAGAACTCAGGTATGTGTATGGATATGGAAATAGCCAGTTAATTCTGAATTCGTAAATCGTACGAGTACGAGAGGCTGGAAATACATGATACATGCGCTCTGGATAACACTTAGCCTTCAATGGATCATGCATTAAACGGCGTTATCATTTCAAGATTAATATTTTTACGCATTTCTTATGTCGATTGCATCATCAAGCTTTGGAATCCCCTTGGGTTTGGTCTGAGTTCTCGGGATCGGCAGTCGCGGTTTCGGTGGTGGCAGTACTGGCATGCTGGCCGTACGTCGCCAACTCTGTTAAAAGGCCAGTCAGCGCTGCTTCTACCAGGGGAACCCCTTTCTTGTTAACCAGCTTGAGGAACATTTCGTTGGTGCGCATGGCGCGCTCCGGTGGCACTTCGCCCACGACTTTCTCGGTCACGACGCCGTCTGGGCCGAGCACTTTGGACCGCACTAAGTTGTCGCCGGCCTCGGAGGTCACGATGAACTTCGGCAGCGGTTTCGCAAGGGTGCCATCGGGAGCCATCAGCTCATCTGATTCGATGCCAGGTGCTTCAACCACGATCCCAAGTTGTGCGCCGTCACGCTCGCCCCAAAAGTGCACTTTGACTGAAAAATCAAACAAGTTTTTCGTGGTGCCCTTGCGCACGTTCGACACGGCCCATCCACTGATTGCACACGACTTTATCACCAAGGCATCTGGACTACGCTTGTCGGCCCAAAGAGCTTCTTTCAACAGCTTCTCGTCTAAACGTCTTTGAATGTGCGGTAAAATGTCACGTTCCTCCCAATGGTAGTCGTTAAAGTTCCACTTCGATTGAGACTTCTGCTGAGTGATCTCAGCACTACCATCGGCCCGCTTGGGTGCCTCGCAAATTATGCCATCCTTGTAATACTTCTGCTCGTGGGCGTAGTGGTAACCTGCCCGATCTAGACCGCTGGCGACATCGTCATTGGCTTGTACAGTATCGTCTCTATGCGTTTGCGAAGTATTGGGCACTCTCTCATCTTGAGAAGTAAATTCCATCGGTAGTATGGCAGGGTTATAGGATCAAGGCAGTCTTTGCTAGTTTACAGCATCACTATGCTGCAGTTTGACGACGGCAATGATGACTTAGCGACGGCGAAGCTTTGAAAACCAAAGCTTAGCGAAGCATAAGTTATATTTTTGACTTTTTGATGGTTCGAGATTTGAGACGGTTAGTTCACAAGGTGTGCGATGTTCTTTTGGACACGTCATATTTATTTCCAGGGGATTCTTGGTGAAGAGCTCCTTGGTGAAAGCTTGAGAGTGTGAAGAGTCGAGTCGTCGAGTCTACAGGGCTGATTCGTTCCAACCAAAAGTTTTGGGACTTTCGTTCCTTTTCTGCTGTGACATCAAGTATGATTGCTAGCTTCTAGCTTGCCTCTCGACCATCAGGGAGCGCCCTTCACCACGCCATAGCAATACTATAGTCTCCTTCAAAATTTTCGACATCAATTAAACTTGACCGAAGCTGTGCTTCGCGGTGTTCTAGCCGAAGCCCTTGAATAATTCTAACTTTGCGGAATGACACGCACACATCCTGGAAGTCAGCATACTCGAAATTCCTGCTCGAGAGCAAGACGACGGCAACCCATGAAGCAGTTAGAAGCTTATTCTGCCATGAAATTATTAATTTGAGCCTCGTGAAGTCAATCATTGCGAAAATGTGCTCTCAACCCCATTTATCTCAGTTGTAGGTCAACTGCTTGTAATCGGGGAGATCAGGGCCCACGGCGGAAAAAATCGATATCTCGACTAGGCTTCGAAAATAGTGGATTTCCACATCAATGGCGCATGATAAGATTATTATCTATACATCGAGCCAAAGAACAGCTCAATCGGCCCGCATGGCCCTGAGTTAGACAAAAACAAAGTGAATCGCCTCCAAGAGCCACCTCGGCCGGGTCGGCCGTGAATCACCAACAGCTGCTAGCAATACGCGCCCTAGGCGTAAAAATGCGATAGCATCCTTCCTTTATGTTCAATAGACAAATGCTTCAGCCATTGTGCTGGCAAATACTCCTGTCAAGGTGGTCAAATCGCCCATCTATGGTGTAATGCCTCTCCATTGGCCAGATCGGGGTGAGGTGGGCCCACGGCGACAAAAATCGATATCTCGACTAGGCTTCGAAAATAGTGGATTTCCACATCAATGGCGCATGATAAGGTTATTATCTATACATCGAGCCAAAGAACAGTTCAATCGGCCCGCATGGCCCTGAGTTAGGGCTAGGCAAAGTCAGCCTCAGTTGGATCGAGTCAGCCCTGTACTTAGCTACATACTGACATACTGCACTGTTGGAAACTTGAATGGGCTCTATCTTAGCTCGCTAGTAAGTGCACATAAAAATAGCTTACAGCTAGTAGCTTCAAAGACCACGAACAATTTTGTAGTATTTGTATCAGATGGCAATTGTCTGCTATACAGCCAAGAGTCCACACGTAGAAGAGCTGAAGCGAGGGCCCCAACGCCAGTTTAGCATCGGAGAGCATGTTGTCATTATGAAGCAGCGTTGGCAGCCTGGTGGCGACGGAGGCACAGCATTAGGCTTTGGTGCTTCCGTATATGATGCTGCGTTTGTGCTAGCTGACCATCTTCACCGCGGAGGTGTTTCCTTGAATGGTAAAAGGGTGGTAGAGCTCGGCACGGGTCCTGGCCTAGTTGCTGTGGCAGCTGCAATTCTAGGAGCTGCTGAAGTGGTTGCGACCGACGGAGACGAAGAGCTATTAAGCTTAACAGAAGAAAATTTGGACGACAACGTGATTAGAATTGCTGGCGAAGATGTGCGTGGGCGGTGCCGTGCCAGTCAGCTCATGTGGGGTGATAGCGAAGCTGTGAACGCCATGCAGCCTCCCTTTGATGTGGTGTTAGCAGCAGATGTCGCAGCAGTTGTTTACGAGGAGCACTTCAGTGGGCTTGTTGCCAGTCTTGCAGCTCTTTCCAATGAAAGCACGTTGATTCTTCTGGCTTATCACCGAAGACACTCAGATGAGGACGTCTTTTTCGAAAAACTTTCAAGTACTTTCACATACTCTGTTGTTCCCGACGATTGCATTCACCCGGAGTATGCAAGCGGACAATCTGCAATATCAATATTCCGCCTTGTGAAAATTCCAACAGCACTAGGAAGCGATTAAGACAAAATTTACGTACATTCTGCAACGAGACAATCTGACTATAATATTTTGCACTATTTCGTTCAGTCGTGGCACCGAAAAGAGGTCTGACTATAATATTTTGCACTATTTCGTTCAGTCGTGGCACCGAAAAGAGGTGGCGGAAAGCTCCTGCTTAGCTCCATGAGAAACGCCGGCAAGCAGCCGAATGAAATTTTAATCACGCGCATGTAGCACATACGAAGAAGGCCAACATGGCGATATGTCATTAATGGTACTCCCGATAGAATATAATCTGTGGGTGTGGTCAGCTGGGCGTTACTTGGCATAACGGTAACGCCGGCTTAGTGCTTTGTGCCCTCGCCACAGAGCAAGGTTGTGTTTCATTTCCACATGCAAAATTTACGTATTAAACATTCGCAAGCTCGAACGTTAATCACTTCAGTATCGTAGAAATTTTGCATTCCGCGTAATTTCCGCAGCGCCGCCGCCACAGCGTGATTTCCGTCTTCCGTGGACGTCCTTACCAAACAACAGAGGATTGAGGATTGATCATCGATCCGTGCACATTACGCTTGTTTAACTGTTCTTAAGGAGTTAAAAGTCAGTTATGTTAGTCGCACTGCCATTAACTACTACTTTCTTGAGAGCGATGTGCAGACTCTGCAGTGCACAGAGCCTTGGGAATGATACAATAAACCACTTCAAAATTCTGTAACTGCACCTGTAGTCCAATAGTTGCTGAACCGCAGTAAACTTCGCACGCTTGGCGTTAAATTTACCAAACAGCCACTTCGGTTTCGAAAAAAGTATCCTACAATGGCCACTTGGCCACGTTTGCCTGGCACTGAAACACTGAAAGCTGATTTGCTTTGTAATTCTGTCTGTGTGTTTCTAGAAATGAAGCCCTTTCTGCCCTGCTTGTCTACAATTCGCCTGAAAACTAAGAGGGGCTTACGCGGGGATATAAGAGGCGGTCCAAGAAATAAGGGCTGCGCACAAAAGCCCGTTGCTGTAAGTATCCTTCTAATTCCGCCCCCTCGGGGCCTCATCAAAATTTGGCGCATCTTCCCCGCAGGGGCGTTGTTACCGCAAAGTGCGTAACTGCTAGTCCCTACAATAAAACATCTGACGTATTTTCTCCAGAATATAAGGCAAATACGTCGCGACGTATTCGTTTTCCTGCTGACGTCATCACGAACACGTCATCAAATATACGCCTATATACGGCGTTTGCCATGCATTTTGTGGGAATATGCCCTAATATGACGTAATTTACGGTACTGACGTATTGATTGACGTATTTGGGTCAAAATTTTGACGTATTTTTGTAAGGCCTAGTAACTGCTACAGTACTCAGCTAAGTGAGCTAGACTTAACGGCTAGCATCGGTTGATGATTCGAGCTAATTAGGTCGTGTGGCTCACGTTGACTTCAGTGAAAAGCTGACTCTGTAGCTGGCAGACTTCAGACTCCAAGTGCTCGCTGCGGTCTCCTTATTGCCTTGAGAATCACCTTAGTCAAGTAAATAGCTTCCTACTCACACCGTCTCTAGCTGATGTCTGCCTACACCAGAGGATTCAATGGCGCCTACAGTCACGGGACTCGGATGATAAGTACACGCACGGTAATTTTACATATCATATTGCATGCTTTAGCTACTATTACTTGACGGACACACTAATATATTTGGCAGCTCATTTTGACAATTTTAATTCTATGATACGAACTCAGGTGATTCGAGCTCCTAACCCGAGTGAATCCTTCGGTGAGAAAGAGTGTTCGCGTGAGCTGAAATACCAAAGCGACGCTTCAACAGTCAATTTAGGGCATGCCGAGGGTACATGGCGACTGGAACCTGAAGGTCATCCGTACGACAGGGACTTCTTAAGCGGTGGGCGGGACTTTCATCAGCTTGAGAACCTGCCAGCTGCATCGCAGTACGATTCATCGGATGGGCATGAAGAGTACAGTAATGATCTTCATAATGACCCACAACTATTGCCTTATCGCAATGATGAAATTCCGGAGCTCTTATTTCCCTACCGAAAGAGATCACTTTCTCAGTCAGCGGTTTCAAAGTCAGCAGGCACTGCGTCGACATCAACGAGGCAACAAAGGCCTCGTGAAGCTTTCGTTGTTCGGCACAAGCCCGTCACGCCATGTCGGCACTGCGAAACAAAGAAAATCGAGATAAAGTATTGAAAATTGGACAATCAAAGGATTAAACTTGAATCGTATAACTTCCCTCGGTGACCGAGAAATTTTATCAATGCACGAAACAATGGTAAATGGCTAGAATTATATTGGTACCATTCAGTAACTATATAGATATAGCGCACAGCTCACGAGGTACAAACTTATAGCCAATGCCACACAAAAACATACATCAATAAGTCATGTGGTTACAAGCGGAAATATGCGACATATTCCCGACGTGAACGCAAAAAAAAGGAAGAATGGAAGTCACAGGCTACGCACGCGCCTCTAGCTCCACCGCAACTCGCAACAACTTCCAACTTCGGACTTCGAACCTCGTGCTGCTCTGTTGCCTCGTTGATCTTGATCGTACTGGGTTGAATAAGACACCTCGTATTTATACGGCCCAGTTCTCTTTTTGTGTTTAGAAGGAGGAAACTTGTGCTAACCACTAGCACTAGCCATTAGCAAGCAACGTCGTTAGATAAAACTGAATGGCTTAGTGGTTGCTATTGCTTTCTCCTTGTTCTCAAAGTTTGCTATAAACCTTCTCTTGTAATGCCAGCATCACTCCTACCGGTAACTACAGCGAAAAGCCTCGACGAGGATACAGCAGTTTTGGCGTTCTCGCTTGAAGTGCGGCCTAATGACACTGACGTTCGAGGCGCGGTTTTAATTTCATTCAGATTAACGTCCTTTTTGTGCGCATTATCTTCTCTTTCAGGCGGCATGGTCGATTGAGTGTCCACGCCACGACTATTTCTACCGCTACTGAAACTGCCCATGGCTGCCAAGAGCTTTGAGCCAGCTGGCTTGGTAAGAAGCCGAGGGGTTGGTTGTGCGGCCTCTTTCACTGGCGATTCGGCGAACCTTTCTCGTCGGGCGACGCTCAGTCGTGCTTCAGCGCGATCGACGCTCACACTGCTCCGGTGCGACTGCTGGCGCACCCTGCTGCTCCTTGCACTTGCCGTGGACCCTCGCTCACTTCTTTCCTCCAAGGGAGTTAATGCACCAGGCAAGTGATCTCCGACGATATTACGAGGAGAGTAGCTGGATCGTAAGCTGCTATCGCGGCCAGCAACACTGGTGGGCGTGCTAGCACTTCCGCGTGCCTCTGGCGGCATAAATGCACGAGGCGCTGATGTTGCACGTAACGGATTTGTACTCGAATGGGACAGTGGGTTACTGGTCAAAGCATCTATATTAGGTGGCGAGTTCGCTGTAAGACGTGGGCCTGCATTGCTGGATGGGGACAAGGGTCGGACTGGAGATGCTTTGGCTTTGGTGTCAAGCTTCGCTTTTCGGTCTCGCCCCGGAACTCTCGCAGCTATGGCAGCTTTGGCAGCTCTTTTCTTTGCTTCCGCTTCAACCTTGGCGGCAAGCTCTGCTGCTTTGGCCTCGTCTTCGAGACGTTTCTTTTCTCGTCTCTTTTCTTTCGACGCTTTGATTTGAGCTAACCGTCGTTTTTTTTCAGCGATGGATTCAATTTCATTGACAATGGATAATATGGTATTGAGCACTTCATTTCGTTCGTATTCTTCTCGAAGGTGTGCTAATTCCTCTTCTGATGGCGTTTGGACGTCTTCAGCTCGCATGCGCGCACGCTCCGCTTTTTCCCGGGCTTTAATTTCTTTGGTTCTGACTAGTGATTCTGCTTTACTGGAGGCATCGAGAGAATTTTGTTGTTGTTTAAATTCGGTAGCCTTGATCTCGGCAGTTCTGCACACTATTTTTAGTTTTTTCACCCGAATCGGATTGAAGCCTGGCAGCAACCGCAGTTGCTTATCAGTAGCACCAACTACAGCTGCCGTAGAGGTCAAACCCAGTTCAGTGAGCGCATCGAGGAGCGCACCATTCACTACATTGCCACGAGCTACGTCGTCCAAGCCACCGAAAGCTTTGGCATGGGGGGCCAAGATATCTACAAGTGCACTCCAACCTGGCCCACGGGCAGCAATTAGGGCAGCCTTCCGGGCTTCAGCTGCTGCCTCTTTTGCAGCCTTTTTCTCGTCGGCTGCTGCTTTTTTCGCGCGCTTGGCTTCTCTTTCAGCCTCTATAGCCGCCTTTGCGATGGACTCTGATTGGTCAGCACGGATTGTTGCTTCAAGTTCCGCGGCTGCTGGGATCACGACTTCCAAATCAGTGCTCCCTCCACGGCCAGTGAAAAGACCCCAGCCAGCTTCTAGCTGTGGCTGAGTGAACCGGCCTGGAATATATGTACATGTAGCTGAGCTGTCGGTAGGAGAAGCGTTGCTTGCAGCGCAATAGGCGCGATCAAGAGTATCTAGGTTAAACTGCAGCCCACGGACGGCGTCAAGGTTCCTGTCTAGGCCCACTGTGGCGATTGCACGTTTGAATAGTGCTAGTATGTCTTCATGAGCCACTGAGGACAATGGCAAAGGCTGAGAGGGTGGTGGGCCACTTCGTATTTTTGTTTCATTTTCGAAGCGCTGCCCGATGATCTCGACTACGAACGAATACACATTCATTCGCTTGATTACGGATTCTTTTTTCTCGGCGCTGAGGTTTGGGGCGCCACATACAGTGAAGAGCCGCTTTGCTTCGCCCTCCAACCAGGCAACACCACGAACACGAGCCTATTTGTTCAATTACACAAAGTCAACAGTATATAAGATGATTTACAATGCGAAGTACAGCGCAAAAGATGAGAACGACAAAATAGAAAGCACTCATTAATAACACTCGGAACCTTCTCGAAAGTGTGGAGGTAAATTTCTCCATTTGCAACGTCTTCTTCAGCGTCTAATGCTGACAACTTCGCCTTTAAAGCTTTGAGGCCTGCTTCAAACTTCAACTTGTCTTCTGCCGCCACTGGGGCATTCGTAATGACACCTGCACCAATAGTTGGCCCATCACTCGTTGACGTGACACCCGCGACGCGTCCAGGAGTCGCGCCTGATTTCGCTTTCGCTTTTGTAGCTTTGAGAGCAGCTGCCTTAGCGCTGTGTAAGGGCATGAGCAGGTCATTAGCTTTTCTACTTTCAAAAAAATCATCGAGGTCAGTGATTCGACCAATCATCGGGTCAGGAGCCTCCTTCATAGCCCAAGAAACGGCTAAGCTCGATGTCTTACGCGGTGTCATAGCTCCAGGGCCTTCTATAAAGGCGGGCTCTGACGGAGGCGGCTGATCCAATAAACCTTTTATTTCGTCCTCTTGAAGCAGTTTGAAAGCTTCAGCAGCCTCTGCAGCACGCTCTTCGGCTTTCGCCACTGCTCGAGCATGAGCAGCAGCAGAAGGATCATTATGGACTGCAGGACTTTGACTCGGATCAAAAAAACGTAGGTTGTCAAGTCGTACCTGAAAAAATAAGCGAATTTAGCTTTATGGTTGAACCCACTGATTAAAATGAAACTTTCATTCTTGAAAAAAGTGTGCAAGAACGTCGAGAATTGAACAGGAGTACTTACGCACCTTGACTCGTTTGCCACTCATCACAAGCCGTACACTGAACCATTCATTGCCTGGCCGCGCCTTAATGAGCTCGCCCACCGCGCGATTTCCTTTCATTTCTGCCCGAGCAGCATCAGACCGCAAGCCCACGAGCTCCACAAATGGCCGGTCGGCCTTGGGGTTTGCTTCCGAGTGATATTTTAACGACGACGCCAATGGTGTAGAATCTGCCGTATTTGCCTCATGAAGAGGATTGCTAATCATCGCATCGCTTTTGCTTTCTTCCGAATCTGCATCATGATCATTGGCCTCCGGAGGAGTTGTTGGCACAACTACTTGAGCGCGTCCTCCTGCCACGAAATAGTTCCAAGTAAGGCGAGCGGTCAGCGCTGATTCAACTCGCTGAGATTCTTCTGCAGGCAAATCTGCTCTAGCGAGGAGCGCTCCTGTACCTGCTGTAGGCACTTGAGCTAACCTCCCCAGCGCCCGACGGGCCGCTGCTGCTGCGCGTGCACGTGCCTTGCCCATTCCTGCCGGAGTGGGTCCACGCAGAGCACCTGGAACCTCGGATCCTGCCGCGCGAGCCGCCGCCCGTGCTCTTGCAAAGCGCGCACGCACCTCACGCCCTATGAGGACTGCTTGCAGCTTTCGGGCAGCGGCGAGCTCGGCCGCGCGAACCATGCGCTCCCGGCGCTGCAGCTCGCGCTCTGCTTCTTTGATCGCACGCCGCTTGCGCCCAAGCACTCCACGCTGCATCCTTTGAAGGGCGGTGGCCGCATGCACCGACACGAGATACGCCTTGCGGCGACGAACCGCCGCTTTCGCGAGTACGACTCGTACCTGCCGCTGCACTACCTTGACAGCTTCGCTTTTCTCTGCCATGTATTCTTTGTAGGTCATGTTCTTGAGAGCTTCAGCTCTGGCTTTGCGAGCTCGCATTTTCTGTTTTTCTAATTTAGCCGCGGGATCCGGCCAAGCCGGGGTCATTTTCCCTGCTGCGATTGCGGCAGCACGCTGGCGCCCAGCCCGCCCCCTAGAGATGGCTTGAATCTTGCTCGA
>Ga0307931_1002086_pt1 | contig 12924 bp, 13 predicted proteins | sample OrgLakmetageno47_FD_201816 | JGI IMG/M metagenome (GOLD analysis project Ga0307931, IMG submission 201816) | Saline water microbial communities from Organic Lake, Antarctica - #47 | ecosystem: Environmental > Aquatic > Non-marine Saline and Alkaline > Saline | place: Antarctica: Organic Lake... | reverse complement strand
GCAGCAGGCATGTCTGCGCCGTCAGAGCTCGAGCGAACGGCACTGGAGCTGGAATTGTTGGGAGCTCTGAGCTCGTCGTCCGTTTCTTCCACTTCGGTAGGGGCTCATCAGTCTGTACAGAGGGGGGCTGATGATCCGTTGGACTTTGCGACTTTTGCCGACGGTCTTGCTCGGCACGCGCAGGTACGCGTACGAGAATAGCACATGGCATCTTTTGGCTTGTTTTTAGCAGCGAATTCGCAGCTTGACCTTATTTTCGTTCTTATACTTCTGCGCAATGACCCCATGAAAGTGTGAGCAAATTGTGTTACCGTCTCCATTTTTTTTCTCACCCCATGCATGCCCTCTTTCCTCAGGCTGCCCAGAGTGCTCCCAACGGCGGCGCCATCTGCTTTCCAGCCCTCGCTGCGGCTACGCACGCCACTTCAGCGACTGAAGCAGCACAAGCAGCAACAGCAGCAGCAGCAGACTCACCTGCACCCTCCTCACCTCTTCGTGCCACCTTGCCTGCGTCTCGGCTGCAAGCCGCGCTAGAATCGAACCCGTCTGCTGGCTTTGCCCTCGCTTGGGCGTTGTGGCTTCCTGTTCCGAATGCCCCCAGCCAAGAAGAAGAAGAAGAAGAAGAAGAAGGAGAAGGAGAAGGAGAAGAAGAAGGAGACAATGACGAAGAAGAGCCGTCTTCGTCAACCTCAGCCAATTCTGAAGCAGCAGTTGCAACAGCAGCAGCCGTGGTGTCGCTCCTGCATGAAGCCGATCCCAGCGCAGGCTTTTTGGCTTCGTCGTCATTGTCTTCATCATTGTCGTCTTCGTCGTCGTCGTCGCGGTTGTTGGGGCGTGGAGAGTGGGCTTGCTTGTTGCGGTGGGCCCGGGCTCTACAGGGGGCCAAATGGCAAAAGCTCATGCTCGCGCTCGCGCCGGGCAGCAGCCGCGGTGGTGGTGGTGGTGGCGGTATCATCCACCAATCCGAGCAGCCCTTGGGCCAATTGGCAGCATCCGTGGACCAATGGGCGGACGAGTTTCACGTGCTCAGTGACGTGGACTCCGCGGCGCGGGGGGCTCTCGCGGACGTTTGTGGGGCTCTGCGCAACAGTGGCAACAGTGGCACTGGCAACCATGGCAACAGCAGCAGCAGTATCGGCAGTAGCAGTGGTGCGAGTGAAGGTGTCGTGTCGTTTCCAACGATGCGCGCCATTCGCAACCACTTGCGGTCGCACCTAGACCCGCGGCGCAAGTTTTTCCATTTGCTCGACGTGCAGACCTGCTTCGGGTTCGGGCCCCTCCCTGCGCTGCCCTCCAGCGCAACCATCGCGTCGTCTGCTTCTGGTGGTGGCAGTGCCTCGTCTTCGCCCTTCAATCCGAGCGGCGCTGCTCACGCCTTCCAAGGGATGCGCGCGGTTGTGGGCGGAGAAGGCGATGGCGACGACGACGACAATGGCAGCAGCAGCAGCAGTCACAGCCAGGCAGGCACCTGCGAACTGGTGGTTGGCGTGCTGCAGCTGGCGTACCGCGGCCATGGAAAACCGCAACTCTTGGTGGAGCCATGGTCCGCTTTTCCACCGGTGCTGGTGGTCGCGCAGTCGTCCTTGGTGTGCGCGGCGACAATCAACGGCTTAGATGTGCTGGAGAGGTCCCTGATGCCTGAAAACGAGGACGACGACGGTGACGAATTCGAGGAAGGCGAAGAGGATGAAGAAAAAGCTGGTGGCGATGGTGATGGCGATGGCGATAGTCAGCGGTTGTTGGTTCGGCGTCACAGTGCTGCGACACGGTAAGTAGAATGTATAAAATCATTTTATCTTTTTGCGCCTTTTGCTTTTTTTTTGTTTCTTTTGTGGTCATTCTTGTGGTATTCAAATCATCAGATTTTTTTGTTTGCTGGCAACGGTGACCCCCCCCCTGTTTTTTTTTCGCTTTCAATGTTCAATGTTCAATGTTCAATCTTTCTTTTTTTTTTCTCGCTCCTTTTACTCGTCTTTTATCGTCATCAGTTGGGATTCGGCGGTTCGAAGCTTGACGGTGAGCGCAGAGCCCGTGATTGCTATTGGCACGCACGCAATTGGCGACCGAGGCATTGCAGGCTGCTGCTTGCTCTCGTCACCTTCGCTCGGCCGTCTGCTGGCGGCATGGTGCCCTTCTTCTTCTTCTTCGAGTACGACTAGCAAGGACCCGCTGAGCCACTCCGCAAGAAACACAGCAGCTGCAGTGGTGAATTTGGCCGTGCTTCTGAATCGGCTGGATGACGACGGTGAATGATTGACGCGTCGTCTACCTTCGTTTCCCTGTTTTACTTTTGAATGTTAATACCTCTCCTTCACCAGTGAACTAGTGTATGCTCACATACTTCGACATGTGTGCCTTTCTCAATGTGCCGTTTTTTCTGCGTTGAAAACACGCTCGTTTTTTTTTTCTCTCCAAAAAAAAAAGCTCGCCGAACTCGTCTTCTCCAATCCGACGGTGGCAGCAATCTAAACCCTTATCTCCCCAGCACCAAACGTTTTCTGCGGGCTTTGGGCGTCAAAGAGCCCGCGGCGGTGCTCGCGAACAAGCGACTTGTGGCTTGCCGGAAAGCGCTCATCGATGTGGGCCACAACAATAATGGCAGCGGCAGCGGCAACATGCTGAGGTGTCTGCAGAAAGCAATGGACGAGCTGTCGGAGGGACGTGCTGAGCTGGCATCTCACAAGGACGCACAGGTATTGGGCACACGTGTGTACTTCTTACTTGAACGAAGGGGGGAGAATTCGTTAGAAAAAAAAAGGGGGGGGGTGAAGCGTAACAAGCAGAAAAAGGGACGACAACATGGTGAAAGACCTGTGTCAGGGTTCCATGGTGCATCACCATGATTTGCTTCTCTTGTCTTCTTGTCTCCTTCCTATGCCAATATCCAATTCATTCCAATGCAATGAACCAATGAAGCAGAGCTCATTCATCCTATCAACCTACTCACCAATCAACAGGCGACTTTGGCGGCCACCACTGCTTCTCGAGCTCAGGCCCTGCTGCACTCCTTGACTTCGCGCCGCAGCGACGCGTTGCCTCGGTTGATCGCCCTCCGTCAGGCCCAGCTCCAGAGCCAGGAGCGCGCCGCGAAGTTGCTCGAGGCCTGCAGCCACTCAGCAATGAGCCGGGCAGAGGTATGCTGACCCGGCAAGGCACTGATGACATAATGTTAATGAAAGTCTACATTGGCCGTAGAGACCTACCCTGGTCTCAATCGTGTGTTTTTCGTACCTGTCTAGTCTGTTATTTCCGTTTTTTGTTACTCCCCTGTTTGCACTTCTCATCTTTTGGTGCTCCTTTCGTTTGTTTGGTTTCGTCGTGAACAGTCGGACTACTTCGCGGATTTGCGGCAGTTGCGCGCGAAAATGCAGCGCCAATGGTCTCAAGACCTCACTCAACTCGAAACCCTGGCCTCTGCTTCGAACTGGAACCAAGAAAACGCCGGTGCCTTGAGCAACAATTCGTCATCGTCCTCGTTGGTTCCTTCAACCGCAGCCAGCACAGCAGCTGATAGAGCAGCATTGTCACCGTCCTCCCAAGAAACAGCCGCCCAGTTGATGCAATCCCTGCCTGCGCACGAAGCTTCGTTGTTGGCTGACGTCTTGGCCGAAACGTCGTCTGAGCTGGAAGCCACTCGCGAGAGCATCGCACGTCTCAAGGGCCGCCTTGTTGCTCTTCGAGGCTCACCTTTCTCGCCTAGCACTCGTGAGAATGGCCATGGCAATGAAGGCGACAGCAGCAGCGGCAACGCAGGGGATCACTTTGAAAGCAGCAACACCAAGATTGTGAGCTTTCAATCGCCTTCTCGGGGGCCTAGGTCGAGGCACCAGCAGCAGCAGCCGTCACCGTCGCCTCGCTACTCGTCCTCTGGATACTTGGCCGCTTCCGCCTCTCCGGCAGGTGAATCGTCAGCTCGCTCGCCTCCTTTCGGTGGCTATGCACCTCGCGCTTCGCCTTCCAATAGGAGCGAGCAAGCGATCAGCAATACAGGCGGCTTAAGTGACCTCTCAAGCCTTTCTAAAGCCATGGATGTGATTATGAGCATTGATTAAGGCGTCGCCACGTCCACTGCTGCCGGGGTACTGCGGTTTTGCCAAGAAAGATAAGAACCGCTCACGCTTCCGGCACTGAGGACTAAGCTAGGTCAATCGGCGGGCGGATTTTTTTTTTCCTCAGGCCTCTGTGTCGATAGATATACCACAGAAACACTGACTTTCCCGCCTAATGACCCTGTGCTTCTTTGAAATTACTCACTAAGAATAGCTAACAATTTTAGCTCGATAAAAGTTTTGATAAAAGGTAAAATAAATAAAAAAGGCGTCTCGTTCTCGTTCGTCAGGGCCAGGAGGTCGTACTCTACGCACAAATCATCCCTGTACAGTAGCAGATTTTAAGAAATTTCCTCTTTTTCCTTTTTATACCATACTAGTGCAATTTTTTTTACCGTAAAGAAATTTTAACCGTCCGTCGTCGTCAAACGTCGTACGTGCTAAGCAGCAAAGCAGCCATAGTCAAGCATCGTCCATTAGTGCAGCCAAAGGCCTAGGAACAGGTTGACCAGTGCGACATATTGTCTAGTTGCTTTTTTTTTTTTTTGGCCGGTTCGGTGCTTAAAAATGCATCGATTCATCAAAAGACGAGGAGCTCGTCCACTTCTCAAGAGGCTCAGAACATGTGCTCATAGGATGTCGAGCACTGAGTTGTCAGCCTGGAAATGCCCTTTCAACGCAAGCACACTTGTAGCTGCACCTCATACCCCTTTCAAGGAAGACGGTAGTGGTGTTGCCATAGATGTGATTGCGCCGTTTGCTACTTGGCTCAAGCGTGAGGTGAGAGAGGGATTCGACCTTTAGCTAGCAGCTAGGCGCACACTTTTGATTTTCATTGGGAGTACTCTAAGGCTCTAGGCAAGTGCGAGTCGCGAACATTTAGATATCGGAATATTATTCTTATCCTCCTTGAAAGTTTCGAGGCGACTTGCCTTCAAGTGTGGTGTGATTATCGTGACAACTTGCACAGGGGTTTAACACGGTGTTTGTGTGCGGGACGAACGGCGAGTCTTATGCATGCAGTTCCGAGGAGCGGCGCGCGGTATTAGAAGCATGGATGAACACACCTGAGGTGCTCTATTATCCACTCGGTTCTCATGCTCTCATTGCTAGGTTGTTGCGTGTATTCAAATATAGTGTATATTGTTCCATGTTGACCTCGGGTGCTCATTCAGGCGAAAAGCAAGGAACTACGAGTGATTGCCCACATTTCGTGCCAGGCGATGCCCGAAACAGTAAGCTTGACTCGTGGTCCTTCTCACAACGTGTCGTGCACGATTGCTGCACTGAACAAAAAGTAGTACTTAAAGAAAGGGCGACACGCTACTTTCTTTTGCCATCATCAGAAGCATCCACTCAATCACAGCGAAAACTCACGAGTAAAACTGTACTTAAAGTCTACCATTCAACTGGATTTTTGGCAGGAAGAGCTCGCCCAGCACGCAGCCAGCTTAGAGGTCGACGCCATTGCCTACATGGTGAGATTATAAATGCCTTTTGAGACATTGACTGCCCTGTAGGTTGATTGCTTTTACGTGCTTTGTTTGGTCTTGCGCTCTATTACTTGAATTGTGATATATTTATCACCAGGCTGTGGCCTTTGAATCAATTTCGCTTTGCATCATGCCCTCTGAATCTCACGTGGCTGGGTGTGTGCATGCCCGAAAACAATTAGGTGCCCACCTTCTTTAAGCCTTCTTCGGATGCACTGAGCGCTCAAATGTTAGCACATGTAGCTCAGCAAGTGCCTCATGACACGCCAGTGCTCTTGTACCATTTTCCCGCGATGACAGGCGTTGAGAGCAACGTTACCAACGTGCTTCAATTGGCCAACACTCAGGTATACACCATTTTTTTAACAAAAAAACTATTAGATACTGTGAAAATATCGTTTTATAGATGCATCCTATTATTCAATCACTTCAATATTTCAATAAAAGGGTTTTCTTTACTTTTCTTCCTACGCATCTCTCGTGTTAATTTCCAAGGCGCCAAATGTCGTGGGCTGCAAATTTACCCACAACGACCTCGAAGACCTGGCCTCAGCCGCTCAAGCGGGCTTCAGCATGATGATTGGACCCGGGGATGACCTCCTTTTACCGGCAATTCGTGCTGGTGGGCACGGTGAGATAAAATCTTAATTATTATTTGAAAGAAACATCATTCGGTTGTACTCTTTAAAACGCATTAGCCTCAGGTGCGCTTTCTCAATTACTTGCGATTGATTTAGTACCGTACATTTTGTCGTCAATTTAGCCACTGAATCTATTCTTCGATTTCAATCTTTGTTCGTTTTTCTAACAGGCGGCTTTTCTGTGTCGGGCATGCTGGGTGGTTCGTTTGCGATGCGCCAATTCGCAGAAGCCGTTAAGAGTGGCAACGAGGAACGTGCAGCCGTGTGGCAGGTGCGTGTATGCAGGGGTACTTTCTAGAGTGTATGTAGTGTATCTATTTACCGCATGCTTTACGTTTTCTTCTATAATCCTACTAAATATCCTCGTCTTTGCACAGGAGCAATTAGCAGCGCAAATGAAGCTTATCGCAGACCAACCCAATGGGTTCATTGCCGCGGGCAAGGTTAGAATACAATTAAAAGCAGAAATTCCAAACAAAGAGGCGCGCAGTTGCTCAATTCCTTTGAGTATCTTTAAGATTATATTCTACACCTTCGTTTTTTCTTCGCCTCGCCAGGCTCTCATTCGCGATGCTTCGGGCTTGTCATTTGGACCGCCAAGGCTTCCTCTCATGCCACTTGAAAGCGCTGGCAAAGATAAGCTTCTGCGAGAGATGGCGGGCATGGTAGCGAAGCAAACGGACTTGCTCAGCAAATGAATCACAGGCACCGAGAATTGTTTCATGTGCTACTGTTGTAGATACCAATAGGCTTCTTATAGGAATGCAGATGATTTAGGGGAAGCTGGCAGATGCAAAGCGCCTGTGTATCATTCGCCACCTGGAATGCTTTTTGTCCAATTTATTTTGGGGGGGTGCTGCACATTTGAATGACAAACAAACATGATACCTATTTTTATCCTTTTTGGATTTAAGGACTATTTCCGTATTTTCGAATTATGTTTCTGTATTGCCGACATAGACATAAATGGCAAAATAAACTTGTTGCATATCGCGGTGCTACCCCGACCTTCTTATTGAGCTCTTATTGAAAAAAATTACCGCCCCGTACTTAATTTCACACCGGACGAGAGGCCAGTAGACTGCTGAATTAAGTGATTGAAGTGCAGTCGCAAATAGAACAAAATTGAAGAAACAATAACAATAAGCTACTTCGAAGCTGTTTTATGAAGGCAACAAAAAGTCTGACGTCGCCACTGTACCATATCATAACACTTTCTCAAGCGCTGACTTCGAGCGCTCGTAAACGCTGCTGCCCAGCGCCATTCCTACTGCCACTCGTGCGGTGCCCCACCCTACTGCGAGCTGCTGCTGCAAATACGGCAACGGCTTCGGGTGTGTTCGCGTTTCTTTGACTAATTTCATGATCGAAGCCCAGGTAGCAGGCGTGGCCGCTGGAGCGCGAGTAGCGTATACCTGATGAGATGATTGGCATTCCAAATGAGGATGAGAAGTAGGAAAAAAACAAATATGAAAAATCGGTGCTTTCAGGTTTTGACCCTCAGTGAAATCTTGGTCACGCACGCCTAAAATTAATCAGGAAAAAGAAAGCAGAGAAAAAAAAAAGTTACAACAACAAAGGCTGCGCGGCTCACCTGATTGCGCGAATAATTGAAAGGAGCTGATATAATGGTTGCAGCGGCGCCTGCTCCTGCCACCAACGCGAACTCAAGCACTTCCTGCCTGGCGCCGTGGCTTTTGCTGCTTGCTGCTGCTGCAGCTGACGTAGCTGTTGTGGTGGCCTTTGCCTCACTGTGCGCAAGTACACCGCTGCTACTTCTGCTATTGTTTTTCTGTTCTCCTGCGCTGGCGCTGCTACTGCCGCTGCCGTCGCGAGGTGAAGAGTTTCTTCTTCTGTTTGTGTCAAGTGTGGTGCTTGTGTTTTCATTACCTCTTCGTGCCCAAGCAAGGCCGTGAAACCGTAAATTGCTAAACGTGGCCGCCCATATGCAGTCTCTATTATCGCCAAGTGGTTACAACAGAAACAAATATCACGAGAACACGAAGCCAGGTCAGAATGGAAAACGCATCGGGGTCCAAAATTAAGTAGCTTTCGACGAAAGGCCACGAAAAAAATAAAAGCCTCTGGCAACGTATTGAACGTCTACAAGCACGCATCCATCCTCCTACCGCCAGAGCGTAGGCGCAATGCCACGAAAGAAGGCCATCGCGCCGCCTTCCTGCCATAGAGCAGCGGCTGACGCAGTGTAGCCTAGAGGTGACCCCCACATGCGGTATTTGACCACCTGAACAGAGAAAAAAAAATGCCGACGTATTGTACAAGTCACACTCTTGTAAGATTACTTTCCAATGTTTAACTAGCACTCATGAAGATGATTGGAACGAAAATTACTGCAGTGCCGCTAGGCGTAGGATCGTCCGATCAATGATAGCTCCTAGTATTTCGCTCCGTACCGATATGGGTGCTAAGGGCAAGGCAATCGCAGCTCCTGTTAATTGCGAGGCTAAGAGGCGGAGGCCTTCCGGGTGTTCATCGGCTCTGCTGCCGAGTCGTTTCCGAAGTTCACCCTCAAACGTTTCCTGTTCGCATCAGTTTGTTCATCAGGAAACTGTCAATACGAAAGAGCAAACTAACTGCCTCATCAATTTACAAACCACAAATCAAAAGATACTAGATGATATAAGAATGCTCGATTTTTTTGTGCTATTGGTCTTTGGCTGCATGGCGTGACCTTGCAGATATATACACCGTGGTAGTGAGCACCAACCTGAATCGGGAAGTACATGCCATAGCTCAACACCCGCTGGCCGACAGCAGCACGAAAGCCTTGCCACGGGTGCGCGAAATTTTCGATACGAAGGAATGGGCGCTTGTGTTTCACAGACTCGTACAAGCCTTTGTCCCACCTATAGGCAAACGAGTCGAAGTTTGTCAATCACACACCAAGGCGCCGATCGCGAGAAGACATCCGGGAGGCGAGAAGGATTCTAGAGGCACAGTCAGGGTTGCATGTCAGCCGTGCGAAAGCTCGATTTATTGAATGCTTACCAATTGAAGAGTCCAGCATTAAGCACGCCTGATACCAGCCCCGCGAGCCATGATGCCCGGACCGACGCCTGGTCCGGTTGAGGACTCATCTTTTAGGGAGATATGATGATATGATGTCAACAGTGGTAAAAATATGGTTATATTAGAGCAAGGTTCGACTTTCGGCTCTTTAGAACGGCACGTTTTTGATTGGCTACCTAAAAAATAAGAGCCACTGGCTAATGGTCTAGCTAGCTAGAGTGTCTATACAGGTAGTCTAGTAGTCTAGTCGTCTAGTTTAGAAGAGTGAATACTCTTCCTAACAAAGAAAAACAAGTAGACAGTAGTCACAGAGGCACTAAATGTACTTGTGCTGCTAACGCACTAGCAAATTTGCTCCCGTAGGCCAATTCGGGCTCCAACTGGCGTCTTTCCTCCTAACAAGTGGTCGGGACTGAATGCTTGTTCGTATGTCACGTTCCAGGTCCACGAGGCATTTCTCTGAGCTAAGTCCTCGCCCCAGCAGGGTATCGTCTCAACGTTTTTCTCAGGCGCCGGGCGCCAGCCGACCTCAGCATCGCCCGTCCTCTTTCTTGCTAACGAAGGATGGATCACGTGGCTGCAATGCTGTAGGCTGTACGAACACGAATGAACACAGGCCTACGAACACCAGGAGTTTCTTATCCGCTCCAGAAGCGGCACTTAAAGAGGGTTTTAAGATTCGGTTGTCTTCAGGCTCAGACTCACATGTATACGAGTTTGGTGTGTGGGGGGGGTAATTCCTCTCCTCCAAATCCAAAGTCATACCCACTCCACCGATAGGATGCTTTCACCCACCGAGGAGCTGCGAGCCTAGGCCCACTAGGATGAACAAAGAAATGAAAGAAGCCACAAAACAAGGAAAATCGTAGTGTCCTTTTCTTCGCAAATCCGCGAGCCCCACCGAGGAAGTTGATCGATGAGTGGTATGTACATGGTTATGCTGCTTCTATGATTTCTCGGCCTCTCAAGAGCACTCCACAAACGATCCTAATGCACTGCCTCCTCTCTTCCACGACATGCTGTTGAAGAAGGGGTAAACAGAGATGTGGCGGCATTGTGGAATGTGGGCATTAGCGTGCGAAAAACCGTAGCCTTAGGCCGTTTGGTACCTAAATATGATTTTAATTTTATGCTCCGTTCATCAGGGAGGCCACCCTGCGAGTCACTACGATCCTCCGGTCGGAGGGTCATGGCGGGGATCCATAATAGTAGATATATTCAAAGAAAAAGAAAAGAGAAACCCGAGGAATAATGACAGTGCACTTGTTCGATGATGCCACTTGCCAAATGTAATTTTCTCAAGGCATTGCCGTAACAAAAGGGCCGCATTCATAGCCTTATACTCCCTCGATAGATCGAAGGGGGGTAAATGACAACACGTAACTTCCGACAGGACACAGAAGCCGGCAAACAGGCCACGGATTAAAGCTGATCTCAAGCCCGCTTGCCGACAGCAGCGCGTTTCCGTTTGTCCATCCAAAACATGATCGCCATTACCACCACCTAAACCCGGAATTTAACAACAGAAAATAGAAAAGGATGGTGAATGATATTAGAGAAGCAGCTCATATCCGCCGGGCACAATGCGCCATAAACCATTCTCCTACCGTGACGGGCAGGACGGGATTCCCACGTTGAGTTTTCTCAGCTCCAGCGGCCGCCGCGTCCGCAGCAACAGGTGATGTGTCGCCTTCCTCTGTGGTGGTAGTGTCACTGCCGTTCTGGCCACTGCTGCTGCTGCTTCCATCACTGTTGCCACCGCTGCCAGCCGCTTCATTATTCCCGTCGCCATTCGCATCGCCTGATGTCGGTTCTAACGTTTTTTCGAGCTTCTTTGCAGTTGACACGACGAGCACCATGTCCCACCCAAAGCCAACGCAATCCTTGAACAAGGACCTGGAGATACACCACATAAGTTGAAGTGTAAAGGGAGTTCAAAGTCAAAGAAGCGGGAAAGAACAGCGCGGTAGGATTCATGCGCTTTGTGCGCTCACAGTACGCCTAAACATTGCAAGTCATCGACGAGGTGCAACCGCGTAGCCAGTCACGTAACAAGATTGGGACCAATGCTCTCACCGCCATTTGAGCGGCACCAGGGTTTGGTTCACCACCTCAGCAGCAGGCCAGATTTTTAGCCCAGCTTTCACCGTCTTCACGAAGTCGTTCTTGAACTTCGCACGAATGTCTTCCAGGGACATGCCTTGAATCAAGCACATCATCAGGAAGGTGTACGCGGTCAGCAACGGCCGCCAAAACGCTTGGTCAATTACCACGCGCACTAAGCTCTGCGTGGTCAAGTTGTCCAAAATGGGGTACCAAAAGTGCGAATAGGGCGGCACTTTTGAAACTCCGAAGTTAAGCGCATTGAGAAGCACCTGTAGGACAAACAGACACAACAAAAGACCAGTACGTTTAGTCGACTAATACTTTGGACGCAGAGTTGTTGTCATAAACACTAGAAGTGAGGATACCGCTGCTCTCCTTATGGTAGATCTAGCCAGAAAGAATTTGGATAGCTATATCACTTCAGGCGCTGAAACAAAAAAAAACATGTATACATAATATATATATTTCATATATGCACCGCAGACGATGGCTCAGCCGTAAGGAGCTGCGCTGTTGCCGAGCTTAGAGTCGAGAGCACGAACGAAGTGAGTCCTTTGGTCAAAACTGGTTCTCGATCCTGAAGAAGAAGAAGCACCGAGTTTAGTATAATACACAACGGCGATGAGCGCAGAAAGTGCCATAAGTAAACATCCAAAACTTCTTAAGGATAAAACTAAAGCCGAACAATTCATTTCATGGAAGCACGTCGTGTCAAAAGATATGCTCGGGCTTTGCTCGCGTTGCATCGACACTCACCAGCCATGCACTGTAGCCAGATTGAGGTGGACTAGCGGCCATACCGGGCCGAACAACTCTAGCAGGGACCACCGGCTCTCGCGGATGCCGGCCTACTTGAACGGCGGCACGAGGCTCCATGGCCTTCGTAAAATATTCTATTTTTCGAGATTTTGTTATGTCAATGGGGCGCTGATATAGTACATAGCTGAAAATAGACCAACGACGGCGAGGAGGGAGATTTTGTTATGTCAATGGGGCGCTGATATAGTACAGAGCTGAAAATAGACCAACGACGGCGAGGAGGGCGAAGGCGAAGGCGCAAAGGCCGAGCAAAGTCGCCACCACCAGCCTTCAGCAGCTCTTAGGAAGAAGCCAATGGCATTCAAGGACAATTCCGGCTTGGGATTTGGGCACGGAAACTTCGAATTGGATTGGATTTGGAAACGACCTTAGACTAGAGTGCGCCTGCTGAGTGGCTTTTCTACTTTCTAGTTTATAGCTCAATCTACTATCCACTTCGAAGTTTTGGCCAACTAATTCAGAATGGCAGAATGGAATACGTGCATGGCACAATCGGAATCCGGACTGGTAGTGCTTGTTTTGAGTTCAGATGCAATTCCCTGTCTAAAAGGAATCGGAAATGTTGAATCCGATTGAATCAATTGGAGTCTATGACTATGGCTATGACTATGACTATGGCTATGACCACTGACATTTTCACTATCAAATATTGATGAGGAGTCTTCCGTCGCTTGGGCATTCTTGACATCGACAGTTACTTTCATAATCGGATTCTTCGTTGGGCTGGCCACGTCGCACGTATGCCCATGAGCCGGGCGCCACGGCAGTTACTGACTGGTTGGGTAT
>Ga0307931_1002084_pt1 | contig 12929 bp, 14 predicted proteins | sample OrgLakmetageno47_FD_201816 | JGI IMG/M metagenome (GOLD analysis project Ga0307931, IMG submission 201816) | Saline water microbial communities from Organic Lake, Antarctica - #47 | ecosystem: Environmental > Aquatic > Non-marine Saline and Alkaline > Saline | place: Antarctica: Organic Lake... | reverse complement strand
ATGCCAGCGCACAGCACACATAATGCACGCATCTACTCACAGGAGTCGGAACTGCCGATGGACTCAAGATCGGAGCGCCACTGGGAATCGGCGTTGGAATCTAGCGAGGAAAAGATCAGATTTATCTTAATCCACGAGGGGTCTATGCTAAAGCTAATTCAAAAAGCCACGCTAGTTAGATGTTTTACGAAGTTGTGAGAAGCGAATCGAGGCCGCGTATGGAAGAAGGTCAATAGGGCTTGCCCTGACGAGCGGTACCCTAAAAATCCATATGATTGCCGTATCGCAAGTGTGTGTGTGATTTTTTTACCGGCGTGAGACGTAGTGAGGGCACCGGCGACGGGTTTTTCGCTTGTACTGCGGTGGGCATCTGTTCAAGGTAAACAAAAATATGAAGCGACCGGGTTCACGATGAAGGCATCAATCTAAAGATGATTCTCTTGAAGAAATTGGGTGTGTTGAGTTTACTTACCAAACTTGGAGAAAGTGAAGGCAGGGATGAAGGAACACCGTTGGGAAGTGGCGTCGGGTTCTAGAATGAAAAACGCGAGGTCAGTGTTAACATTAGATGAGGAATGCAGGTGTCAGCAAGGCATGATACCGGTATTAATAATTGGCGACGGGCCCGGTTATTATTGTCGTGCGTTGAAGTTTGAACCTGCAATTTGGAGGTAAACAAGAACTTTAAGTATTCGGGCTCACTCTTAAAATATACATAAGCCTAGTGTGACGTAATATGACATCGGTATAGAGAGCTGACGGAGGGCCCGGTTACATCAATCATGGCAAAGTTGGAGCTATAGCTGAAGTGAGTTAAACGAGATGGTGAAAATTGGTATAGTGTGAAACGCAGCTGCAAATCAGACAGCCGAAGTAGAGCTGAGGCTCAAGACGCAAGCGTAGAACGTGTGATAGTAACGTTCATATAGCAGCATCAAAAACATGCGACGCAAAATTACCGAAGGTGGGAGTTTTGTGGGCTCCGGCAATAGATCTTCCGTTGGGGAAACATCGGGAGCCTACAATAAATTAGAAAAGGAGAGAGGATAGATAAATCAGCACAGAGAGAAAGAAAACCACACACGAGACGCGCCCCAATCACCTCGTTAGAGCACCCGTGCAGGCACGATGTGCTGAAGCTATACGACATGGAGCCTCCAACTGAACTAAACACCGACGAGTTGCTTTCAGACAACTTGCTGTAAACAGCACCCACAGTTTCGACCAGGGAGGTCGTCGGTCTTGAGACGAAGCTGCCATATGACTCGCTGCGAGTCTCCTGTGACGACGGGTGGCTGCCCAATGACCCACACTTTACCGAGGTACACGACGCCGACAGCATGACATCGACCTCGGCATTTGAAGACGCCCCTAAAGCAGTGTATGTCTTCGCTACTGCCGCTTGGCAAGCGCCATTTCCGCAGCAATACCCTTGAGATCCGAGGAAGTCAAACGTGGTCGGCGCAAAAAGTGCACCCGTGTTACACTTGCAGTGCGCGTCCACCACGCCTGCTCCGAAGCAATCGTCCAGACAAGACAGCGAAAACTCGTCCATCGCACAGAGTGCATCTTGGTCACCAATCGTCATCACAACCTCGTCAGAGCACTCGCTTAGGCAAGACTTGCTGAAGCTGTATGTCGTGGAACCCCCGGCCCAATAAGAAGCCGCAGAATTGCCGCGAGGCGGGTGGTAAACATCGCCCACGGAACCGCCATGCGAGGAAGCTGTTACCGAGACCAAACTAATGCACGAAAAAGTCCAAATTACTGCGAAATGTAAGAATGAAGCAGTGGGCTTTACTGCAGAGCCCTCCAAGGACATCATTGTCATCGGAAAATGTTGGGAGATGTCGCTCTGCCGAACCGAGCTCGCGTCGTTAAATACCGAAGGTAATTGGAAAATAGGTCAGTTGATTGTGCTCCTCGAATCTATTCAAGCCAAAAATAATGTCGAAAAGCGTGCTTCTGATGGGTTTCTAGGACAACACGCCTACGTCGGAGGCCCAACCCCCCGAAGAGAACTTTGGGTGGCACAAACGGCTTCCGTAAGTTCAAGCGTGAATTTTCAACGGCGCTTGGTGCGAGGACTATACAGTTATTCCTCCCGGCTAATTCAAGCTCTATCAAGTTGACTGATACAGCGTTATTTGATATTGCTAGCGCGCGGACGAGAGTGAGCTTTCGTTAAGGAACTACCTCCGCCGGGCCACTTCATCCAAACTTGTTAGGAAGAGCCGGTCATGCCGAAAAAGCAGTTCAGAAGTTGTTCAGAAATTATCCGAAAGACGAATTTCAGGAAGATGTTGTTCCAAGATGTCACGGAATTCGGTAAATCGGTAAACTGGTTCTTTTCTTTGTTCTTCTCTTCCTTCCGAAACTGCAACCATGAAAATCCACTGCACTCTTTCCGGTAACTAACTTTCTTTGAGAGACGTTATTGGGGACTGCAGACTATGTGATTTAGCCATTCGTTCGTAGTAGTTACAACATTCTCCTTTTGTTTCCTGCTTCAGTGGAGGAAGTTGAAAGGGATCAAGAGTATCTGCTGCAACAGCAGCCCTTCATTTCTCTCTTGGTCAGATAGCTTTGCATCAGCTTTGAAGATATTCTAGAGTGTCGAAGTAACCGCAACCACGTTATTGTTGCAATCAAACATACGTCTCGACAGTCTCATAATTTCAGAAGCTGCTTTAGCCGCCGGTCAATATGAATGGTCGGGTCAATCTCCGTGGGGCGGTAGACGAGGATATCCTGGGTTTTGGACAACTTGGTTTGCATGATCGCCCAGGAAGTCGCGCCTCTGGCCATAAATCGTGCCATGACGGCGAGCGTGGGCTCGTGAAGAAAGACTTTGAAGTGCCTGGTCCGCACGGCGTGGCGAATGCAATGAATGCACCGATTGCTCAGACTTCGAACCGGGGGAGGGGCAACTTTGTGCGTGATATCCTTGCCCCAGCGAAGGTAAATTGTAGTACAACTTCAGGGGATAGACTCAAAGAAAGAGAGAGAGGGTGGCTCTAGGTGCTGATTAGCGCATCATCCATCATGTCTATAGTATGCCTTTGATCTAATCAATATGAAGTAACTCGATTCTTATGGGACATTACCCTTCAATTTGTGCGTTTGCCAATTTGGTCGTATCAAAACAAAAAAAATACCGCAGTGTGCTCCGTGGCGCAATTCGCCTGTGCAGTTGGACTTCTTGCGTGGGGCTCGGGCTCAAGACCGCACTTTCTACCGTGAGTTGAGCCAGGCGATCTACACCGTAGCGGGGGCGCACGGCCCTGACATTGCCTCGAGCTTGCGTGGCCTCGACCGGCACCGGTGTGGGTTTGCGAAACGGCAAGATTTTCTGCGAGTGCTGCGAGGCTTGCGCGACGACCTGCCAGTCGACTCCCTCGAAGCGTTGGCCGTGAAACTCGACACCCGGCGGGACCGGTGAGACCGGATGTGAAGCGAAAGCTCGAAACTTTTCGATACAACCATGCTTTATTCTGTTCCTTTAAATAAGAAAAAAACTATGTTTACATGAAACAAGCGAGTCAGCTGATACCAATTTCTTGGGGTTCTCCTGCGCCTTGTTTATAATAATCGATAGGTCCGTGGACGTGGAGCTCTTTTTGGACATCTTTTGGAAAGATCAGCAACGCACGCCTGCTGGCGAAGCAGCGCCAGCACCACGTGATCACCGTGATGATGATGACAGGGTGGGTGACAACCACCGAAAGCCGCATCGCGCTTCTGCTGCTGCCTACGACCCCGATTATGATGCCCGGTAACTTCATTTAATCTTGGGGGAGGATATGGAAGATGCGTTGAGTATACGGGGCTGCATCACCTGAAGTCACGCACGTGTATACCACACAATACGAAGTTGACTCTATTCACCAATTTCCACCAATGATTTCGCGCTTTTTCCCGTTCTCCTTCAATATTTCTAGACAGTAGTAAATTCATAATATTCATGCTCTTTCTGCATCTCTCTCTTTCTCGCATGAATGCCTCACGAAACTCGAAGGTATGTAGAGCCTTCTGCGCTCAAAGCGCGGCCTCAAGCAACGCTTCCCGAGACCACTCCGCGCACGCTGAACCGCGCCACCTGGCTTCGGGCCATGCTGCGCCAGAACGGCGGGGTGCGGGGGCAGTACCGCACGGTGGCCAAGCTGCTCCGGCTGTTCCAGGAAGCGTCGTGGAAAGGGCAAGACCAGCTGCTGCACTGCTTGCGTGCGGGAGACCGCCGGCAAACGGGAGCCATGCGGCACCAGCAGTTCGTGCGCGCGATGCGGACCCTGGGCATCTACATGAGCGAGCACGACTACGCAGAGCTCTTCAAGCTCTTCGACCAGGACAAGTGAGTGTGCTTGGCGGCTGCTGCAATTATGATGACTGTTTTGTTGTTTTTCAATCACATTCAATGCGTGTGGGAAGAAATTGAGGTTGAGGCGATGAGATGCACTCTTACATAAAATTGACATTATAAAAGAGTAAAGAATTCGAAAGCGTAAGATGAAAAATCGTTTTCCTCCTATCGAACGACAGCTCCATTGATGGTTTCTCTCTCTTTCTTTCTCTCTCATGGTGTGTGATATGTGTGCGTGTGCTGCATGTTCACAGTTCAGGCGACATTACATTGGACGAATTGACAGAATTGTTAGACGAAACGCACACAGGCCACCGCTCTGACCATGACCATCGTGCTGAGTAAGAGAGTAAATTAGTTTAAGACAAATGAATCACGTTTACCAATGACATGCGCTGCGAGCACTGTGCCACTCTCTTCAGACTGACTTCTTTCCTACGTCAAAAATAGGCGCGGGTATGCTGCTTCGGGGGAGAAACAACCTGACCACAGAGACAGTAGGTCAGGCGTTGAAGAATACGATGTGCATCGCGACGGAAGGCGTGGCCATCCTCGTGGAGAGTCCCGAGGAGACAGCCGGCATGAAGAGGCTTTTAATGAAGACCGAGACCGAGATCGACGACAAGATCGAGATCGTGATCAAGATCAACGACAAGAGCGAGGTCAAGACCAAGATCGAGATCGACGACAGGACGCTCGCCCGCGGCAGGAAGCACGCCCGCGTGAGCCTGAACCTCCCCGCGATTATGATTACAAGGGAGGGTACAACAGTAACAGTGCCCGGGGCTACGACGACTTCCCACGCCAGAGTCGCCACCGTCATGGTGGTGGTGGTGATGGTGGTGGTGGTGACAGATCGACGGCCAAATACTATTTGGAGAATGAGGCGCGTCCACTGAGGCGGAGCAGCAACCATTGCCACCCAGAGAGCGGAGCAAGCAGCAGCAAAACGGTAAACGCACGGCACGCGCTGGAGCAGCGGCGGCGGCAAATGCTGAAAGGCCAGCCTGAGGTGACGTGGCGCGCCTTCAAGCGGGTCACCTCGCGGCTGAACGAACTGATGCCACCTCTCACTGAGCGCCGGCTTATGGATGCGGTGGATCTCGACCGCTCGGCGAGGTAATGACGAGAGTGAAAGCATTTAGAACCAGCTTTTTGCCTTGTGCGCAAATTCTCTACTGTACCACCTTTTAACTTTGAGTATTTGCCCAGTTTGCCTTGTCAATTTGTGTTAGCTCATAAGCTTCATGTGTCCTTCTTTACATCCTATTCAGCGTGGATCGGCGTGAGCTTGGGCGTGGCCTGCGGCAGTTGGGCCTTTACGTGGCAGAGGACGACATCGACGCCCTCTTCAAATGCTTGGACGCTGACGGCAACGGCACGATTGACGCTGGCGAGATGTGTATTCTTCTCGACTTGTAACTGGCCCCAGTCTTCAGTGCCTGCTGATTACCAGAGTAGATGAACGTGTAATTGGCTTGATTTTATCTCAAATGGCACTATACGTCGAGAAGCGCATTACACGTGCGTGCTTACGTAAGCATTAAGACGAACGCGATCTACACCGATTTACGCGGTAGTAGTAGTTTTAGATTCTTTTACGACGCTATCTGCTTCAATCGCAGCGCAGAGACCCCGGCATTCAACATTCCGCCCCACACCCATCTCAGGCCCTACTGACGTGTAGTAACAGTAGCTACAGTAGGCGTAGGCGGCAGTGGTAGGCGGTAGGCGAGGCGGTGAGCGGTGTGTTCTGTGTGTTCACTCGTTCACTGTTCACAGTCACAGTGTCCCTGTACTTTGGCAAGCGGATCCATCAACCGTTCACCTATCAAGCTCACCGCCTCTAGCCTCCCTAGCCTACTGCCTCCTGCCTCCTGCCGCTGGCTTCGAGGGGCAGTGCAGTCTTCTTGTTCTCTCTCTAGAGCTAGGTAAATGGCTCGCTTTCAGTGCTGATTGATGCATTTCATTTGACCGAGCATTCCTAGCGAAGCCTTAGTTCAAGTCTAGCACATATGTGATCTTGAAATATTTTCTTCTTGTGGCGTTACAACCTCATGACCTTTCATTTCCTCGTCTTCGGCAGAATTGACAGCATTCTTTCAAGCAGGCTAGCATGACAGACGAACGGACAATTCGCGGCGAGCTTGAGAGTTATCTCAAGGAAAGAGATCTCAATGAGTACTTCACAAGCATAATTGAAAGCTGCCTCTTGGCGCAACCGGAAAATCCGAGCATGCATATTACGAAGCTCTTGTTCGAGAAGTTCCCCGGCCAGTTCCCCTTTCAGGTGTGCATTGCTTTCTTTCCGGTCCCCGCTTTATTTCCAATTGTTTTCTCTTGTGTGATCCGCGCATACCTAAATTCATCGTCTCCTTCATCCTTTCAAACAGATTGGCCAAGCCCTGAGCGCTGTCGAAAAGGCCGAAGCCGCAGCCCACCAAGCTCGGATGGCGAGCGCCGCCAAGGAAGAAGTCGACGACGCCAGCGAATTCTCAAGGCCGTCGTCTAGCAGCAGCAGCATTGGCTCAAGCATCAGGAGTGGAGGAGACCGAGGCGGAGTGGGGCTGGGCCCAGATGAGGTCGACGAAGACTCGGCATGGGAAGCAGAGGCTGAGCATCCGGTAAGTGCTCAATGCAATTCCGTGCATCAATGGCACCTTCCTTTCTTTCTGAATAGCGCAAGTAGACTCTATCGGTGAAGACCAGCTTAGCACGCGTCGGTTACATGGTTGTGTGCACACCTCGCGTGCATCCTCGACTACAGGTGGACGCACTTGCCCTGAAATTGCTCGACGTTGCCAAGCAAGGGGGTGCTCATGTGCACTTCGGTGGTTGGCCGCATTGGCCGTTTCGAATGCACTTGGGAGCCACGAATACTTCTTCGCCACAAGACGCGAACGATGACAACGCAGCAGCAGCAGCTAAAGCAGCGGACGAAGAAATCTTTGGCGGCAGCGCCCAGTCTCGAGCCGCAGTCGCCGTCGCAAAGCTCCAGGCATTGGCCGAAAGCCGCGAGGTGCGCAGCGTCGTGCTGCAGCGGCACTTTTCCTTGGGGTGGAGCGACGGACGGCGTGACGCAATTTCCAGCCCGAGCCCACTGCCCTTGCCGCCAACCCCACCGGACCCGGGACCCTTCTTGACCCACGTCAAGAAGGACGTGAACCAGCTGGAAGTGCTGCTCCCAGCGTTGCAGCGGCTCACCCTGTGCCGGGATTTGACGGACTGGCAGCTCCTCTTGCTAGGGCACGCTTGCACGGTGTGCTCGAGCCCCGCTGGCGCCGTGGTGGTCCCTGCCACTTCTCCTTGGGGTGGTGGGGCAGCTGCTGCTGTTGCTGGTAGTGAAGGCAGCATCAGTAATGATTTGCACGACTCGCTGATTGTGGTGTGCACTGGCAGTTTGGCCGTCCGCGAAGTGACGAGTTCGCCTCCGCCGCCGCCGCGCTTCGATGATGGGGCCGTGTGGGCCGACACAGCCACAGGTGGCGGTGGTGGAGGAGATGGCGATGGAGACGGCGACGGTGATGTGGTTGTGCGGCAGGTGGCGAGGCTCAAAGCTGGCGAGGTGCTTAAATTAATAGCTACTACAATGCAGTATGCTTGCGTGCTGTAGAGAATATATTTCAAGGATAAACGCCCTATTCATTGAACTTCACTTTGAGCTTACACATCTTTCTTGCCTTTCTAATTCATAGGTATACGGCGAAGCTGCACTCTTTGCCCCCCATGAACATTTTACGCATCGCCGCCGCCGTCGCCTCCCCAACCTTGCTGCCGATCTTGCCAGCGCTTCGAGTCTGGACTCTTCTGGAGGCGGCAGTGGAGCTAGCGCTGAAGCTGCAGCAGCTGTGGCTGCTGCTGATTCGGCTGCTTTGGAGAGTAATGTGTCGGCGCCGCGGCTGCAAGTGGTTGTGCCGTTGACAGAGGGCGGCGGTTGCCGCTACTGGCGTTTGCCAAGAAGCACGCTCCATGCGATGCGCGCCGATTGGGCGCAGAGTCGCGTCGCGGATCGGGTGGCGCTCCTGAAGAGGGTCCCCATGCTGGATGATTGCCTCAACGACACGGAACTCCACCAGGTCTTTTGATTTTTTGGTGATGCATGCACACTGAAGACATAGCAATAGTCGCCTTTTAACCCATGCACACTGTCATCACCACTCAAACAAATCACATTCGCCGTTTGTTCTGTGCTCTTCTGGTGTATTGCGTATTTACATTTTTCTGCCTTCTAATGCATATACAGATGGCAGCTTTGGCGGAAGAAGTAGGATATTCTTCACGGGCCTGCGTAGCAACCGAGGGCAACCTCCTGAAAGACCTGTGCATCATCATGCAGGGGCATGCTACTTTCAAGCGCGGTGGCGAATGCTTGATGGAGAAAGTGGGGCCGGGTGCTTTCTGGGGCGACCTGGCTTTAATACAGGGCCCGCGCCTATGCCAGGTAACGAGGCAAAGTTGCGGATTGGTTGATTGTCCTTGCCACGAAAATTGTTCGTGAAAAAAATACACAAATAACAACAAAAGTCTCGAAAAGTACATGAGTGCCGGCGGTGTTTCATACAGTTAGATCTCAGTCAGCGGAATGCGCTGGTGCATGCCATAGCTGTCTTGTTGCCTGCTCTCATCTACTGTACTTGTGTTGTGCATGCGCAGGCCTCCGTGTTCGCAGCAGACGGAAAAATCATCGGGAAGCACGGCCCCGTTCCTTCGATTGCCCGCGATCCCTTGCCCACGCCACCGCCGCCCAATAGTGGACCTTCCATGGCGCGCCCTCGCTTGGCGAGTGTGCCGCCGCCTGCTGGGCCATCCTCGTCATCAACAACATCCGCTGCGGGAGCTGCTTCTTCAAGTCCTTCTCCTTCGGGTGCTTCTCCAACAGCACAAGGCAGCGAGGAAGACTTATCAGGGCCTCCAGCGTTTGCGCTTGTGACGCTCGTAGTGCGTGCAGACGTGGTCAAACGAATTATGGGGCCGCTAGTCGCGTACGTGAATCGAAGCAAAAACGAGAAGCAGGCCGCTGTGTTTTCAAGAGTCGTCTGTTAATCTCCTAATGGAAATAGCTGGATCCTTTAGGACGGGTACATTTCCGGAAATTTGAACTTCGATAAATCGTACATAAGCGAGTTTTATTTTTCAAGAAACTTGACGCCGGTTTATGTCCGCTCGTATAACAGTTCATAACAAAAAAACAAAAATTATACGGTATAAAACCCAAATCCCCCCAAAAAATGCCCCCCTTGGCCCCATCCATCTTCAGACCGTCTTCGTGTAAAGTATCAAGTGACAAGAGGCTGTAAGTATTATCAGCAATACTTTCACAGTTGCAGCATGTTTCAAAATTCTTCAGACCGCCTTCGTGTAAACCGTGTAAGGCATAACGCAGAATGGCGAAATGTACAACGCATGTGCGTTTCGAAATGCGTATATGATGCAAAAACATTATTTTTTTTGCACACACAGAGTGTGACGTGTGATTTCCATAAAAAATGGTGGACATTTGTGCAACGACTAGCGACCTTTAGACGTTGGGCCAGTTATTCGCCGCGTAGCAATTAAAGCTCTGTTGCAGCAAGAACAGCTGACGCTAGCTAGAGATGGCGCTAGTTGGTTGGATCATGATTGCTATGGTTTCTTTGATACACACAACGCATAGTTTTAAGTTAGGATTGCACGCATCGTCACGTTTAGGCCGACTGAACCTAGTCGATCGACGCACTCGAGCAGCCTCCACCATTAGTGAAGGTGGCCCATTAGAAATACACCACGTCGAAGTTGATCTCAACACTGGCGGCGTGGGGCCTCGGCCTGGTATTGACAAACCCCCTGTGTTATTGTTACACGGCCTACTTGGGCAGTCACGCAATTTTGCGACCTGGGCGAACGAATTGAAAGTAAGACTGAGCTTGGTCCCAATATGCATTATTTCATCTGGTTTGAATTATTTCAGCTTCACCCGGTCCATATAATGCTTATCTAGGGCTTACATATGGAGCCTGGGCAGCGGCTCATTCTCGCTGACTTACGCAATCACGGTGCCTCACCGCACGCTGCCTCTATGGCATATGGCGATCAGGTGCCACTTGTTCCCTTTTCCTATAATAGTTCTCGCGCAGTTGTGCCTGTGCGCTTATTCTCTCGCAATTGAAAACAACCTCAGGCTGCAGATGTGGTTGGCCTCTTGGACCGTCTCGATATTCCACAAGCGGTGCTGGTAGGCCACTCGATGGGTGGGAAAGTGGCGATGGCCACTGCCCTGCTGCACCCTAGCCGGGTCTCCGCGCTCTGCGTCATTGACATTGCCCCCGTGCGGTACACTGTGGCGGACGGTACCGACTGGCGGCTTGCCGAATCGATGGTGCGCGAGCTCGCGAAGCTGCCTCTCGACCACCTCACCTCCAAGCGGGAAGCAGACAACAAGCTGAGTTCGTCGATCGTGGACCCAGCGATGCGCGCGTTTGCCTTAACGAATTTGGCGGAGGACTCGGATCCAACGTCGGGGCAGAAAGTGCTTTCGTGGAAAGTGAACATGAAAGCACTTGAGCAGCAGTTGCACGTACTAGCAGGTGCAGATCTCGAGGGAGAGGTGCAGCCTTTTGAAGGCCCAGTGCTCTTCGTGAAAGGTGGTGCTTCAAGGTAAGCATGCAGTCCTATCCTTGCACGACAATTTCCGTTTCTCTGAGACTGCACACGGACGCATATTTATTTCTTCTTCTTCTTTTATAAAATGCCGAGTGGGAAACGGCTACTCAATTGTCTTTCGAGCTACGTGTATTTCGCTATTTTTGGAAACTCTCACTGAGCTTTTTGCGCTACTTACGCAGGTTTATTGATGAAGGGCGCCACCTAGGGCCTAAGGTCAGGTCTGGATTCTTCCCCGATTTGTCTGTAGTGACAATCTCAGGCGCTGGACACTGGGTTCATGTGACGAACCCAACCGAACTCCACACTACAGTGGCTTCTCTTTTAAGAAGGGACGCTCGGAGACTTTTGCGTTAGCTATGAACTATATGCCCTTAAATTCATATGCGCACTTATCAACATCATCCAGGAATCAATTTCAAGGCTTAAGCACTACGCACTGAGGTCTTGGCTATTTCCTTCAATTAACTCTTACTCTTAACTCCCAACTCCCCAGAGGCGCACCCTATGTAACTGTAACTGTAACCATAGAATTATGAATTATGTCTCTGCAGAAAGTAACATTACCTGGCAAATTTACCTAGCCTTCATGAATTTAGATTTGCACCCCTAGTACTGGGACTTAACTCGGGATTTCCAGATGCCTTTGCTGGGCTATTTACAGCGAAGTCCCGTTGTTGCCTGGGCTGTGTGCCACCTTACAATAGACCTACTGTCTAAATGCTAAATGAACTATATTCGGTTATTCGTTTGGTATAAACTAGCAATCATTTCTCACATACATATATAGAACCCGCCAATTATTACTTAACACACTTGGCGATAAGGCAGCCCTGGCCAGTCAACTCTACTGACACTTCGGTGAAGCCAGCGTCTTTCAATAAGCCCTCAAGCTCGTCACGCTCGAAGAATCGAAACGAGGGCCCCCCTTTGTCGTTCACTTGGCTTGGCACCCCATACGCGCCCTTTTGAAAGGTGGTGGCGAAGAATTTACCGCCCGGTGTCAAACTGCGGCACACTTCGCGGAGGCCGTCCTCGAGCGCGGGCCAGCAGTGCAACGCCGCGCCCGCGTGCACGCCGTCGAGCGCGTCGGTGGCGAAGGGCAAGCGGGCCACGTCGCACCGCACCAGCTCGGGCATTGCCAGGCTCGACTCGTCGCTGAAGCGCCGGCGCGTCTCGAGCAGCATGACTTCGCTGTAGTCCGCCGCAAACAAGCGCGCCGCAGAGCCGTATTCGGCGAGTTTCCGCGACATCAAACCACTCCCACACGACATGTCCAGCAGGGTTCCCTTGAGAACGTCTTCACCCCAAAAGTCCTGTAATAACTGGAATTCTTTGTCGATCCCTGGGAACCCAGCATTAGCAAAGCCTTGACGCCAGCCTCGCTCGTACACAAAGGCAATCAGAGGATTGCGAAAGAAGTCAGTCTGAACGAATTCTTGCAGACTGCGCTCCCAAATTGGCGTGCTTGCTGCTTCTTTCGGAACCAAGTCGAGATAGACAGGGCCTGGACGGTAAATAGTACCGAAGCGGCTGCAGGTGTACTGCGGATCAGCTCCTCCAATGAAGCGTGTTGTCTTCACTAGAGGCTCGAGTGAAACAGGGCATACAAGCGCATTGTCAGGGGCTCCAGCAAGCAAGGATTGCAGCTGCTCCTTCACTGTCGGCCCGTCCGTTGAAACTGAGTGGGCCTTAACATGACGAGTAGGCAAGAAATTGTGACCCTGAATATTCAAGAACGCCGTGGTTGATTGGGTGAAAGCTAAAAGCACCGCGAATGTGAGATGAGGCACCATTCGTGCCTGTGCTGATCCAAAGATAGCAAGATTGCTGCAGTTAGGCGGATAATGGTTGAGTCATCACTTCGTTGGAAACAATGTGATGCGATGACGTGTCATGATGAAGATACACCATTTTGGACAAAAAGCGA
>Ga0307931_1002081_pt1 | contig 12943 bp, 5 predicted proteins | sample OrgLakmetageno47_FD_201816 | JGI IMG/M metagenome (GOLD analysis project Ga0307931, IMG submission 201816) | Saline water microbial communities from Organic Lake, Antarctica - #47 | ecosystem: Environmental > Aquatic > Non-marine Saline and Alkaline > Saline | place: Antarctica: Organic Lake... | reverse complement strand
GCGACACGTTGAGCGTGTCCTTTGCGGGCCTTCAGTTCTTGGCCATAGACGACTGCGGGGGGTTCCGTGATTTGCCCCTTCTCAAAGTAGGGTGTGGTTCGGTGAGTGCTACGGCCGATCTAGGCACCGGGAGGCCCTGGCGCTGGCTCAACTTGCGCCCACATGTGCGCGGCTTGAGGTTGCTTGTAGCGTCGCACGATCTTGTCACCGAGTACTTCAACCGGCGCATTGGGTACTGGGAGCCTTTGCTTGAACCCTGCGATTTGAGGCTGGATTTAGAAGCCGAGTACCGGCCTCAAGAAGGGATAGATGAAGGCGAGAGTCATTTGATGCCAAGTGGCACTACATCAAATGAGCGCACTACTCAAGGCAACAAAGTAGCAGACGACGACGATGGCATAAGTGGCTGGTTTCGAGGTGACGTGGCACTACGTGCTTCTACGAGTGGCGCTGTGTCGGTGAATGTCACTGAAGCCGCCCTTGAGTTGCTCGTTAATGTTGCTGCGGAATGGGAAACCGCCTCAGCTGCTGCTGCAATGGACAAAACGAGCGAGGTTTGTGCCGAAAACAAAGGTGGCAACAGCACCAGCAGTGGCAATGAAGATGCCACAACCGCACGCATCGCCTCTTTAGCGGCTCCAAGTCGAAAGCCGTTTGTCTTTCACAACGCCACTGGCCACGATATGACGTTTACTCTTGCCAAACAACACACGCAAGCTTCTTCTTCTTCTTCTTCTAGCTTCGATGAAGGCACTACAACTGCAAGTGATACTGGTGGAGGAAGAGGAAACCGTCGCACTGCTTTGAGCAATAGATTGACGTCACATTCTGTGGCAGCAGGGGCAGCCTTGCCATTTTCACTCGATGACCGTGGCGCAGATCCACTGAGTGCTGAAGGATTTCTTGTAGGCAGCGGCAACAGCAGCTATGGTGGTTTTACTTCTCATGCAGACTCTGTGCACCGATCTCATGATTCATCACCGCCTCTCGTACAAGTTACTTTCGCTGACAATGCCTTCGCAGCAATTACCAATTTACCCATTGGGCGGGTGGGTGTGCGGCGTGCTACGACCGTAGCCATTCGAAACACCCCTTTGTTGGGGAGTTTTGCAACCACTACGAATTCCACAGCTAGTAGCGCCAGTAGCGCTGGCAATAACAGTAGCAGTGGTAGTGGTGGCGCAGCAGCAGTGCCCATCCCGTTGCTTTGGGAAGTAGTTCTGTTGGACGGGCAGCACCATCTCACCTTGCGCTCGGCCATAGCAGTGCAGAACAACACAGGATCCCCCCTTGAGGCGGGCATTCCGAACTATGCCGTGGGCCGAGAAGCTTCCGGCTACGCGTGGCAGTTTGAATTGACCCCCGCACAAGTGGTGTCGCTGCCGTTGGCCGTGGCGCACGCGGCGCATTTGGTCCTGAAACCCAAAGGCAGTGGTAGGAGTGATAATGGTGGTGCGTCTACGAGTAGTGGTGCACCTTCCTATTCTACAGTAGGTAGTGCAACCAATGAGAACGACGAATTTGAGTGGAGCGATTCGGTGTTTTCAGGCGCGACAGCGGCGGCATTGTTGACTTCTCCAAGTCGCGTGAAAGGGTCAGTGGTGTGCCGTCGTAGAAACACCAGTGGCCAGCCTAGTGGCAGCAGTGGTGTGGGCTCCGGCCTTTCTTTACCTTTTAAATGGGCGCTGACTCCTTCAAATGCTTTGCCTCCGTGCCCTGCGCTGTTGCCGACCACCATAACATCATTGAACGAAGTTCAAGAAGACGGCAGCAACAGCGGTGGTGGTGACGATGTCTCTACATTCGATGATACGCAGCAGGATGATCCAACCTATACTTCCACCTCAGTTGCTGGCACTACTACTACTGGTGGTGCCACATCAGAGCAAGACCTCGCCGCCGCCACCTCGAACATGCCGCAATGCCCGTGGGCCATGACTTTACATGTGCACCCCACCGCCGCCCTCCGGTCCCTCTTGCCGACGCCCCTGGAGTGGTCCATGCGGTCCGACTTCTCAGCAGTCGCCGGCTCCAGTGGTAACGCAGCGAGGGTAGTGCAATTCCTTGGAAACGGCACGCTGAAGCCGGCGTCGCGCACTTGGCTGCCTCAGGTTGATTTAAAAAAAAGCTTTCTAGGCCAACCTTACTCGTACATCCTGTCGATCTGCCAATCTCAAACAGCTTTTCATCTTTACGTGCATTTTACTTGCACCCTTTCTTTGTTTAATCATGTATCTAATTATTTCCTATTCATATATATATATAAGGTGGGAGACCTTAGCCGCACTGAAGTGCAAATATGCCTGCCAAACGGTCTGTCCCATTGGAGCGATTGGGTGCCCCTCTCTAATATAGTGGCTGCCAACAATACGAACACTACGGCTGCTTCATCGTTCACCGCCTCACTAGGCTCTACCTCGTCACCGCTATCCTCATCCTCCTCTTCACCCAATTCGACTTCCTCTTCACGGTTGCGGATTCCGCTGAGGGACAATGCTGATGGCGTCCTCTGCATTTGCGCCGAACTCGACACACGCCAAGGGTACGCCCCCACCGTGGTGTTCTTCTCCGAATTTTGGCTCCGCAACTTGTCGAGTTTGCCCCTCGTCTACGGTACTTTCTTGGCTCCTCCTTCTACGAGGTCCATTGGAGCCATTGGTGGCATCAACAGTGGCAGCAGCAGCAGCAGCAGCAGCAGTGGTACAGGACGAGCAGCTCCTTCATCAACCACCAGAAATGCGTCAATGTATCCAGGAGCAGCGACTGGCGACCCTGTAGGAGGAGCAGGAGGAGGAGATGGGAGAGGAATCAGAGGATCTGGTAGGTGGAAGTGTGAAGTCGGGGGCATGGCGAATGCTCTGGAAGTGATCGGAGGCAGTGACGCTTGGTGTGCGCACGCAGCGTGGCAGGACCCCAGTATCCCTGTAGTGGAAGAGCTCTTTGAAGTGGTGGTCCGGGAATCGATGAGTGACGCGTTCAACGACACGCTAGCCCGCAAGAAGAGGGTGCGGACCAGGCTGCTGATGCATGGGGGCGACTTGCTGTCAACGGCGGCTTCGAACGCGGCCGGTGGTCTGAGAGGAGGCGGAGGCCAGAAAGCAGTCGATGAGAGGCTGCCGGGGCCGGGCTTTCGCTTTTTGCACTGGTGGGAATATACTCCCTCCACAAAGAGTACCAACAGTGTCTTCTTTTTTAACTTCCCTGCTTTCTTTCATGCGATATGTAAGCCTCTTTGAATTGTCATACATAATGCCACTGATGTTTCCCTTCTGATCACTTACCTCTTTCCCCTTCTTCGGAATATCAGGTGTGACGCGTCGGGCTTAAAAGTGACCAATCCGAACAAGGCGTCGGAGCAGCTGCCCTCAGATAGGTGGGGGTGGGTGCAAGAGACTTGGGCGGTAGACGATTCTGGCGCGGCCAACGGTACGTAGCGTATGCATACACAGTGAATTAATCAAGAGCGCACAGACACTACCATTTTTATGGCGTTCTAGAGAATTTTTCACATCCTGTAACATCTGTATTTTTCTTAATCTGCCGATCAAATTGAAGTCTTTGCTTTTCTGCTAATCTTGATCTACAGTACTAATACCTACCTATGCTTATATGCCGTACCTGTAGGCTACTCACTCCACCCCGAAGGCTGGGAAACGTCTGCCACTGGTACTTTCTCCACGTCCCTGCGCGGCTGCCGCAAGTTTTGCCCTTCGGACCGGTTCTGGCGCCGGAGATGGGTCCGCACGCGCATGCGAATGCGAGGTCCGGAAGATGATATCGACAGAGGCGGTGATGTTGGTTGTGGCAGAGATAGTACTGAGACTACTACTACTGCTCGAAGCATGACTGGTCGAAATGTGGCGTTGTTTCATGTGCCGAAAAACGACCAGCTCTCCACCAATACCACTGCCACCAGCAACACCACCACCAGCACCACATCCACCTCTACCGCTGGCACTACTGCTCCCGCGGGTTTAGTGCTCAAAACCGGCGATTCTCGGTGGTCCGATGCCTTGGACGTTGGCGGAATGGCCCACAACAGCAAGGGTGACGTCACTGTGATTGGCAGCCGCTGGATGCCCGAACTCGGTTTCGCCAGTACTAGAGTAGCGGGCTCTCCTGGGATGCCGACAAGAAGGAAAGCGACTAATACCACGACGGCACCTGTGTCACCGTCTTCTCCTGCTGATCCACCGCAATCTACTCCTGGACCTACTAGTGCTACTGCAACAACAACAACATCTTCCATAGCACCCACGGTAGCTAACCAGGGAACTGATTCGTCGTCGTCGTTGCCTTTGCCCACCCCCCTGTACGAGCTCGCGTGGCACGTCAAGAGCGCGAGCGGCGCCTTTGGTCGCACGCGAGTGGTCACTCTGCAAGACCGATTCGTGCTGTCTAACCAGAGCAAACGTCGAATCTTACGCGTGAATCAAATGGGTGGAGATAACATCTCTGGTCTCAATGGTGATGCCACTAGTAGTAGTGTTGGCGCAATATCACCTCTCGTGCTCTTGCCCGGTGCTTCTGCTCCTTTTCATTGGAGTTGCGCCGCTCACAAGCGTTTGCTCGTCGTGTCGTTCGTTGACAATAACAGCAACAATGATTCGCGTGATGGTTCTTATTCGCCTCAAGTGGAGTCTTCTTGGGAATGGTCTGGAGGTATTGACCCGTCAGCCGTAGGCACTTATAGTGTCTTCGTGCGCCCATCAATGCACATCAAACGACGAGGCAAAGGAGGTGAGAAGGATCTAAATCCGCGTACCTTGAGGGTTTCTGTGTCCACCACGAGTGGTGAGGAAGTAGGCGCAGATGGTCGAGGTGGGAGCAATGAGGGTGCTGGAGGAGGTAGCGGAGCCCTGGAGATTGTGTTCCAAGAAGAGGAAGAAGAAGAGGGGAAAAGAATCGAACAAGATTCGGTGAAATTGGCCGATGAAGAAAAGACAGCAAGCACAAACGATCCCGACAAGGATAAAGCAAGTGCTGGCATCGAGAGCAAGAAGGAACTACCTAGAGCTAGTGCACAATCAGCATCACCTCGCTTGCCAGCCCTGGTGCGAGCGGAAAACTTGACCGGCTGGGGCGTGTATTTCGCGCAAGTGGGGGTCTCCCTCTTGCCTCACCCGCATGCGCAGTCGACCTCCTTCCCTTTTCAGCGCGCTCCCAAACCACTGCGAGTGCCGCCCAATGCTCCCGGCGGGAATGGCGAACCCGGACCGAGCCATCCTCAGCAACTTCAGCCACTACAGGGAGGAGGCAGAGGGGCGCGATCTAACCCAGCTGGTGCTGCTGCTGCTGCTGCTAGTACAGTAGGCGGAGCCTCAACCACAGCAGCAGCAATGGCCACCGCCACGGCTGCTATCTGGCCCTGTGACGTGTTGCTCCCGCACAGCACGCGCTCTGTAGCTTGGGATAAACCATGCCCGCCGCCCTCGAAACGACAGACCTGCCTCGCTCTGCGCTTAAGCTTAGCACCACTTGCGAATGCATCTCCGAGTCCAAACGAAGGGTGCCTGAATCTCACTGTAGGCGGATCCGCGACTCTACCAGCGGTGAGTTGCGTGACGCATTCAGGAGCTCCTCTTGTCGTGGGGCCGGTGCTAGTCGTGGTGATGAGTGAAGGACCTTCAACCGTGCTCCGATTCCTGCCCTCGGCTCCACCACCTCGCCTCTTGGCACCGTCCACTCTTAGCTCTGCTAATCTCGCCGCCGCCGCGCTAGGAGCCTTCGACCCATCTCCGTCCTTTGCGGCCAAGACACAACAAGAAGCAGCCGCTCGAGCAGCTGCCAGAGCTGCCACTGCGGCATCCAATGCAAGTGCCCTCGCGGATGCTACCACTGCCGCTAATACTGCTGCTGCTGCTGCGAATGCTAGCCTAGGAGTAAACGGCAGCGGTAAAGTTGCGGTGCGAGGGCGGCAGATTCAGTGCCGGGCTTACTTGAAGAGCGTGCAAGTAAGTTTAGTAGCCCACGGTGGAGAGGGCTCGCAGCTGAGCCGAGAAGTGCCGCCCTTTGGAGCTTGCCGAGGACTCGGGAGCCGGCAGACGAGTGGTAACGGCAGCAGCAGTGGTGGTGGCAGCGGCGGCAGCAGTGGTGGCAGCAGTGGTTTAGTTCCTCGCGAACTTCTCGTGCTGTGCGGGCAAGATTTGAGTCTGGATTGGGAGCCAAGCATGTACGCTGGCGGCGCCACCAAGATAGACCTCAATTTGAGCGCTGTCCAAATCGACAACCACCTCCCACAAGCCCCATTTCCCGTGCTGTTACTCGCCAACCCGAGTCTGTTGCGCGAAGATGGCAGTAGCAGCAGCAGTAGCAGCAGCACTGGTTCTTCTTCCAGTACTCGAACTTCTGCTCCTCCAGCCATTTCAGTGGCCGTCTCGCTCTTGCCCCGCGGGCCCCACCTCTTACATGTGCGCCGCTTGGATGTAGAAGTGGGCAGCCGCGTGCACCTTGGCTTGGACGATGGGACGGTTGCGGCCTTGCAGGTACGTGTTAAGGGAGGATGTGGAGGGGAAAATAATCGAAATCACTCACGTTGTCGCTGCGTTTCTTGCTGATGGACCTCTTATTGTTTTTCCTGCCCCAAATCTATTCAAAGGCGTTTACGCACTTCTGTCATTTTTTCTTTCCTATCTTACTGCGATGTTTCCCCAGGCTCTCGCGTCGCGTGTGCTCGCAGTGCGCGCAGCCTCAGTGCATGCTCCTGACAATGCCGCGCCCGAGTCTCCGGTGTGGCGTTTGCCTCCTGAATGCGTTGTAAGACACTACCATCCGAGTGGAGGCAACCGCAGCAAGAATAGTGCTAGCAATAGGAATACACCAGGAGGAGCCACCGTGATGACGATGGTGTTTGTGGAGAAGGCACACGTAGCTCCTATTAAAGTGGCGCTGTCGCTAGCGAGGGCGCGGGAAACCGCAGACGACATGTAAGATATGAAGCATTTGCACTTCTTGAGCGAATGAATCTCTTATTTCAGTACTTGCATATCATCTTCATTGCAATTTTCTCTTCTTCGATTTTAGTCTGCCATTTCACAATCTTCGAACACATGTAGCGACTCTTATGCGCCACTACTTTAATAAACCCCTACTTTTGCTTTCAAACCCACCAATCGAACACCAAAACAAGGTACGTGGGCCTCGGCGCGGGGCGACTGTTGTTAGACGTGCTCGCAAGGTGCGAGGGCGCTCGCTTGAAATTGGATGCCTGGGATCTCGAGTCGACTTTGCTCAACCGTGCCAATGACCTTCAGGCCCTCGCGATGGCCCATTACGGCCGGTATGTTCATAAGATTAATAACAAATGCACTCGCACCACTTCTACTCATCCTACACTTGAAAGAAAAAGCGTGCATGAATACATTTGGTATTTGAGTTTGTTTGTTTTTTCATTCTGAATCACTCATCTTACCCACTCACGTATACGCATCTGAAGGTCGGCGCGTCGGCAGCTGTTTTCTGCGCTCGGCTCTCTGGCCGCCTTTGGGGATCCCGCCGGGCTGGCGCGGGGCGTCGCCAGAGGCACGTCGGACGCGTTTTCTGCTCCGCTCGCGGGTCTGATGCGGGCCGCCACTACAGGGAACCTCTCGGAATTGACCCGGGGTCTGCAGCAGGGCACCCAGTCCTTCGCCACCCATACAGTGGGGGGTGTAGCGAAAAGCGCGGCCCTTTTCTCAGCCTCGGTGGCTACTGCGGGTTCGGCTCTGAGTTTGGACAAGGAGTTTAAAAGACGGCGAGCGGAGAGGCGGCCTGATGGTAGCGGTGGTGGTGGAGGCGGTTATGGGCAGCAGCAGCAGTCGTTTGGCACTAGTGGTGGCGGAGGGTCAAGGAGTAGTAACAATGGGCTTGGGTCAGTGGGGAATGCAGTGGTGGACGGCGTGTACGAAGGGTTTGCAGGGCTGGTAAAGGTAAGACGAAGCGCGGAAAGTATAATTAAGAAGTTCATAGATTAGAGAGAAAAGGGAAAAACAACTATCATATACAGACGCTCACCAATTTTAAAAGAGCCTTGTCATTCCACTTACTTCCAGCACTACATTTCCAAACCTCATCTTTACTCTCTTCCGACGTTTCCGCGTGTTTGTTTGTGTTGCAATGGCCTTCACCAGGGCCCAGCGGAAGGCTTCGCCAACGGTGGCGGGGTGCGAGGAGGCATGCACGGCGCTGGTAGAGGTCTTGTGGGCTTCTTCGTGAAACCGGTGGTCGGCTTTTCTGACGCGGCCACTGACGTGTTCAACACCGTGCAATCGGCGACACGGCCTTCGGCGGACTACTCGAGTCTGCACCGCAGCAATAGCGGTGTGAGCAGCAGCGGTGGTGGTGGTGGTAACGGTAACACCGGCAGTGCTAGCAGTAACAGTAGCAGTGGCGCTGATTTGGCAGTGACGAATTCCAGTAGCGTACAACAGGCCAGGCCACCGAGAGCTTTCTACGGTGCGGCGCGAGTGATCCGACCATACCAGCCAGAAGACGCCCTTGCAGTCATGCTGCTGCGCACCGTGATTGCCGACCACCGCAGCCCGCAGCACCGTAAAAACGCGGATTCTCAGGCGGCCCATGACGAAGACGAAGAAGAGTATTTGGACCATTTGGATTTGGGGGCGTTTGTGCTGCTGCTTTCGACTCGCCGATTGGTGGTGGTCGACGACGGCGGGTGCACGCATCTCAGCCTTTGGCTCAAAGATTTGGCGTGTTGTGAGCGGCGCAGTGACGGTGTGGCCTTGCATTTGTTCGATCCTGTTGACGTCACGTCCACCACCACCACTGCTGCTTCTCCTTCTTCAACTAGTGTCTGTAGCAGGAGCGTGAACCACAACCAGCGAGCTCGCGAAGAAGAGCGCGCACATGTGCGAGCTGCTCACCCAACAGATGGAGAAGGAGGGTTGATTTCGAGTACCAAGTCGACGACACTTGTACGGTTTATCAAATGCGCTGATGAGCCCACGCGCCGAGGCATCGACACGCGAATTCAGAGTGCACTGCAGCAGCTCGTTTAAGCGGGAGGCAAGATTCGCAGGTCCCTTTGGCGTTTTGCGCGAATAGCTACCTGTGGCCTGTGCTTGTAATTACATGCGAGTTGGAGCTCGAAAACAATTCACAATCTGCCCTTCCAGCTGGATAGTCCTGGCCTAATCGGGAATTCTACTGGGCCATATCCAATCCCAATATAGTCATAAAGAAGTCAAATAGCATATAGCGAACTCCGTTTCGTTTCTAACATTTAGAATTGGGACTTTCTTAACTGATGACTCATGGTATTTCAAAAACGATTCACCATGTAACAGGCAGCAGAAATGACATTAATATGCCAGCTAAAGCACTTGTTTTAGAATAGAACGATGCCTAAGATGCGTCTTCAACGAGTACCAGCTCATCCGAGCTCGATTACGCGAAAATGTCGATCACACTGAGCACCGCAGTCGCAGTGCCTGTGGACAGGATCCGCTTCTCGGCATTCAAATAAAACATGCTCCAGCCCAACTCGCTCCAAGTTTGGTGCAACACAGCCATGAAGTTTGGAATGGGCCCCATTTGCGCCATGTTCCCCGCCCTAAGAGCGTTGTTGTGGAGCCACTGCGTCATGGTGCTCGTAAACATGCCGGCAATCACACCGGAAATGATTTTGGCCAACAAGGCCGGCATCTCACCAAGCAACGGTGCCAAAGCTATGCGCACGTGCGGCCCTAACACTAGGCCAGCGCCAGTGGCGCCGCACTCGCGCAAGAAACTAAACGTGAGCCCAGGGACAACGTTGGCCTTCAAGAACGACAGAAACATGCGTGCGACTGAAGTCCTACGCTGCATCTTCAAGACATGGCAATGCTTTAACAGCAATTTGAATTCGGCAAGGTCTAAGTAGCCGTCGGCATTTACATCAAATTCTCGAAACAAAGCATTCGGGTCAGCACTTTCAAAATTGACGTCTGCCAGAGCGAGTTCGAGTTCCTTTGGGTTAATTCGTCCAGAACGGTCTTTATCATACTTGTAAAAGATCATTTCCTCGCGACCGTGGTAGGCATAAACTCGATGAATAGCATCATTGTAAGCTGCACACTGCATGACAGTCGCAGTCATTCCATAGCTAATGATGGTGTTGGTAACGCTGAAATCCGGCGCAACAGAATCTAGACATCTTTTGATGGTTCTCAGTGAGAAGTATTGAACGGTTTTGAAAAGAGTTTGCGTGGGTAGAGCGCTCTGCAGTATCGGGAAAATCGAAGTCGGAGGAAGCACACCGGCGCTTAGCGTCACAGCCTGTGGAACTGCAAGAGAGACAAGCGCCACGGACACAATAAACCCGCCCATAGCGAGCCGCCACCAGCATGCGAGGAAGTCCGCGAGCAAGAAAGGAAACGCGTAGTGGAGGCCACAGACTAGCACTGCCAAAGGTGCCCACTTTCCGGTCTCAAGCAGGATAGCTGCTTTCTGGCTCGCTTTTGTGTCTACTAGTGGAGATTTTGCCTTTCTTTCTAGGTGTGCTCCCTTTAGCATAGTGCTACCACCGCCCGAGAGCGTCGAAATGGGCAATCGCTGAAGAGTTTTAGGCGAGGGTAAAGCCGCATCGCTACAACTACTGAACGATGCTAGTGCAAAAAACAGCAACGTTCTTCGAGATGCAATCATAGGACTTCGTGACGAGATCATTCTAAGCCTCGCTCACTTGTTTCGATGGATGATGGTTACTATGTTCAAGTGATAACAATGATCAACATTTTTTGAGACGGGATCGAAAATCAAAAAGATGAAACGATCAAAAACCAAGAGATCACTCACCTGCTGCACCGACCGGACAAAATGAGCTTTTCCTCCCACTCAATCTTCACATGGCCATCACTCATTTTTTCACTCGTAGTTCGGTGTGAATCTTTCTCTGGCCAATCAGGAGGGTTGATCCTGTAAATACAGTGCGTATAAAAAATGGTAGCACGCAGCGCTTATTCCGCCTGCAGGTTAGTGCTAAAAGGAACCCGCATAGATGCAGGAAAGTCTCATGGTCTGATGATACTCTTAAACTCGAACGAAACATACAGCTTGACTAGAAATTGCCAAAAGCAGGCTCACGGTAAACTAATGTATGCCTCAGATATTCGTTACTTGGTATCTTCTGCGCGCAGGCGCTGGCATCGCAAGCAGCAAGCGTTCTGAAGGATGATAATACCCGCAGCGAGTTGGCAGCAGTCAGTGAAGCTAAGTTGAATGGCCCATTTGGCAGGGTGGCAGCCTGTGACACTGTGGAGAAGCTATTTCCAATGGCTTCTCTGGCCGGGTGGCAGCAGCCATCAGAGTAGATAGATCGAATGGCTCCTCACATGATGGCAGCAGCCGGTGGGGAAGCAAGGCTGAATGATATATTTGGCTCAGTAACAGCAACTAGTGGAAAAGCTAGATTATGCGGCATGTTACGTGCGATGGTTATAGCAACGCATCATTTTTGAATACATTTTGGCAACAGTGATGGCAACCAGTGAAGCTTGGAGGAGTGGCCTGTTTGGCAGGGTGATGACAGCCAGTGAAGTTGCTAGATCAAATGGCTCCTCTGGCAGGGTGGCAGCAGCCAGCGCAGAAGCCTGGTCGAATGGCTCCTCTGTCAGCCTTACTGTATCACCATCGGGCTTTCTCCACCCTGGGGCATGCCGGTGAAAAGTTGGTTGCACGAAGATCAACCTCTTGGATCCGGGGAGGGCGTAATCCCTGCATGGACACTGCGTTCACTGTATCAAATGGCGAGACACGGCACGGTAGAGCATGGTAGAGCACAGTTGAAGCGAGGTCCTCGATGTGGCGGCAGCCATTTGCCATTGGCTAAGAGAAGTAAACTGGCCATAGGGGTAGTAGGGCGGCTAGATGCGTCAACTTACACATCACAACATTGAACAATGGAGACAATATGCACCTCCTCGCTCGTCACTACGTGCACAGAAAAGGCATTCAAGGAAATTTGAAATCATATGAAATGTATCTCCGACCAAACAGTTTAGCGTAAAAGTAGCACGTTTTATCTTTTGCCCTGAGGCCACTCTTCACTCGCCCTACTGCGTTTTGCATTTTGGTTATAAAATAACTGATAAAGACCGAGTGTCGTTTCACAATAAAGAACGATAAAGAGCTCCCAATGCCAGAAGTAAAATATCGCTATTAAAGTGCGGAATAAAGCAGCGACAAAGAATTCTTGTAAATCTTACAAGGCAGATTATACAGACCAACGATATCACACGAATAAATATAAAAATAAGATAAAATATTTACTCCGCCCTGAGCACCATAAACGCAGTGCAGGAGCAATATGCACGCATCGAGGGACTTGCCATGATGCATATGGAGCACGCAGTGCCCATCCGCTGCGGAATCATGCACCTTTGTCTCATCCAGTGGTGCAATCCAGGCGGTCAGAACCAGTGATTGGGCGGTCGATCTCAGCTGAATTGAGCCATTTACTCCGCCCTGAGCACCATAAACGCAGTGCAGGAGCAATATGCAAGCGTCGAGGGACTTGCCATGATGCATATGGAGCATGCAGTGTCCATATGCAACGGATTCATGCACCTTTGTCTCATCCAGTGGTGCAATCCAGGCGGTCAGAACCAGTGATTGGGCGGTCGATCTGAGCTGAATTGAGCCATTTACTCCGCCCTGAGCACCACAAAAGCTGTGCAGGGGCAATATGCAAGCATCGAGGGACTTGCCATGATGCATATGGAGCACGCAGTGTTTAGCTGCAACGGATTCATGCACCTTTGTCTCATCCAGTGGTGCAATCCAGGCGGTCAGAACCAGTGCTCGAACGGTCGATCTCAGCTGAATTGAGCCATTTACTGTGCCCTGAGCACCACAAACGCAGTGCAGGAGCAATATGCAAGCATCGAGGGACTTGCCATGATGCATATAGAGCACGCAGTGCCCATCCACTGCGGAATCATGCACCTTTGTCTCATCCAGTGGTGCA
>Ga0307931_1002079_pt1 | contig 12952 bp, 8 predicted proteins | sample OrgLakmetageno47_FD_201816 | JGI IMG/M metagenome (GOLD analysis project Ga0307931, IMG submission 201816) | Saline water microbial communities from Organic Lake, Antarctica - #47 | ecosystem: Environmental > Aquatic > Non-marine Saline and Alkaline > Saline | place: Antarctica: Organic Lake... | reverse complement strand
CCTACTGGAATGGGCAGGTGGCCAGCTTCCGTCTCAAAGTCGCTTTCGTCGTCCGAGCTGTCACTGCCTTCATCGTCGCCTTCCGGAAGTTTATCAGGACCCATGCCACGCTCTGGGCAAAGGTTGTTCGGCTCAACAAGCAAGAAGTCGCAATCGTCGTCGTCTTCCATGGAGAGTGGGCCAATGCCCTTGCCGCGGTGACCCTTGCCATGGTGGCCCTTGCCGTGGTGACCCTTGCCGTGGTGACCTTTGCCGAAGCCTTTTCCGTGGTGGCCGGGCCCCTTGCCGTGAGCGAGGCGCTCCTTGACGTGCTTGATGCGGCCCGCGATCTCGTCTTGACGCAAGGTCAATGCCAGCCGCTCGTCAGCAGAAAGCTCTTCGCCCACGAGCCGTGCCGCCACCTTTGCGAGGCGTTCTTCAAGCACTGCAAGCCGAACTTTTGGTCCACCGGCCATGCCGCCGCCCTTGCCTTTGCCCTTGCCATGAGTCGCATGCGGAGGCCGCGAGCTGAGGCGCGCCATAAGTTTGTCACGGCTCTGCTCCAGCAGCACGCGCTTTGACTCTGGAAGGTATTCACGTGCGAGCTTGGCGTTGATGACACGCAGGCGAAGCGCGCACCGCGCGCGCCGAGGGCAACCTACGCCAGGTGCCTTCCGACCGCCGTGCTTAGAAAGGCGCCGCCACCGCCGCAGCGCCATCTGAATCTTGGTGACTGCTGCTGTTGCTCCTGCAGGCTGAACGTCAGCATCTTCGCTTTTCGCGTCGACGCAGCCTCGGAGTTTCAAGCACTGGACCTGCTTCTCAAGGTCTGCCACTTCGGTCTCGCTCGTCATGTTTGCGTTGTTGTTGTCGTTCGTGTTCATGTTCGTGTTCATTCTATGAGCATAAGGAAACAAGCAAGAGAAAAAAAATGAATATCTCGGAGCAATTCATAAGCACAGAGTAAGGCTTGCAACTTTAGGGGCAGGCACATATTCTTCATGAGAGAGGGGCTTACATTTTACAAGCTTCTGTTGAAAATGGTTCTGCGGAGAAGGAGAAGACAAAGAATGCCGCTGCCGCTGTTTCGTCGAAACGTCCTCGAAAATACGACCATTACAGGGTGTATCTGTGTACCAATTACCCCTTCTCTCCCTAAGCTAAAATTATGACTACAAGTTCAGGTGCCCGCGCGATGCGCGGCTTCGGAGCAATGTGTTTGCTGCGGTAAGTAGATAGGCGCGTGTTCTTAGCACCTCAGTGCGCGGCCTTGAGACGCCCGTGGATGAGTGCCCTTCTTGTGCCCGTGCTGCGTGTCCCTTCGTCCCTTCTTGTGCCCGTGGTCTGCCTTGTGTTTTTTTTGTTTACTGCACATGTACAACAAATCGGTCCTACAGTACAATACTGTAGGTACGTACATAAAAAACGACGACCACCACGAACCACGGTCGAAATTCCATTTAAGATAAAGGATGATGCAGGAGGCTTCAGTCCGAAGGATGCTTAGGCTCATTCGATCCTAGTAGTCCCAATACGACAGAGAAATCAGCCTCGTATATTGACCTCCATTTGTTCGAATTGGGTGGCAAACTGCTCTACGGGTTCCTAAAATAAGAAATAAAGTGTTTCCTTGTGATGGGTAGTGATAGCAACCACAGCAGAAATATCGGAAGTAATTCGGCATAACTCTGAAGAATAAATAAGGTACGTTTTTCTACGCTTCGGTTGTTCCAAGCGGAGTTTTGCGCGATTTACGCGCAAAATTTGTTTATTGGACATTAGACATTTTAGATTTTAGACCTCCGTAAGTGCGAACCGAATCGCCTCGACTCGGTAAACGGTGCCGTGAAATCAGAAAATCCACTTCCACTTCAAGCGTTCCCGCGTGATTTACGCACAGATAACGCGAAATTTCTAACCCAGCTAGTACGCATCTACTGAGCCTGCTGAATTATTACAAGTGCAAGTCAAAATCAAGGTCGCAAACCCGGATCGGGTAGTGCCAGTGCCGTAGCGGGAGAGTGGGGGTGAGTAAGGATAAGGGTTCTACTAGCGACTAAATTCTAGAGGGTATAAAACGAAGAAGTCTAAAGTAGTGGCCTCCCAATAGCCAATGTTTTTCAGACGTTTATTATTCAGCGTGCGTCGCTCTTATGCTTGTGCTTCTTCTGTTTTTTCGCTCTCTTCTTATGGCGCTTCTTTTCCTTCTTTTTTGCCTTCCCTTTGTCCTTCCGCTTGCGTTTGCGCCCCCCGTCACTGCTGCCATCGCTACTGCCGTCATCACTGCTGCTGCTGCTACTTGAGCTCGCCACCTTGCTACTAGAGTTGCGTGCCAGGGACAGCAATGTCTCCTTGGATAGAGCTTCCGGCAAGGTTGCTATGGTGGCGGAGGAAGCGCTTCCTGCCTCAATAGGGCCGCGAAAAGGCTGCTGCGGCTGTGGCTGCTGTGGCTGTTGTAGCTGGCGGTCTGCTGCCAAGCGCGCAAACGGGTGCATTGGTCCCGCCACTGACGGCCTAGACATCGGAACTGGCTGCACTGCTGAGGGCTCACCTGGCTGGGCAATCGCTTTGCTTCCCCTGCCATCCTCACCCACGCCGCTGTTGCCGTCAACCTTCATAGCCTCCTCTTCTTCGTCGTTTTCGTCCTCGGACGATTCTTCTTCCTCTTCGCTGCTCGGCTCAAAAATGGCTTTGAAAAAGTCCACCGAAGGCTTGGTTGCTGCTACCTCTGTGTCAAGGCTAGGCGTAGCAGACGCACCAACTGGCGGTGGCGTGGGCGTGCGATCTACGCCATCAGTAGGCGGTGGAGAATCCGTTAAGCCTGCCAAAAGGTCTTGCGCTGCGAATCGAGGTGGCGGCGGAGGCATCACCGTTCCTCCGCTGGCATTCTCTTCTGTGGCAGCAGCAGCAGCAGCAGCAGCACAGCTTGAGGTGGCAGCAGCACCACTGAGGCCGGCAAGGAAAGGCGCTACGTGTTCCTGGTATCCATCGCGCGAGAGCGTGGGCGCGACAGCAACCCCCTTCCCACTTCCTTTGCCGCCTTTGCCATTCATCTGACGCGCAAGCTCTGGGTTCGCCGCTGCTGCCGCTGCCGCCACCGCTGCCGCAGTCGTGGCGTTGGTTGGTGGGGGCACGTTGAAGCGTTGGCAGAGGAGACGATCGGGTCGCCACTCTGTGCTCGTGCGGTGCGACACTACCGGGGGTGGTTTGGGGGGCGGGAGCGGCACGGTAGGTACGATAGCGCTGGCTGTTGCGGCCGTTTTAGCTCCTGTTGTTGCCGTCGTCGGAGGTGTTGCATTGGTGCCAGTCGTCGTCGTTACACGGCCTACAGAGCCACCCAGGAGAGCTCTTGCTGCGGCTACTTCAGCGGCCACCTCAATCGACGTAGCTGTAGCTCCTGCTGTGTCACCAGCTGCTGCTGTTGCCGCTGCCGTCAAGCCGCCACCGTGAGCTTCCGCAGTGAGCACTTCTTTGGTGCTCGTGAATCGGTTCGACATGGCTTGCCCTAACGACGCGAGCCCCAGAAAAGCGCCCCCACCTCGGCCCGTAAGCATAGGGCGAGCCGAAGGAGCTCCTGCTTCTCCTGCTGTTGCTGTTCCTGCTTCTCCGGACCCTGCTACTCCTCCTGCAGTGGCCGATGCTCCTAGCGTCTTTGAGCTTGCTCCTGCTGCTGCTGCACCTGCTCCTGCTGCAGCCAACAACGGTGGAATCGTGCGTGCTTCTTCGCCTAAGAGCTTGGACCGGTCACTAGCCGTTAAGCGTCCGTGCGCTCCACTCCCACTACTACTCCCACCACCACCACCACCACGGCCCGCGGAAGCAGTCGACGAAGGCTGTGAAGCCACCAGAGCTGCAGCCACGGCAGCGGCGCCAACCTCGTGGGCTACTGTGGCCGAGGGTTGCATCGCAGCGGCAGCTGTTGCAGCTGCGGGAGCAGTGGCAGCAGGAGTTGTTTTCGGCTTTGGTGGGAGATGGGCCGTGGGGTGAAATCCGCGGGGGACTACAGGGGGCGGCCAGTGCTTTTCGCCATGGGCCACAACGCTGCTATTGCCACCACTTCTACCGCCACTGCTGTTGCTACGAGTGCTACTGCTCGATGCTGGCACACCGCCAAGCGCAAAGCCAGGCAGCGGTGGCTTGCCGTCGGCACATGGCGCTTGTGCGCCGCCGCTATTACTGCTACTGCCGCTAGGGTGAGTGCTGCTGCCGCTGTCGCCACCTCGGAGGCTAGTGCCAGGCGGCGCGAAGCCAAAGGCTTCCAAGAGCTCATTGTTGTTGAGGCCGCGGCCGAGGGCAGCGCCACCGCCAGACTTCAAGCCTCCAGAACTGGCCGAAGACGACGAAGCCATCAGGCGAAGCGGCAGCTGGTGGTCGTGGTCATCATCGTCGTTGTCATCGTCGCCGCCAATTTCAGTGTCGTAGTCGCCCGCGGCAAAAGTGGCGGGGCCGCTTCCATAAGTATCGTCGTCCCCGTCGTCGACCGCAAACCCCCCTACATCCAATTGCCCTGCATGACTAGCCCCATTACCAGCACCGCCACCGCCCATGGCGTACGTACGGGAACCTCTCCCCGATGCCCCACCACCACTGCTGCCAGACGCTCGATGGCCAAAAGCTTGGCGGCGCGCGCGCTCCAGCTCGGGGTTTTCCACCATCGGGTCATATCCAATGCCGTACAAGTCGCTCTTCGGTGGAGGTACTTCAAGCAACGCGTCCTCGTCTTTCGGCGCTAGTGTGGCTCCTTCAGGCATATGGTACCATAAACTGTCTTCTTCTTCAACTGCTTCCTCTCCTCCTTGCCGGGAACGGCTCGCAGCATCAACTGGGCTACCGCCAAGTTCTCTGCCAGATACCTCTCCGGTTGCACCAGCTGCATCTTCACTTAATGCTCTTGCTCCTGAAGCTCCTGCACTACTACGCTTGCGCTGCCTACCCGGTGCGAGCCGCGCGCCCACCCCAGTGCCTTCACGCCAGCCCATCGTCTGCAACAAGCGCTTCCCAACGGGCTGACCCGCCACCACCATGAGCTCGAGAGGTGATGCGCCCGGAATCAAGCCCCGCCGAGCCTGAAAACCTGCTCCTCCTTCACTGCTACTCGCAAAAAGGTCGCCGCTGCCTTCGCTGCTACTGTTGCCAAGCCCCTGAGCTTCGAATTCAGCTTGTCGTCGGAGCTGTTCCTTGCCAGCAACGCCAAGCGTGTCGTAGTCCGACGAGGTGCTCACCGCATGGCCCAGCAAACCATCTTCTTCGTCCATGAAGTCTTCGGGCCGCTGCACGGTGGCTTGTTCTTGAGCTTGGCGGTCGCGGCTCGACACGAACGTCGACGGGGCCCAACCTTCGGCGGAGCCCACAGTGTTGTAGAACCCAGCCGACCAACCACCCGTGAAGGCGCCGTGCAGACGCCGCCGTCCCTGCTCGTCACGCACTTCACCAGGAAGAACTTTTTTACTGTAGTAAGCCATGCTCCAAGTAGGCTTAAGATGTATGTATAATGTAATAGAAGAATTCGGCACCTATTATAACTATAACTTACTTATCTTACTGCACTTGCTCTAGGTAGTAAGCTACAGTGTGTACTTTTGTAACTACGCTCAGCTTACAGTTTGAATGCTTAGAATGCATGGATAAATTCAGAAGACTCGCCGTGGTTCACAATGGACTTCATTGCTTCATTTTGAACACCGAGTCTTTCTGCATCGTGCTCGCTGCGCCGCGCTCATCATGCTCACTCTGTGTAATCGTACAGGGTGTAATTTCGATAAAAATCATTTCCCCCGATTAATTAGATATATTCTACGTTTCAACATACCCGCGTTTGTAGAGAAATCCGAGCCCATCGTATCAAGTGGTGGCTCGTGCGCTCAACTTTCATAGCCCTTGTGAGACCTCTCGCCCAGCTTTTCCTTTGAGCGTGCCTGTGCGCACGCAGAGACACCAATATCATACGCGAATATTGAATCATGAGTGCTGTTGGATCAAATAGATAGCGCCTCTCTTTTCATGCTCTATTCATTTTTCGCCTCCCACTTCTCTTTGTTGCTATTTCGCCGACATCGCTTCTCACACTATCTCCCCTGGCTGCCCTGTTCGGCTACAGTTCTAATTTTCAAACATGGCTGATGCACCCGTTTCCGTTCGGGAACGCAAGTTCATCCGCAACCCTCTCCTGAGCCGCAAGCAGTTCATCCTCGAAGTGATGCACCCGGGCAAGGCCAACTTGTCCCGTGCTGAGCTCCAGGCCCAGGTGGCCAAGGTCAGTGATTATAGTGAACCACAGAATAATTGTTGTCCAGTCCTTCATGTATCTAGGGTCGATACACGTGCTAGAAGCAGGAGAAGATTCAGTTGTATGCCGCTTACTAGAGGCCCAGTGGGCGTAGTAGTTTCCATTGTGAGCTTGGGGAGCAGCAATCAATGCTAGACGAAGCTTCAAGAGACTATGAGCATGCACTTCCTCACGCTATGCCCTCTGTCTACTACAGCGGCACAAGGTACCCGACAACAACTGCATTGTGTTGCGGGGCTTCAAAAACTCCTTCGGTGGCGGCAAGTCCGTGGGCTTCGTGTGCGTGTACGACTCAGTGGACGCCTTCAAGAAGTACGAGCCAAAGCACATGCAAATCCGCGCGGGCTTGCAAGAGAAGGTAGAAAAGAGCCGCAAGCAAATTAAGGAGCTGAAGAATCGCCGCAAGAAGGTTAGCGGCACCGGCGTGCGCCAAACCAAGCACAAGCTCAAGCGCTCCCAGGACTCTTAAGCACACCGTAGGCGGTGTCGTTGCTGCTTTTCAGCGACACCTTGTGCAGCTGATAGCCGGGATGTTTCTTTTCTATCAAGCGCTTTTAGATTTGAGCTAATTGTGTGTCAACTTGATCAGCCGAAGTACGCGGTTGCGAAGTCAGAGAGGGGGCGGTTGCGTCTGAAATCCCGATTTGCCAAAAAGTCAAAAGTGGAAAATGGCCTCCCTAAATCGTAAACCTAAACCCCAAAGATTTCGAGGCCAAATCGAAACAGTAAACATTTATAATTGAACTCACCTCTCTCTTCATATTTTCCCATGGTATTCCATCAAAATTTTATATTTATATCGGTTTCGGAGTTTCGGAGTGCGGAGTGAAGAACGCAGATGCAGATGCAGGACGAAGAAGGAGAAGGACAAAAGGAAAAAGAACCCCGCCACCCCCCCCCCCCCCAGGTAGCCGAACCCCATAATTTGGACCACGATTCAGTTAACTGATAACTGCTGCTGTTGCTGGTGCGTTGTGCGTTGAGTTACGGAGGTTCGTGTGTTTTAATGTCCATTTAAACTTTAAACTGTCGCCGTGAATGTAAGTGCAAATCTTTAATAGTGAATTTTGAATTTGGATGATTAATGGCAAATCAGCAGATCACACCCAGACACCAACGAACGAGGTAACGTAGGGCAGAGCGGCCAAGCGTGCGGGTAATCAAAGATCAAAGGGCGAGGGGGTGGAGGGCGAAGGGATGCTTACAAGGGAGGCACCTAGAAAGCACAGAGAACAGGTGATCAGTGATCAAGCTTCAGCTGTTTGAGCTGTTTGCGTTTTCATCTCTTCTTCAAGGACCGTGCGAGGGCCCAAAGCCTTCGATCAAGGATTGCAAGTCCCACCGTTCCCCATACTTGGGGCTACTGCTGAACTCGTAAATGGGCACCACCAGCGGCAATGGCTTCAAAGCATACGAGCCTTGGTCACGGTTCACGCCATCGCCGAAAGCGCCGCCGAATGGTCCAGGCCTTTTCTGGTCAAAGGTAGCATCCAGGCCCGAATACACGGACGCACCACCACCGCCACCACCGGCCACGCCGCTGGCTCCTCCAGAAGACCCCCCAATTGAAAAAGTCGAGCTACTGCTCGGACCTCCAATGTTAGATACGCCAGGTCGTTGGTTCAAACCTCTTTTGGCGTGCTCGTCGTTTAGGGCTTCACGGAACAAATGGTCTGACAGGCCACCAGTGATAGACCCCTCCTCTTCTGCTTGGTCCGTGTGGTGATGAGGGCCCGATTGAGGCGTTGCAATGCCAAGCGCGGCAAGCACCGCGTAGTCCTGCCAGTAAGCGCGTCGAATTAAGCGCTCTAGACTGGGGTCGGAGTGTTGTTGGCGGGCCGACGCTTTTGCAGAGCCCGTTTGGTGTATTGCGCGATTGCTTTGGAACATCGCTTCTTGCCGATCTTTGCCCCATCTTGACAGGTGTTGAAAGGCACACAGCACGCACGCACATAAAGAGTATAGAGGTGAGCTAAAAAGAAGGAGGCCATGTCCTTACCAAGCCAGATTTATATAAGACGGAAACATGAATGAGTTTGTTGAATTATATCACTCTTTTTTAACATACCCGCTGGCGCCGTATTCCTGCCAGAGGCCAAGCCCACTGAGAAGCAATTCCGTGTGCACCGCCAGGTGGTCGAAGGAGCCGATGAAGTTCAGGACAGGCAGAAACTTGAACAAGCTGCACATGTAAATCTGGGGCTTCCAGTGGGGGTTGGTGCGGGTGTGCAGGCCCAGAGGCGTGTAACGCTTACGGGGCCCCCCACAGGCGTCGTCGCCCGTGCAATTGGAAACCAAAGACGCGAAGGTGCGGTAACTGAATTTGGGGGCTCGGCGCGCTTGCTGCATGTGGGATGATATGAGTGACGATGCCCGATTACGAAGAAGAAAAGGAACAGATAAAAGTAGGAATGAGGTGAATGTGATGATACGGATTGACGTAGAGACAACGATAAAATTATAGCGAACATTCAGAAAAGGAAAAAGTACCCTAATGACGAGAGGTAGATCAACTAAGTGCAGATTTTTGTCCTGCCGTACAAAGCGCTTTGAAAAGAAAAAAGGTATGCAAAGTAAACTCTCTACATTACATTGAAGACGGTGACGGAGTAGTCTCGGTTTTTCACGAATTTGTCCAAGTATGCCGACAGGAGCCGCTTAGCGGGGTCTCGAAAAAACACCGCTTTTGTCCAGGTAGGGTCGTTCAGGATGGCCTCCACCTAAGATGGTCGACGTTGTTGGCCAGAACGGTGTGCACCGCACGCATGTGAAGGCACACATGCACGAAACAAAGAAACACACCAAAGAAACGTGTTATATAAAGCACGCTATTTGCCAAATCTGTGCAAGACGAATCTTAACACTTAGCTTTATAGCAACTCAAACACATACGCGCAGTTACCTCTTCGAGGGGTAAGTCTTTGAGCAGAGGTTTCCCTTTCCGAAAGTGGGGGTCGGCAGTCCACTGCCGGTCGCCCTTGAGCCGAAAGAACAAGCGAATGAACTCGGTGCACGACACTTTTGGGATGGTAAACATCACTAGCTTGTGCTGCTTGCTCACCTAATATTGTTGGCAGAAGTTAAGTAAAAGGAAGCATAAAGGCTAGTGTTAGCAGCGGTAGAAGGACAAAATAGGTTCTAGTCTTTTGTTTTCTTGTTCGAGACATGAACTCAACGCACCATGACGTGGTAAGTGAACGCTTTCATGTCTAGTGGCGTGACTTTGAGGTAGGGCCTGGCTGCACCACTTAAAACTGGTGGAGGTGGCAGTTTTGGCGCTAGCATTGGTGTTATCGGTGTTGTCGGTGCTGCCGCTGCTCTGGCAGTCGCGTTGGGCGTAGCAAGCGGAGGAAATTCGCTCGAGGAGGACGGAGATGCGAGAGTAGAGCGTTTGAACTTACGAAGATAAAGCTTGTTCTCGTCTTCTTCGGTCGCTGAAGTGATTGTTGCAACTGGCTGTGGGGTTGCCAAAGGAGGTGTTGCTTGTCGTAGCTGAAGAGGTTGCACTGTCTGAGTGTCTGCCGTATGCGCGTCTTGATTTGCCAGCCATTCCACGATGAGCTGAGCGCTTGACAGTGGCTCCTTAGCTATCGGCTCCTTCATAGTTGGACTAGCATAGTCAAACGCATGTGGCATAGTTTCAATGCTACTGGGGGATGTAAAGGCGTGGTACGGGGCTGATGCTGTGACAGACATCTGATGATAGACATACGTGCCAAGGGAAATGACCGCTATGATGGCTACTGATCGAGCCAACGCCATCCTAGCTTGCTATTCCTAAAGAGAATTGTTTGACAGCTCCTAACTACGACTTCTCAATCGAGAGAATGGCATATTCAAACCATTATTCAAAAGCATAGCCACGTGAACTGCAGCTTTGTTTCATTCCTGAATGCAATATTGCTGCTGCATTGTGGCTTAGCTTCGCTTCGGCTTCCTGCTGCATCCTGCAAATAAAAATGATCCGTTGATTTATGGAGCAAAACCTGAAGAATCTTCAATCTTCCATTCGAGAATTATTAGCGAATTGGCGAGCATTCTATAAAACGCAGTAACGCTATAGAAGCTTGTGGAATTAACTCTATTAGCATTGTTGTGGAGTCTTTTGGCGAGCACGCTCCTTGCCTACACTCTCAAGTTTGCTCGCGATGCCTCGCGTAATCATCATTGGGGCCGGTGCGGCGGGCTTACAGTGTGCTCGTAGCCTTCAGAAAGAGCATGGAATCTCCGCGGATGACGTTCTCTTGGTAAGCAACTCGACCTCGAATCAAACGATGAATCTATCAAAGATGTTAAACGACATTCCTTCTTTATCCTCTTCGAACCGGTCCAAATTCATATGATAATTTTATCATCTTCCTGCTATCGGATTTTATTACCGCCGCATGCTAACGACACACCGCGTGTACGACCTTCGACGCCCCTAACAGTTGGAAGCAACAGACCATTTGGGCGGGCGAATGGCGCAAGATGACGACCTTGTGCCGGGCCACAAAGTAGAGCTGGGCGCAGAGTTCGTGCATGGCTCCACTACTCGCATCAATGCACTGGCTGAGGAGTTTGGGTGGGAACTTCAGGAAGTGTTCACTTGGGCGCAGGGTGATGGCGGCCCTTCGGAGCAACCTGCGGAAGGAGGCGGGTGGGGCGCTTACTGGCTCGGCCGCGACAAAAAACTCTTGGCGTACGACGCAAAGGACAAAGACTTCAACCACTTAAACGAAGTGCTCTGGGAGATCGCCAACATCCCCGCGAGTGAGTCCGAGCGCGACACGCGCAGCATCAAAACCTACTTGGAAGACGCTGGAGTAAGCCCTCGCATGCTGGCGCTCGCGGACGCAGGCTACGCCAACACGTGCGGCGGGCCAATGCACGACATTTCGCTGCGTTTCCAGTGCGCCAACGAGCGCGTGTGGGAGAGCGACGACGGCGACGGCGACTACCGCATCGTCGGCAGTTTTTCGCAGCTGATTGACGCTCTGGTTGACCCTAACAGCCACGACCCTTTCCCTTACCGGAACCCAGCCAAGCGTGTGGTTGGGTTGAAGGAAGAGCCATTGCGCGTGCGCACCTGCTCCCCTGTAGCAGAAGTCTACTGGACGCCACCCAATTGCAAAGTGGCGGGTGCTCCCTGCGTCATTCCCTCCGGTGTGCCGCATGCGTCCGACCTAACCTGCGAAGGCGCTTCACCCGTGCGGGTAGTCACCTGCGGTGGGGAAATTTTAGGCTGCGAAGTGTGTGTCTTCACGGCACCATTACCTCTGCTCCGCGATGGCGTGGTTCAGTTTTACCCCCCCTTGCCACCTTCCAAGCGCCAAGCAGCTGCTCGCATCGGCGTGGGGCAAGCAGCCAAACTCTTATTGGTGTTCTCAGAGCGCGTGTGGCCCGCTAAACTGGACGGGGTAGTGTGCGCCGACACGCCCATACCCGAGTTTTGGTTTCGTGAGCTGAAAGGAGCAGGGCCACCGTCTAGCGATGGCCGTGGGGAAAAGTCGAGCTTGTGGCTGGCGACCGGCTACTGCATGGGGAATTTCGCGCAGGCCGCCCGGCAGCGGGGGCAAGCCGCGTGCTTAGAAGTCGCGTGCGCCCAACTCGACGAAATGTTTTGCACGTCTCGTGGCCAAGACCACGAGCGAGTCGCGGCTACAGGTGGGGTAGGTGGGGAGGACATCCCCCCAGCGTCTCAGCACTTCGTGAAAGGGGTCCTGCACGACTGGGCCGCGGAGCCCTACGCGCGCGTGGGCTACACGCACGGGCGCACGGGCACTGACGCGTCTTCCGACTTCGCGGCCATGGGCGCCCCACTAGGGGGTGGCCGGGTGCAATTCGCGGGGGAGGCGTACTTGTCGGTGGGCGCGAACATGACGGTCCACGCGGCGCTGGAGCAGGGGCACTATGTCGCAAGCCAGGTAGCGGCCACGCTGAGGGCAAAGCCTGACGGTGACAGTGCCTCGGGCAACGCCGCAGCGCCAGTTACCCGATCCCGCCTCTAGATTAAGTTTAGCATTGCTAGTACCTGGACGCTCGGCAACTTTTTGTCCCAAAAGGCCACTGTTTCCAGGTACGGCTGGCGTGCCTTTTATTTCTACGAAGAAAGCTGCTTCGTGCTTCGCCTCCACCGGCACAGCTCAACTCAATAAACTCAAGCAAGAAAAGCCAGAAACCCAAGAAAACAACGCTGAATTAGTTACAAATCGATATCTGGTTATCGGTTATCATAGTGGCCACAAGAGGCGCGAAGAAATTCATCGCGATGAAACGAAAGGGGCTTTTGATCACCTGCTACAAGTCCCCGCCCTTTTGGTTGCCTTACCAACAGCCGCTAATTCGAATTAACACATGGAATTGGAATGATAAATAGAACTAAGTAAGAAGATCTCGCAAGCCGCACCCTACTCTGGGCTGGCCACGTCGCACGCATGCCTAAGAGTCGGCTCCAGTAATCAAGAAAACCCACGTGGTTACTGGGTTTTCCTTCGGCGCAAGTAGTAATTACCGGATCTTCTGCTGGGTCAAAGTGGGTAAAAAAACGGAAAACCCGCGGTTTTCTTGGTTGCTGGCTCGGCTACCCAAAAAAAAGGCTCATGCTTTCGTGGGTTCACGAGCCGGGGATAGGGATAGCGGGCGGTCAAGAGATGACTTATGGCAGATCTCTAGAACGGCATCTGAAGTACTTCGGCCTCGTGGACG
>Ga0307931_1002077_pt1 | contig 12957 bp, 6 predicted proteins | sample OrgLakmetageno47_FD_201816 | JGI IMG/M metagenome (GOLD analysis project Ga0307931, IMG submission 201816) | Saline water microbial communities from Organic Lake, Antarctica - #47 | ecosystem: Environmental > Aquatic > Non-marine Saline and Alkaline > Saline | place: Antarctica: Organic Lake... | reverse complement strand
TTCGCTGGCTTCGCAGGCTTCGCAGGCTTCGCAGGCTTCGCAGGCTTCGCAGGCTTCGCAGGCTTCGCAGGCTTCGCAGGCTTCGCAGGCTTCGCAGGCTTCGCAGGCTTAGAAACAAATGTTTGTTCTTCATTTCCCTCTTTGGACGTTATTTCATGCCCGTAACCAGCAGTAGATCTAGAATGCCCTACAAGAGCTTACGGTATTATTACGGTATTACGGCATATCCGATGTTCCATTTTAAGAAATCAGGAACTTCCGTACTGGGTTGTTAGTTATATTCCCTTGGCCAGAGAACTCCCGTGTTTTCAAAGTTCCTGCTTCGTCCTATAGTCGCTAACAAAAGCAGCGTCAGATCTAAAAGCCGATGCGCGATCGATAAACGATCAAACAACGAACAATACATTGGCCAGTCAAACAGCAGCCCACCAAGCACGAAGCCCTTAATTAGTCTCGTGACTCCAATCCACTTCTGTCACCCGCGTTTTAGTTATCCGGTTGTAGTTGCAAAAGCGCTTATGCATTTATGCAGTGGGCGTTCGGCAGAAGGCAAACAAGTAGATGGACATACTTAGCAATCATTTTTTCGACACTGAAAGCACTTTCCAGACGTCGGTGGCACTGGCGCGTTTGGCTGGGTGGTGCTGCAAGCACATGCGCAGGCAAGATCGAATGGAGCCGCCAAAACGCCTCGGCACGGCGCGCAGCAAGTCTTCGAGAGGCCGTTCTTTGGCGGTGGCTGTGACGCCTCCACCGTCCACGTCCCCCGTGCACCACGCTAGCACACACACTCCGAGCGCCCACATGTCCGCTGCAGGACTCACCGGGTGGCCGCTCTCCACTTCGGGCGCTAGCACTAAGGGGGACCCACAGTCGGCCCGGCCCCAGCTGTACAGGTCCCCGGGCGCCCGCGGGTTTTTCAAAACCTGAAAACTCGTAAGCACAGCTCGGCCCCTTGCGTTGAGGTGCACGTTGCGGGGGTGCAAGTTGCGGTGGGTGAGGCCTGCGGCATGCAAAGCTCGAAGGCCTGCCGCTGCGTCCCTCGCCCACGACACTATCTCATCGTTGCCCACCACTCGTGTGCCCGGGTCCCCTGGGTACTTTCTCGGCTCCATCTGGAAAGCTTTCTTGGGCTGTGCGAGCTTGGAAGCCGCCACCACACGATCTGCGCACTGGCCGCCGGGAGCAAAGCTCAGAACGCACACGACGCAGTGAACGAGGCCCTGCTGCGCGCCACTGGAGGAGGACACCCAGGGAGACGCAAAAGATGTGGACGCGCCGATGACGCGCATCACATTAGGGCATCCGGCGAGGGCGTCTTCGTGTTTGCGCAGCTGCTGAATGGCAAAGTCGGCGTCTTCTTCGAACGGGCAAATCAAGTAACGGTACAAATACATGCACCCGTCGGCTGGGTCGCGCACCTATTGCAAAAAAGAAGAGAATGTAGAAGGGCAAAATGAAAAAAAAAGAAGGTGATCTTGAGGAGAACTCGCGCACTCCTTCCTACTCAACATGTGCACGGGCAAGCACGCACCCACCAACATTCAAGCATACACACAGCGAATGATCCTACCTGGCAGAGCACCGAGTCGCCGGGTCCCCCATGGTCCAAAGCCCGCACCCACTGCAGGCGCTTCACCCGCGCGGGGGCCCGGTTCAAACTGGCAATCGACATGTGGAACAGGCGGTGGCCGGCCTCCTGGCGCGCGCGCGCTTTCCGCTCCAGCAAACGGCGGCCGAGCTCTTCGTGGCGCGTCGTCTAGGTGCAGAGAGGCAAAGCACCAAAAAGCAATACATACGGGTTATAAACAGCCACCACCATAACCACAAAGTGTAGAAACACTACTGGAGGAGGGGAGAAGAAGAAATGACGCCTGTAATATTCATTTGTACAAGGCAGAAATGATTGAAGCTCAGTCAACAGTGGCCCTACTTTCACAACAACACACGCACCCGTTCTTCTTCTCGGGCCATTGCCCGCCGCTCGTTCTCCTGCAGCTCCATTTGTTCCCGCAAACGCACAGCTTCTTCGAGCAGGGCTCGGGCACGTCGTTCGGTGGCGGCTTGCTTGGTGCGCAGCGTAGCCACCGTGAGCCAGGCCGCCCCTCGCAGCAGCGCCTTCAGGGCACCCTTGGCCCGCGCTTTCTTCAACTTGCTGCTTCCTCCTCCTTCGTCGTCCATGCTGCCGTTGAGGTTCAACTCATCCCCGCTGTTCGCCGTGGCCTTCGCGACCGCCGCCGCCATTTCGACCGACATCCTGCCCTTGTAGTGCTTGGCTGCCTCGGCCACCAGGTGCGCGTCTGCACCATGGCCAGCTAGCTCCTCCTCGAGCGCGAGCTCCTCGACATCTCCCAGGCCTTGCCTCTTCACGTCCTCCGCGCTGTCTTGAGAAGGCGGGCGGTACACTAGAGCAAAAGTGCCGCTTTCTTCTTTGGAGCGCTTCCACGCAGCTGCAGACGCGGCGGCGCGAGGCCCTAACTCAGCGATGGAGCCGGCAATCAGACCATTACCAGTACCGCTACCGCTGCTGCTGTGACTGCTGCTGGCAGCACCACTGCTACCATGGCCGTCGCCATGACTCTTACCAGAGAGCTTCGTCCTGCGCTTGGGCAAAACTGCGAGCCAGCGAGGCATGGGCGGCGTAGGCACGCTCCAGCGCCGAGGCAGCCCCCGCTTGAGGCGAGCTTGCCGTTTGGCCGCTAATCGTTCCACTTCTTGGGCTGCGCGCTTGGCGTTAACTTTCGCAGTGAGGGATGGCATTCGACTAACTCGGATGTGAGTAGCTTCTTCGTCAGAGGAAGAGGATTCCGACAACGAGGACTCATCTTCATTCTCCTCGTCCTCTTCGTCATCGTCTTTATCGCCTGCATGAATGCCAGTTGCGGCTACCACGGCTGCGAGAACCTTGGTCTTATTTGGGGATATAGATCCTTGTACATGTGCATCGCTTCGCTTTTGTGCCCTTAACAAAGCTTTGTCTCGGGCTGCCTGCATCGCCTGTGCTTTCAGTGCTTTGCGGTCTAGACGAGACCATTTCGGTGGCTGCAACAGGAGCCGATGATCGCCGTTCAATTCGCGGTGCTGCCAGTGAGCTTCGACCCACATCCCTACTTCGTTATCATAATCCTCTTCGCCTACCGTACCCAGCACACTTGCGCCAGCATTCTCTTCGGAAGCGAAATGAGATGAGCTGGCTCCGGCTGCCGCCGAAGGATAGAGCTCAGGATGAGCAATTTTGTGGGCTTCCGCCGCTTGCGCGCTCGCAAATTCTTGCACCCACCATTCTCCACCGCGCACGTGCTTCACTTTTACTCGCCACGACAGAGGATGGCCTGTAATTTTGTCTCGGGAAGTTGCATGCACCGTCAACACCACAGTGGAGCGCCGCAGCTCCGCATGATGCGACTGCAAACCATCAGGGTTGTTGTCATTCTTGCTGGCAGCGGCAACACCGCTGTTTGCCTCCGCTTCCGTAGTAGCTTCCTTGGTCTTGCGTTTCTTGGAAGCTTTCGAGGATGTGTGGCTGCCGCCGCTCACTGAATTCGCATCCGCACCAGCCGCACTGTCTTCGTGGTGCTCCTCTGCGTGATCGTGGTGCTGGAACGGCTCTAAGCGCACTTTCAGAACGCCTTGCTCGCCTGGTTCGTACTCCAGCTTCTTCTTGGGCAGCGGTTGGTGTTGGCTCGCATTGGCCTCGTCGTCGTCTAGAACCTCAGGAGTGGCAGCCCACAGCCGGTCTAAGAGCACCGCTCCAGCATCGGGTTCCGGAGGGGGCGGCGGCTGAAGCTGAGAGCGCCGCTTCTTAGGGCTATTGGGGTTCGGCAGGTCGGGGGCTGTGAGCATGAGCTCCGCCGGCACATGTGCCGACGCCGTGACGTGGTGGGTGGCCGCGGACCGAAAACAGAGCAGCAAATCGCATCTTGCTACCATCTCGTCCCAGCCCTGGTGCCACGCGGCGTCGGCTTCTGCGGCTGCTTGAGCGGCCAGCTCTTCAGCGGAGGGTGGCGGTGGCGGTGCCACGATGCCTAGCCCTACGCGCAGCTTGTAGAGTTGTGCCTCTAAGGATGCTAGTTGCTCTGCTTGCACTGCATCCATCACCATAGGTGGTGCGAAATCTTCGTTTTCGTGCGTAAGACTGTCCTGGTGCAGAGCAGTAGATGACGAAATCGATGATGCGGCGCTTATGCAATCGGCAGCAGCAGCGCCGCCATGACTGCTGCCATCCCCAATGCCTCTGTCGTCGTTGTCGTTGGAAGCACCCGTGCTGTCGTTGGATACGGTGCTATTAGCGAGAAGGGCGTCATTGTTGCGATGGCTATCGTCAGATGCGGGTCCAGACGCTGCTACAGCTCCTGCAGGAGTTGGAGCAACAGGGGTTGGCGAAGGACCATTGGGAAGTTCTTGGAGACTGCGCATGGCGGTGGATTGTCCACTCATTGCTTTCACTTTGGGCGGTGTTGACGAGGCCACTCTTGGCGCTCCATCTTCTTCAACTTCACTCTTGCTATCGATCTCGCTTACCGCCACGCCCTTCTCTTTGCTCTCTTCTCCTTCCCTGAACGACAGCTCGGTTTCCGGTTGCTGTTGCGGCGGTGTTGGAGTAAGGAAGCGAATCAGGGCGTCTTTTTCCGCTTCCAGGCGTGCCAGCTCAAGCCGACTCCATTCCTCGGCTACCTGATCCGCTATTCCCTTGACATAGTCCGCGACTTCTGCCCGCAACTCCTTCTCGGCATTTTCATGCACACGGCGCTCGACAGCTATTAACAAGTGTTGCAAGCAAGTGAACACTTGAGCTCGTAACGGCAGGCGCTGTTGCCGCTGCTGCTCCTTGTCTTCTTCAATCTGGCGAAGCGACTTGAGGAGTGGTTTGTCCTTCGCGTCGGGAGCAGCAGCAGCAGCAGCAGCAGCTGTGGAAGGTTTCTGGGCAAGGCGCCGCTTCACCCGCCTTTCTAGGGCTTTGGACCTCAGCCTCAAGATGTGCTCGCGCTCCAGGAACCAGTTCCCACGCCAGGCCGCCTCTGCGGCCAAACGCACGTTGCGCACCATTTCCCACTTGCGCCGGCGGCAGGTGCAGCAGTAGGAAGGCAAACCAATGACGGGTTGCACAATGAGGTGCACGTGGAACTTCGACCAGGCGTCGTCGGAAGCGTGCGGATCTGCCCGAGCCGCCATGATCTTCTGCTGCAAGGCCAGTAAGCCTTTCCGCCTTGTTGCTTCAAACACTGCTGCTTTCGCTTGCTCTTCCAACTAGTAGAAATGGGGTCAAGAATACGTGAATGTGTGAGTCAGATTCACTATCTGCATTATAATAATCATGAGCGAAGGTTAAAAAGAGAAACACAAGAAGCACAAGAAACAACAACGCACCCTGCGGCGCTCGGCCTCGAGCTTGAACTTGTTCTTCTCGTCCTCGCGCTTCTGAATAATCTCGGCCAGGTGCTCTAATATAATTTCATACCTGAAAGAGTGTCCACACGCAGGAGCGAAAAAAGATAAGAACATTGAGAAAAACAAGAAATACAAAAACAAAGTTTGACCAACAGTCAACAGACCAAAATGACTAACACTATAAGGCAAGCATGCGCACGAAAATTAGATCCATAGCTTTATCTCGTGTAGTATCCCTGCTCACACAAGCACCAACCTATCACATCTCTTACTTGTCCAAAATGGCATGCGTCGCCACGCAAAAGAGCGCGAATTCGTCGACCGTGACAAACCCTTTCTTGGCCGCTACAGGGTGCAGCACGAAGCACGGCTCGAACTCCAGCTTTTGCACCAGGGCGCGGGTGGCTTTCTGGCCCATGGCCCGCTGCGCCCACTCGCTCTTTTGGTCGAAGAACAGCTCCATCAGTGCCCTCTTTGAGAGCAGAGGCACTGGAGTACGGTCGCTGTCCTGTGGTGCTGCTGCTGGAGCCGATACTTCCTTACCACCACTACTGCTGCTGCTAGCTGCTGCTCCCATTGTCGACGCCACTGCAGCACCGCTTGCGCGACCACTGCTGCTGCTGCTGCTGCCAGGCAGTGTTTGACTACTGCTCGTATCACCCGGCTGGCTGCTCGGGCGGCTCTTCGGTGCGCTGTTCACCGTAGAGGGTGGAGGTGGGAGCGGGTGTTCATAGTCGTCGTCGCCCTCCGTCGGTGTCACAACTACAGGCTTGCGCACTTTCTTCTTCTTCTTCTTCTTTTTCTTCGTTTTCTTGCTCATTTCGGGATTCTTCACCTCTTCCTCTTCTTTCGATTCGATGTTTCCACCTTCAGCCTCAGGGCTAATCTCGCGTTGAACAGCGCCTTGAACTGCACCTTCTGCATCTTTCTCACCATCCTCATCCTCTTCATCGTCAGAATCTTCGTCGGAATCTGAGTCATCATCATCGTCGTCTTCCGATGAGGAGGAATGCTCGGAAGATTTTGCCGATCGTGCCGTCAAAGCTCCTTCTGCGCCTTCCTCTCCGTCGCCATTGCCACCTCTGCTGCTGCTCTTTGCTGTATTAGGTTTAAGCTCTCCGGTAGGTGTGTGGGTGGCTTTGCATGCGACTTCGAAGTGCTTGCGCGCGTCGCGGAAGAGGTTCTTGGCCCGCCGCTCGCACGATTCCACCTTTATGGGGGGTGAGAAAATGGTGAGGTGGTGGGATGAGAAGAAGGAATAAGGAGGAGACAAAGCCATGGGAAGGAAAAAAGAAAGAGCACGATGAGATGGATAAAGTGCCGCGTACGGGTAAAGTAGGAGTTGGTTGTTTCCACTACAAACATTAAGGGAATCAAATACCTCATCTTTGAGCCTTCGCATTTCCGCCATTTTTGCTTTGAGGTCCTCGCTGCTCGCTTCCATCTTTTTCGGCACCTGCTTGCCTTGCACGCCATTGTGCCCCCCAGGAGGACCATTCGCCGCATCTTTGGCCGCTTTCTCGCGCTGGGCTTCAACGCGCATCGCCTCGGCAAACAAGTCCGGCTCGGGCGATAAGACCCGGAGCTTGTTGAGGAGCCACACTTCAAGGAGAGCGCGCCGCCGCTTCATTTCGACCTAACATCAGGCACCAAGACATGAGATGGGGTGAGCATACCATGAATACATATGCCATGTACGATAGGATGAATACTTTCAATGAGGGGCCTATTGTAGAATGTGCGCTTAGATTATGAAAAAGGGACCACTAATGTAGTTGTGGTAGATAAGCATTGAAGGGGGTGAAATCATCGACCAAACACAAGACAAAGCTGTAAATAAGAACAACAGCAATACTCTCTGCTAGGCTTTCTTGTATGACAACCAACTTTTATTTACCCACCTCCAGCGCGCGTTTTCGCTTGGCCAGCTTCAGTGCTTTCAGTTTGGCTTTTCGCGCTCGGAGCGCGTCCGCATCGTTGCCCTGCGTCATCCGCAAGACTTCCTGGGAGGTCAAACGCCGCATCGGCCTTCGAGGCCTTTTCCACCACGGTGGCGCAGTGACAAGATCGGTGGCCACGTCGATGCGGCGCTGACGGGCGTCGGCCTTTCATTGGAATTTGCAAAAAATGGAGTGGTTTGATTATGATTGGATGAGAGTGTGAGAGAGGAATGAAGGAGAAAGAATAATGTCCACGAAACACGAGAAAGATACGACGGAGGAGGAGAAAGCAGCATTGCAGTAAGGATTTAGCAATGGCTAGTACTGAAGTAAGAAAAAAAAGAGGAAAGCACAACCCATTTAGACGCTGCACCTTTACCTGCTTCAGCTTCATCATGGCAAGGTCTTTATGCTTCAGGGCTGCGAATTGCTCGCCGGACAAATGCTTCTGGCCGTCGTGGCCTACCACAATTCCTTTGCCTCCCTTGGTGACTTTATCCCAGATGCTATTGGCCTCACGCGCAACATCGGCAGGGTTGCTGGGCCTAGCCGTGGGTTTGGGCACCTTTTTCTTTCTCGGTTGTTTGGGCACTAGAGCTCCAGGGGCTGCTCCAGGCCGGGTGTCGGGCACCAAGCGAACTCGCGTGTAGGTGTCCCTTGGAGCTGGTTTGCGCCGCCGTTGAGAAGTGGACAACTGATTGTTGTTACTGCGCTGAGACGACGACGACGATTGCATGAGGAGCCCCTGAGGTTGAGACATGCCACTTCTTCTCGAAGCGCTCCCATCATCGTTGTTGTTGTTGTTGTTGTTCGTGGCAGAGGAGTCGATGGATTTAGTCAGGGTGCCGGCGATGCGACTTTGCCCTTTCCGACCAAAGTAAATGGGCGAAATGACGTGGCACCAGAACCCTTCCCACCGCTGCGGCTGAATGCCGGCGGACGCATCCGAGAGGCCGCCACAGCGCAGCACGCTGCAGGTGACGTAGCCCTCGAGGAGCGCGGTCGTAGCCAATTCCGAAGGGTGAAGCACTTCCCGCGCCACTCCGGTGGTGCTATCGACTTCTACTTCACTTCCGGAGGAAGAGGACGCATACGGGTCCTCCTCTTCTGCTTCTTCTCCTTCACCGTAGTTCCCTGCCGCTGCTGCTCTACTTGTCCCATCACCTGCTGCATCATAGTCGTCATGATTGTCCGTGCCCGCCGAAGCGACGCCATAATTATCGCGACTGCCGCCGCCTCCGTCAGCAGCAGCAGTGCTACTACCAAAATGACCGCTCAAAAGAGACGACGAAGGCATGCGTCCTTGGGCTAAGTCTCGTAGCGCGGCCTTGCGAGCAGCGGCATTGGCCTTCGCAACAGCCGCTGCCTTCTGCCTTGCGCGGTCTTTCGCCCTCGCCTGCCGTCGCTGTTTCGCGCGCCAGGCAGACGCTTCAGCCTTGTGCTGGCTCGCTGCCGCGGCAATGCGAGTAGCAGTAGCGGCACTCTCGCTTGCGGTAGCAGCAGCTTTAGCAGCGGTTTCTTTGGCCATCAAACGAGCCAACACCTGTTTCCGCTCCGCCGCGTATTCCATGCTCGACTGCCGGAGCGCATTCGCCTGCCGTGTGGCCTCGGCGTCCTGGGCCGCTAATATAGTGCGCTCCGCATCAGCTAGCCGTTGGGCTTCGGCCGCCTCCGCCTGTTTGCGCCTTCTCCCCCCAGGGGGTAAACCTTTCGGCAGCTGAGACACCCGGCTCTTGGACGCCTCCGCTGCCACCACCGCTGCCGCAGCAACATTGGCTTTTTGCAAGGCGGCCACCTGCTGCATGCGCCGCTCGCTCAACTCCTTGAGCCGCACTTCCCGGCGCTTCTGAAACTTGCTAGCAATGGCCTGGAGCTTCTCCTGCAAGGCGTGGTCGGCCTCAAAGACGATGGCCCTTGCCTCAATGCGCTGCCGTCGCCGCATGGCCTCCGCAGCTGGCGGCTCGTAGCGGCGCACTTGGTGATTGAGCCGCACTACGCGCTCCCACGCAGGTTCCACGCTCTGGTCCACCATAGTCCACCACGGCTCCGCTGGCTCCGCTTCGGTGGGCTTCACTCCACTGCTCGCGGCAGCAGCAGCAGTTGTAGCGTCATCGTCGTCCTCACCATCGCCACTTGTCCCGTCGGCGATGGACTGCCGTTTCTTTGCGCCCTTCTTCTTGGCATTCCTCTTGGCGTGTGCCTCATCCCATGCCGCCTGTTCTGCATCCTTTTCCGCCTTCTTCTGAGCTGCGTGTTCCGCCTCTGCCGCAGCCTTGGTAGCAGCCTCTGCCCGAGCCGAGCGACCCCCTAATATAGTCAAGCGCACAATAACGCGGTCTTTCCCGTCGGCACTCAGCTCTTTGCGGCGATGCGCCAGCCACACAGCTTTTGCTTGGGCGATGCCTAGGGGGCCGGTCTTGATACCCTCCGCAGCAGCGACCTTGCGTTGCTGTTCGGCCCGTTCTTGAGCCGCGGTGGTCGATAGCACTTGCGCCGCTTTCGCTTTCACTGCTGATGCTTGCAGTTTAGCGGCTAAAATGGCGGCTTCTTCTGCTTCTTCGTTTCTCCTCTTGTCCGAGCTTCCACGCTTCTTCTTTTTCTTCTTGTTCTTTTGGTGTTGCTTATTCTGCATGTCACCTCCTTCTTGTTGGTCGTCGCTTGCATCTGTCCCTAGGCGACTCCCCGAGATGGGCGGCAACGACACCCCTCCTGGACCGCCCACTGAATCCTCATCTCCTTCCTCGCCTTCTTCGCCTATTTCGCGGCTGTCTTCAGAGCCATCCTCTGAATCGGTGGCATCAGCAGGCGCAGTACTCGCTGCTACTGCTACTCCTGATGATCCATTGCCATCTTCGCCTGACTCAGGACGATTGGTGTTGTCACAGTCGTCATGCAAGGGCTCAGGCACTGGCGGTGCGCCGTCCCGACTACTTCCTGTGCTCTTCTTCACCCGCTTTGCCTTGTTGCTCATAGGCCACTTCTTTTCCAGCACCTTCAGTGCTTCTTGGTAAGCTGTGGTGTTCTGTGCGGCTTCTCTTGCTACAATCTCTGCCGCTACCACTTCCTCAGCTTCCGTTGTCCCGTAATTGTACATGTTATGGTTGGCATTGTGTCCTTGTGTATGATGGTGCGCAGGTGCTAGGAAGCGCGGCGGCATCCAGGGCTCATGCTGGCTTGAAGGTTGACACGGACTCGCCCATGGGTCAAAGGGCTGGTTCAAGTTCGAGTTGAAGTTATTGGTAGGCAGTGCTGAAGAAGATGGCTGTGAAGGAGGAGGAGGCGTCTCTGCGTGACGCATGGTTGATTCACTGCGATAGTCCTTGGCTTGAGACAAAGAAGGGTTTGCAGCACTGCCCACGTCATCATTGCCGCCATCGTTGCTCTCAGTATTGTCCTCAGCAGTGCTCTTGTCCTCAACGGCACTAATGTTTTCAATTATGCTCTCACTACCCTCAATATCGACGCTGTCCTGAACATCAGCAGTGCCATTGTAATCGTCATTACCGCCTCGGTCATTACCAATGCTGCTGCTGTTCTCTTCACCGTCTCCTCCAGTCTCTTGGTTTCGTCCACCTTCTTCGGCAGCAGCAACCACAGTGGAGCTTCCTTCTTCCAAGCTGCCATCTTCTGCTGCGCCTTCAGCTTCCGCCCCCTCCCTGATCACTTCATCGGTTCTCGGCACTGAATTCTCGGAAGACGTATCGTCGTCATCTTTGTTTGGAGCATTATCACCTTTATCCTCTTCGTCGTCATCTTCATCGTCATCCTCCTCCTCCTCCTCCTCCTCCTCTTCATCATCGGAGTACTCCACGTCGGTTGGCGGCACCCAAGTGTTGCTCGCAGCCACAGAAGCTTCTTCATCCGCGTCTTCGCCCACTGAATAAGCAGCAGCACTGCTGCGCACCCCGCTGATCTCTTCGATGATCACGTGCCGAGTAGGGATCCCGAGCGCGCGCGCAACGTCATCGCACAAGGTTTTCTCGAAGGTATCCCGAGCCGAAGTGCTGAAAATCTCGAGGGTAGGGTTAAACTCGTCCTGAGACCACAAGTGCGGCTTTGGGGCCGTTTTCCAGCCCTTTTTGTCCATTTTCAGCTGCTTTCGGCGCAGACGGTGCTGGTGCCAGGCCCGCGCTACTCTCGACATGTTGGCCTCGTGCATTGGGTTGGGCACCATGACGAAGCGAGGCGGCAGCTGGCACGCGAGCTCGAGGGTCACTTGAGCGGCGTCTAGGGGCAACCTAGCGCTGTGGTCAATAGGGTCGGGATGCCAGGTGGGCTCGAGCGCCTCTGCCACCGCTTGAATCGCCTGACGTAATGGATGCATAAGAAAACAGAAAGATTCAACCAATTCAGCCAAGTGTGCACACGCGCATGCGCGTTACAATGATGTAGGCATTCGTAAACATTCAGAAAGGTTAAAAAAAGCAATATTCAGAATATGCTTTCACGGAGATATATAACTTGAAGGCATAATCGCGCTCACCTTGCCAACGGTGGTGTGCTTGTTGAGAAAACCACCGCCGCCTTGGTTTTGGCCCTGTGAACTTGAAGACGACGACGACGACGAGGACGAAGACCCGAAGCTTCCGGCACCCCCTGTAGACACGCTCTTCTCTTCGGGCTCGCGCTTTGAAAATAGCTTCGACGAAATAGGTGGAAAAAAGCTTAAGCTTTTCTTAGCCGGCAAAAAGGCCGACCCACTCCCAAGTGAAGACATCGAGAGCGCGCCTAGCCCATTTCCTGGTGCGAGGCTCCCATTTTTGTGTCCCCCGCCCCGGGGGGAAATGGGGCTGCCGTCGAGCTTAACGAACTCGGGGGGCTTGGGCCGGGACTCGGGCAGTGGCGGTGGCCACGTGTAGTTGAGAGGGCGAGGCCGCATGGCTGGGTGGCTGGGCACGCGGCCACAGTCTTTGGTAGTGCGCACGTCCGTGACGTGGGCCGCCAAATCCTCGTCTGTGACCAGATAAGGCTCAAGCTTTTCCTTGGCCTCGTCCTCTTTCTTTTCCACCATAGGTGCAGGAGCATTTGCTGCTGCTGCACTATGAGCTGCGGAAGGAGATGATGCTGTTGCAGTTGGCGCTAAAGTCAGTCCAGCCGCTTTCGCATTCTCGACAGCAGCGCCTACACTAGGGCTGGCCATCACAGTGAGTTTGTCCATGGAGTGCCCTAGAGTCGCCGGGTGCCAGGCATCCCGCAGGGCTCGGCGCTTGGCCTGCGCTTCCTTCTTGCGCCGCCGCCAATCCCGCTCCTGGCACGCGCGCAACATCAGCGTCATGACTTCTTCGACTTGCTCGCGCGGCGTGGGGTTCAAGCGCTTCCGTTTCTCGTCGGCTTTGATTTTCTGGTCCCGTAATTTCAGAAACCGCAACCGTTTTCGAAGCTCCGCATCCTGTACGACAGAAAATTTACAGTAGTCAAAGGAGTGAGGGTTGAGCGCCACAAACCAATAAAAACATGGATTCGAAGTAGAAAAAAAAGAAGAAGAAAACAAAGAGGGATAAACAAATGATAAGGCAGGTGCAATACATGAGATAAGCACGCTCACTCGCTCTCACCGTTTCCCGCCACTTCCATTGCGGCGGCGCGGCTGGTCTCCCTCCTGGCACTAAGCCACGGGTCACCGCAGTAG
>Ga0307931_1002076_pt1 | contig 12961 bp, 16 predicted proteins | sample OrgLakmetageno47_FD_201816 | JGI IMG/M metagenome (GOLD analysis project Ga0307931, IMG submission 201816) | Saline water microbial communities from Organic Lake, Antarctica - #47 | ecosystem: Environmental > Aquatic > Non-marine Saline and Alkaline > Saline | place: Antarctica: Organic Lake... | reverse complement strand
CAAGGCCCTCCACCTTGAGAGCAAGTCGACTGCGTATACCCCGAAGAGTGCAGGTTCCGCGCTAGTGATCGGCAAGATCGTGCTGACAATGCTTGTAGCTGCTGCCAAAATAAATCAATCCTCCGTTTCTAATCAGGGACTTCTCAGTATATGGCCTCTTTTTCGTTCCTCCCCCGAGGGGGGAGGATTGGTGTTAGTAAGCTTAGCTATACTCGGGAAGGGTGCCACACGTTGGCATCGTAGGAATCTATTTTTCTGAAGGAAAAGGAATCCGGAAAATGGCCTTTTTTGACCAGGAATTCGGATCATCCAGTTGCGAACACCGAACACCATGCCTACAGAAAAATGAGCTCTTTCCTCGCTACTAGGCATTTGGCTGCTCTATACCTGCTAGCTGCAGGGCTGAGCAGCTTGCTCCATGATCAAGGCAACACGGAAGCTGCCATCGCATCGCGTGAAGCGCTCTTTCTCGAGAAGCGAGGCCTCTGCATGGCGCTGTCTCACACTATGTGTCAACTGCCGCTCGAAGTTCAGCTCTTTGCCTTGAACACGGCCATGCAATTTGCAGACACCTATGGTGGGAACTATGATTGAACTGAGTCATTTCTAGAGCTTCGTTTTGCTCTTTGTCCTTCGTGGGCGTCAAGCTAGCTAGCTGCAAGACATCATTGAAAGTGAATAACCTTTATGCTAGACGGCTTGGTATTTGTTACACAGTAGTAGCTCGCGACGTGTCAAATAGAGACTTGAATGCCTTTCCAACTGCTGTGACCCCTAGATAACTGCTAGTAGTAGAGTAAAGATGCATTGTTTTTTCTAATCTTTGGCTCGTTTGCTCTTCCCATCTCGTTTTCCTTCATTTCAACCCGCTACTCTACGAGGCTATCGATTCGTTGGATCAATTCCAAGCCACGACCGGGAGAGCAACACGTGCACAACGCTCAACTCTTTGTTCTCCCTAGAAGGTACCATTTGGCTGACGATAATACAAAGAAAAGGATATTTGAAAGTCTAGCTTTATTCATGCCCTCATATGTGTTTATGCCCTTGATTATAAAGTACTATTCATGTCTTGATTGCAAGTTTGCTTGCATTCACTCAAAATAAATGCCATAGAATACTAACATAGAATACAATTTCTCACGCCACACTCTGCGTCCTCCAGCTTCAACATTTTCTTCTTTCCTTTTCTCGCTTCCGTCTCTTGGCTTCTTTACACCGCTACTTTCTACTTACCACCATCACCACCGGCACGCCTTCTCTGCCCACCATGACCACGCCAAAGGCGCTCTCTTGACGCAGCAGCCGCCGGCCAACGTTATAGTGCCCACGTTTCGGCTTACCTGCGACCCCAAGCTTTTCGTGCCGGTGAGACGCGCCTGCCCGATGGCGGAGCAGTGGCACTTGGGACGGGACCAGCGGCAAGTGGCGTGGGTCCACAACGACACCAACGTGTGGTGCAGCGTGCCGGAGTTTGTGGAACGGGGCGAAACACCGACGCGGTACCAGGAGTGGAGAAGAGCGAGTATTGCAGTGTAGTGCAGTGCATAGTAGAGTTGTATAGTATAGTGCAGTGCAGTCTGGTGTAGTAGAACGTCCAGATTGTAATGTAAATAGTGTAGTATTGCTACGAGAGTAGATAAAACCTTTGTCAATGCACGCGAAACTTTTTCAGATCTCCGACGACACTGCTTATTTCGCTACTGCAATCATTCTCTGATCTGTGTTCTACTATCCCTTCACTTTTTGTTGAAAAAACTCATTCAATGCATCTATTCAATACGACCCCAGGTGCTTGCCTGGTCACATGAGCATTGCGCAGATGTCACCGACCCGCTTGACTCTGAAAAGCTTACTGGGGCCCCAGTTCAAACCAGGAACCGGCCGCGACGACACCTGCGCTGCAGTGGTAATCAAGCAAGCAAGCAAAAGAAGTAGAAGTGCAGATGGGGTGAATTGATGCTGCGGAGGGTATCTATGGTCGCAAAACCGTGTGTTTTTTTAGTAGTCGTTTGAGTAGTCGTTCGAAGAGTCGTTTCTATCCCGCTCATAACTCTCCTTCAAATATTGCGTCTACTACTTCTTCTCTTTTTGTTTATAGCTCTTCCGTGGCCACAACTTCTGTGCCAGATTGATTGCTTGCGAACAATCCATTCACCCTATTTTTATACTATATTAGGTGGAGCTCGATGCGGCCTCGCTATTGGTGCACGCTAACTTCAAGCACACCCACCACCTCTTGCAGGTCTCGAGCGTACACATATTGCAATCGTAGTACTATACACTTCGTGAATGTATACATGTACATTGTCCTACATACCCTCAACTGCAACATTTTTTTCTATCATGTACCTCCCAGCCTTCATTTTCTATCCGTAAACCAACCATGCCTTGTTGCCCTCTCTCATTTTCTGTAAATGATCTCGTCTCCTGGACACACAGGCTCGTTTCCGGCGCGACCTCGTCGCCTCCACATCGCGCGCTTTCTTCCTTCAGGCATCCCAACGGATGGCCAATAGCGCCGTGGCCGCCCTCAGGGGGTGAGGGGGGAAAAAAATGGGAGGGATAAGAGATAATATTAGACATGCTTCTTTCTTTCTTTTCATCCATCTCTGTGACGGCTACTACATCTCCTGCTGCTGCTACCGCTACTCCACCACTACTATTGCACTACTGGATAGATCGGGAGCTACTCTCGCGAGTCAAATGACGTCACCTCCTTCGTCGTCGTCGTCGTCGTTGTCGTCAAGCCCAGTCGGCAAAGGGCGGTTGCGAGTGGTGCTGCATTTAGTGGTGGCGCGAGCGGCCATAGGCGAAGGAGCTCTGCTGTGGCATCCAGACTCGGCAGAGGTCTGAACGGAGAATAGAATGGGATGGGTAATATGTATAGGGTGCACATGAAGCAGGATAGGGGACATATTAATGCGGTGTGTCTGGTAGAATTCGAAAGAAAGAGTAGCGTTTTTTTCGGTGTATTTAGCTCTCTCTTTTTCTGTTTTTTTGGCAATTCCCACATTCATGACGGTCTGTGGTGTTTTACTTCCTCTTCAGTGTGTCTAAGTAGTTGAGAGCCTTTGTCTCTCTCCCGTGTGTGTGTGTATTATGTCTCTCACACACACTCTATTTTCATGCCCAAGGTGGGCTTAGCCTGGTCGGTGCTGGCGCTGCAGATGGTGCTCAACGCCTGGGGGCCCGACTGCTTCGAGGTACAGGGTGGGGGTGGGGATGATGTATTATATTCGGGTAGGTGAGAAAAAAATGATGATTTTGCTTCTTTTTTTTTTTCATCTCTCCTGTGCCTTCATCGATTCTTCTTCTTTTCCCTTTATCAAAATACGCCACCACAATCATTCACATGCACCTCATGCATGCATGCATACAACCCCTCCCCCTTCCCCCCCCCAAAAACAAACAAGGTCCATTTGCTCCCCACCGACACCCTCGGCGTTTCCGTCGGCCCGACGGGATACTTCCACCACACCGAGCCGTGGCCCGACGCACACGTGCGAAGGGAGCGCGAACAGGTACGGCAGAGCAAGCCAGTAGAAGGACAAGAAGTAAATTGTATCATCAGTACTGTAACAGTGTTTCGATCTGGAATGTAGAAGAAAACGAACCTTGTGAGTTCAGTTTTGCTCGTTTTGTTGTATGAAATTGTTGGTTCTGGGATCAATTAAGGTGTTTGCTTAACTCTTTAGCTTCAAACTACTGTAATACACATACGAGCACACTCATACATGTGTAACTCTGTAGGCGGAGTCCTCTGCTCGCCGGGAGCGTGAACATGCCTTGAATGCTGCCGCTGCCGCTGCCGCTGCTGCCGCAAAAAATGCTCACCAGCAATCATCGAAGAGGAAGAGCCGCAGCGAAGGAGACGGCTACGGCGCAGTCATGCAGGCGATGCACAAAGACAAGGTCGCGAGAGACCGCGGTGGGCGGCACAGCGAACCCGTAAGGATTATTTTCTTTTTTTTTTGGGGGGGGGGGGGGGCTGGGCTGGATTGGCTGAGTGTGATGTGGGCGTGGCCGTCGGTTGATGTTTTTTTTAAAAGTGATTGTAGAGGGGTACTTGAAGCTTGCGAGGGTTTGCGTGCAAACGAGTGTGTAATTGGGAGAGAGAGGGAGAGATGGGCGTATTGAGAGAAGTGCGGGTATTTCTGACCTGTGCACGCATGTGCGTTTATGCTATTTGCGTTTCCAATTTTGTATTTTTTTTTCGTGTTTGCTCTCTGCTGTGGTTTGCATTTCTTTCCAGGTGGTCAGAGGCGCCTCCATTGGCCGAGTCCCTCTGAAAGGTCTGCAAACGGCACACCCGTCGGGACGCGGTGCCACCGGCACGGCGCACGGCAATTCCCAAGGCGGAGAAGGCAGCACCAAGGACGATGATGATGTTGAGAGCAGCAGCAGCGGCGGTGGCACTGGTATGAAACGCAGCAGCACTCGAACTAGCAGCAGCAGCAGTGGCAGGGGCAACAGTGGCGACCCTACAGCCCAATTGGAACAAGAAATCTTGGCAAAAGCTGGCAATAGTGCCGGAGGCAGCAGTAGGAGCAGAGGCAGTGGTAGCAGCATTCCTTCAAGCAGCAGCCATGACGGGAGCAAGCAATCTCCTTTCAAACCAATCACATGGGGTGGCATCACAAGCCAATCAGGAGCCAACGCAGCATTCTCCGGCGCTGTTAATGGTGCAGAAAATGTTGGCGGTAATGGTGAGAGTGGTGACACTAGGAATGACATGAGGAATGCACGAAGAGAGGGGAGCCGATATCGAGGGCGAGGAAGGTCTTCACAGAAAGACAATAACGATAACGATGAAGAGAACAATCACCTCCGCATCAGCCACCACCACCGTAGCAGCAGCAGCAGCAGCAGTGGTCGCAACGATGACCAAGACAACGGCGAGCCATCGCACAGAAGCAAGAAGAAGAAGAAGAAGCGAAAGAGTTACCGAGATGACGACGCGCCCGAGCGACGGCAATTGAGAGATGCCGATGATGACGATGCCAACCAATCACCAGCCAGCAACGCCACTGCTTTCCACCAACAACAGCAATTACCACCATTACCACCGACATTCCTACAGCAGCAACCACATCAGTCACAACCACATAAGCAGCAACAACCACAACAAGGAGAGCAACCATGGAAGCTGCAACAGCCACAGGGAAAGCGAAGGCGCCGGCTCGAGAGGTCCGGAGTTGAAGAAGACGAAGCCGCGCTGCGGCGACTGCTGCACAACGACCTGCGCGCCCTCATGAAAATATTCCCCGAGGTGCGAGTGCCGCAGATTTTTTAGTTTTTTATATACTGTACACCGCATTTACCTTTGAAGTGAAAAGTAAATTAAAAAAATGGCCTTTCGTTTTTCGAAAACTTGGGGAACCATTCTCCCTGTATCTACATTTCTATTCCTTAAAACAACCTCTTCCTTGCACATGTTCACCTCTTCAAGTTGTTCCTATTCTGCTCTGCTATATATTTCTGTTCTAGGTTGACATGCATGTGCACGGCAGCCCATCCACGACTCCGATCCAGGTGGTCACCGCACTGGCCTCGGCGGACGTCGCCATCGTGGCAGCTTCCGGCATTTCGCGCTTCGTCGCCGCGGTACTTCAATGAATGAATGCATGAGTGAATGAAGTTGATTGGTTGTTGTTATTTTGGTGCTTCAATTCTTATTTTGAGCTTATATTATTCGTTCTTCCTTTGAGTCTTTTTACCGGAATAGTTTTGCTATGCATATCACTGGTAGGAAGGTCCATTCAGCGATCGTACTTTTCATTAATTTTCTTATTTTGTAAGTTTTTTTATTTCATTGGTCTCCACATCCTCTTACTCTTTATCCCCGTATAACGCACTCTGTCCTTTGCTCCCTCTCCACCCTTCGTGTTCTCCTGCACTCCTCGTTCCTACTCTTTACTTCTATACAGCTGGCACGAGGGCTAGTTCTGGCGCCCTATTCGCGCGGCTACCCCCTCCATGCCAAGACGCTCTTTGGAAAACGCTCGGTGTTCGATCGAACATCCAATCACAACTCTCGTCGCCACAGCAGTGGCAGCAGCAGCAGTGGTAGGAGCAATGTTCAAGCCAGTTCCAATGACGGCGACACTCGAGTACAGAGGAGGTACCGGCGGCAACTCACAGACGGTCCAGAAGGTACCGTCATTGGCAACGCTAGCAGCATTAGCAGGAACGGCACTGTGAGTAGAAGAAGAAGAAGGACCAGCAGTCGAGACGACATCGTCATTGAGCATCATCGCGAGAGTGGTTCTTTCTTCAACAAAGAAGAAGATAAAAAAGACGATCGAGAAAAAGTAAAAGCAAGAAGAGAAAGGGCAGAGGATCCTAAACCCCAGCAAGAGCAGCAAGAGCAGCAAGAGCAGCAGCAACTGCGGCGCCTCTCCTCGGTAGCCGGGCCTATTGGCCCTCTTATTCATGGTCAACCGGCGTCGATGAAGAATGTGATGACGTCACCATCATCGACAACAACAAGTTCGGACTACGGGAACCCCTACGCTTTGAACCCAGACCCAACGGACCCTTGGCCGGGAGTGGTGCAGGTTTGAGGAGCTGTGCTTAGGTGTGGTGCTTTGTTGGCAGGATGTTTGAGTCTCGCATGTCTTATGTGAACGCCTCATTTGAACGTCTCGTTCGTTTGCCTCGCCACTTTCCCATGAACTTGTAATATTGCTCACGCAACTTTTCATGAATATCTTTATACTGTACCCGGGTCCCCTCGTTCCTACCACTCCCGCTCCTAGGTCAGCTCCCCCCATTTAGTCCGGCAGGGTCCAATAGGAGCCTCCCGCAACCCTCCGTCTTCTGCTTCAGCATCTCAGCAGCATCAACTGGGTGGAGCCTCGTCGTCGTCGTCGTCGTTGCCGTTTCCGAGCTTGTCGAGCAACGGCGGCCATTTGGCAGGCGCCGACCGGATCGCGGCCAAGGTAACGAACTGAGATACATGTGCACATGTATCCGGTGCAGTTTATAATTTCAGATGCCTTCTCTTTCTTTTCGTTTTTTTTTTAAACTTTCCTCTTGGTTCACCTGCCTCATGCTTCAGTTTGCTTGTTTTGGGAAAAGACAATCCTACCATTCGCTGACTCTCGCAACATCATCTCACCACATCGCACCACATGTACTTCACCACTAATATGTACATGTGTGCACTCAGATTGCAGCCGCCAAACGGTCAAGGCTCGCAGACGAAGGTGGCTTGTGGATACGGGAAGCGGTGCGCTAATGTAGTATGCATCGTTATTCGTATATATATATATATTCGAGCAACGACTATTAGCAAGGGGGATTAGGTGATTGAGTGCAGGCCATGAGACAAGGTCTTGCTGTGATGATTGCTTTATTTTCTTCTTATTTCAAGCTTTACGTATGCTGCGAAGCCTCTTATCACCTAACGACCCTTCTCGCAAATGCAGCACTGTGTGAAATGTACTAAAAGTTTTTTTCGTCACCTTGTGCATCCTGCCTTCCTGCGTCTCATCAACAGGTGCGGCGCCACGCTTCTAGCCTTCGAGTGGACGTGCTTGCGTCACCGTCCGCTGCCAACGGGAAGAAGCCAGGTGCTGTGGGTGGCGCTGCGGTGCTTTTGATTTATTGATTCTTTCGTGTTCTTCAGCTGCTGTCGTCTAATGGTTGAAGTGACGGAAGGGGAAATTAAAATAGACCTATGATTTCGATTTCCAGCGCGTGGATGGACGAGTGTTCATTATTTTTCCAATGCCTTTCCAATCAACTTCAACGAGTATCACATACCTCTTCTTGTAACGTCCTTCGCCTTCTTCGCCTGTCTTCCAGGCGCTGGAAAGGTGCCAGCCCTGCGAGATCAGTGCCTTCGGGCCGCAGCGGCAACTTCAAGCTGAATAGAGGCACTGGGGGTAGAATAAAGAAGAAGGGGGTTTCCGATCCAATTGTAGTGCACATGACCTCGCTAAGTAAGTCAGTTGCGTCTCATTTCACTGCTGTTCAGTTGGCCAAGTAAACTTCACTGAACTTAAAGGGGTGGCCTTTTTTAAATACTGCACAGTAAGAGATGAAGTCGCTGAGTATAACAAGGTCTCAGGAAAAGGAGTTGGCGTGGAAACACCTGACTAGTCTAGTCTAGTTAATACTCTCCCAAAAACAAAGAAAGACAAGTACACAGCAGTCACAGAGGCACATATAAAGAATGCACTTGAGCTGCAAATGCGCTAGCGAATTCGCTCCAGAGCCAAAGAAGACATGCGGATATACTTAAGTTCGCATCTTGCATTCAGAATATGGCCAAGGCTTTGACTTATAATAGTAATTATAATTTTCCGTATGGACAAGACGCAGGGCGCCTTTGTAACTGCATTGTATTACATGGCCAATCGATCTATAGGTATAGGTCGCAACAGCACAAGTTCGGCTGGCGCCCGACGCCTGAGAAAAACATTGAGACGATGCCCTGCTGGGGCAAAAAAAATAGCCCAGAGAATTGCCTCGTGGACCTGGGACGTGACACACGAACGAGCACTCAGTCCCGCCGACTTGTTCGGAGGAAAGGCGCCAGTTGGAGCCTTAATTGGCCTTCTGGAGCGAATTCGCTAGCGCATTTGCAGCTCAAGTGCATTCTTTATGTGCCTCTGTGACTGCAGTGTACTTGTCTTTCTTTGTTTTTGGGAGAGTATTAACTAGACTAGACTAGACTAGCACAAGTTCGCAGAGCTTTCGCCATGTGCTATCTGACGTTTCGAATGTGATGCCCATAAAATTATGATAATGGTCGGTCGTGGGGCAGCTATGTATACTACGAGCAACTAGCGATTATAAAAGAAAATACTACTGGCGTTTCCTCTCATCGAAAGCTAACTTCACTGGCTGTTGTAGCTCCATTTCTATTCGTGTCATTGCTGGTCTGGTGTTGACGGTGGTGGCCCGCCTCCACTGAACACTTGCCAGGGTAACAGAACATTTGGCACATTGTTCTTGATCCATGATGGTAACGGTTTGCCAGCTTCGCGCTCGATCTGAACAGATGACATAATCGCACTCGTGAATACAGTGTGAAAGATACACAGGCCACGTCACTGACATTGAAAAAAAGGCTAAACAGATCAAATCTGGCAATGACAAAAAAAAGGCTAAACAAAAATGGCAGCTTTCTTCGACTTTCTTTCTAGCAGCAGAGCAGTGCGAGCAAAAAAAAGAAAGAGCTCTACAAGACCTGAGGAAAGACGTAATTGGGCAAGAGAAACTGCAAGCTGCGAATGGAAGGTGGGGGTGGCCGTCCATCCACTTCTAAAATGCCAAACTCTGAGGCCACCTATTCGTACACATGTGGTGGAGATGAAGCAAAACAGGAACTACACGAGAACTATGGAAGGACGTATACAGTTTGTATTTTCTAAAACAATATATGGCCAATCCTAGAAGAGTTACACGAGGTGGAAAAAATTATGACGATAAGACGATTTACTTTTACAAAAAGAAGAAGAAGAAGAAGACTAGACGAAGTAGAAAAAATGAACAACACGAAGAAGAAAGAAGTAAACAGAAGCCGACATCAAACGTACCTCCGCCACCACTGCCACTCGGCCCGACCGTGACGTCATCGCGTTCGGATTGGTGGCCAGGGCCACTAGGGCCCGGCCGGAGAGGCGAGGGGACTCACCTTGCATTATTAAAAAATCGTACGGAATTTAGAAAAGGTAATATAATCAGTTCCTACTCCTTTTAAAATTAGTAGTACAAGGAAACGTACACGAATAAGGAGAAAGTTGCGCCTTAATACGATGAATGCAGTGTGAGCATCGACGAAATCTATCATGCAGTACGCCATTTCTCTCTCAACTTAACATCAATCGTAATTGCATTCGACATGTGTACAAGTCAGAACTAGTCCCTACAAAGGTTCAAGTCTAACCCCTTCAAATTCTCTAAAAGTTCAAGTAAATCGTACGTACCAAAGCTCAACTTTCAACCTCCCTAGCTACGAAGTCCTAAGTAGTCCTTGTCCTAGTCCTAGTCCTACCCAGGCTCAACTCTCAACCTCCCTAGCTTACATTTAAACGAAGTCCTAGTCCTAGTCCTACCTACCCAGGCTCAAGTCTAGTCCCCCCGACGCAGCGTCCCACTCTTCCCTGGCATCCAGCTCGAGGTTGCCTTCGGTGCGCACCACTCCTGGGTACAGGGAGACCTGGCGGTAAGAGGCAAAAGAGGACAAAAAAAGATAAGCAGAAATGGGCCAATGGAGAGGCATGCATAGGTAGAGGCAGCATTGCGCAGAGGCAGTAGAGTAAGAGAGGAGACACCCGATAACAAAGAGCAAAGAAACGTTTATCAAAAGACAATGAACACACGCATATTATGGTATTTGAATATTATACCATGAATCTGATGTAAGGAAATTGCCGCCAATACTAAGGAAGAACAGGCTCCTGATCTGATGGAAGAGAAGAAGAAGCTAGTTTCACTCTATCTATATATACTAGTGTACACTGTCCACATGTAGTACCGTGTCCACCCCCAAAGGGTGAAGTTGCACGTGCATGTCGTTGACCAAACGGTCCGTCGCCGCTTTCCCGACCCCGTAAGCCACGTTGAAGGTGTAGGCCTGCTCCATTGTGGAAAAGGGAATTGGGTATAATATTAGGGTATAATATTAGGGTATAATATTAGGAGATAGTCGGCGGAGTAGTGTTGTGCACACGCATACGAAAAGGCCCGAAACAGGAATAAACAAAGGGGGGGAGTGTGTGATGAGTTGCCGTCTTAGAGAAGAAAAAAGAAGGGGGGTTTAAAGAAAGGAAGGAAGATAGTAAAGCAAGGAATAAGCTTAGCTTGAGCTTCACGAGAGGACACAGTACCTTTCCCCCGAAAGACGACACCAAGACAATGAGCGGCCGCTCCGAGGTGGAGGTGGTCTCCGATGATGCTGATGTTGTGGTCTTCGCTGCAGTGTCAAGCATGAGAGGCACTGCTTCGCAACACGCCACGTAACTGCCGCGGAGACCCACCTAATGTAGTACGCAAAAAATGTGGGCATTTACGAGGGCGCCACGACCGACATAATGACCACAATAAGCACAGCAAAAAGAGACCTTAATGACCATACTGTGCCTGTACCTTAATTTTTCATACGGATACTCATGACTACGCACACAAATATTAAATACCTACGGTACGTACTCAAAACGCACACCCGGAGCTCCTCTTGTAGCCCCCCCCCCCCCACCTACTAGTACCTGGTGGCAGGCGTCCCACATGGCGGCGCCTTGGAGCCAAAAGTTGGCGCGGAACGACGCCTCGTTGAGTTGTGGGGGAGTAGTGAACGCGCTGCAGACCTGATGATGGTGGTGGTATACGGGTAAATAAAAAAAGGCATTCAAAACCTTCCTCGTAAATCGCTATTTTCACACATGCTATAGATCGATCTCCAATCAAAAGCACTTTTCTGTTGAAAGCACCCTCTTTCATCCGTTCATTCTCCTGACGCCCCGGCTTTCAGCCTCTTGTACTTTTTTCAACGCCTCCCCCAAGCCCTTCTTCAGCAAGTAAATCACCAGGATGTCCAACCGGCCTGACTCTTCCCGCACACGACTTATCGCAGCGGCTATGTCCGAATCTTGCGACGAATCGCAGGCCACCTTAAGCAAGAGGGGGCAAAAGTGGCGTCGGGGGATTATCATCAGAAATGGAAATTGAAAGGGCTTGCTCTGAGCGATGAGTGCATCTAATTAGGCCTACAACGAACCCTTCAGCCGATGATCGTATTATCTGGTTTGCGCTATAACCTTCATCCCAAAAGATTGCTTGTATCCTACACCAAAACTTCAGCCTCATTCTTTATCCTCTCATAATCATTATATGCAGCATACCGCGAACCCACGCCCTCCGTTGTTGTCTGCTAGCTCCGCTATTTCCTCGCAGGTCGCCTCCAGAGTGCATTCGCCCGCCGAGGAGCCAAGTGCACGCTCTGTCGTAGCCCCGCTCGACCGCGTGGACCTGAAAATAGCATGCACGCATAATTGAATTACCGAACACGAACACATTTATCATCGTACGAGAGATTCATACGAGGGTTGAAGCACGTTCAAAATACAAACCACGGACAAGCATAACAAATGTTGGCATAGAAAAATAATACAGTAGTAATAGAGATAAAACGGCCTAAGCAATGGCACATGCAAAGCAATCGTCAAAGTGAGAGCGCACCGGCCAGCACAGTATACCGTTGCCCCCGCAGCCCCTAACTCCAGCGCAATGCCTTTTCCAACGCCGCGGCTAGCACCCGTCACGAAGGCCACCTTGCCACGTCATACCACATGTAAATACCAACAGGTAGGAATAGCGCAAAGTTAAGAAGAAAACTACGAGCGCATTTTCGTGCAGTAGAGCTGAGCATTTCACGATGATTCTTCCTCAAAGCTATTTTACGTTCTGGCCACTAGCCTAGTGTTTGCGCTACTCGCGATAGTACTTGAGCTCTCATTGAACAAGCCTAACGCATGCAACACATTGTTGGAATTGAGCGAATTTGTCGACAGATTTACACTCAATCGGAAGCTCCTGTGTGAAAATTGAAGAGAGCCATGTGGAGCTCTCCTTGGTAGCTTCAATTTCGAGTTCAGAGTGCACGACAAGGAACGTACCTTTCCAGCTAGTGGACCTAAGGCGTTCATCTGCAATGCGGTGGTCGAAGCAGCGAGCAGCCTAGTGGCCACGAGAGCGGAAAGGATCGAGCGCCCTCCCATGGTTCTGTAGTGTATCTTCTTTTTACTACTGCATGCGAAGGTCTTAGAAAAATATGTCAACCAAATGAATCAAACAATATTTCGTGTCGCAGTCGGAATATAATTTTTGGTGACGGATACCTCGCTAATGTGATATTTTGGGTGAATATAGCTGTTTTTTTGAGAAAATGAGGAGCGTCGCGGTGCTCGCAAACGAGAGCGCCTACTGACATTCAGGCTTAAGCTTACAT
>Ga0307931_1002074_pt1 | contig 12971 bp, 13 predicted proteins | sample OrgLakmetageno47_FD_201816 | JGI IMG/M metagenome (GOLD analysis project Ga0307931, IMG submission 201816) | Saline water microbial communities from Organic Lake, Antarctica - #47 | ecosystem: Environmental > Aquatic > Non-marine Saline and Alkaline > Saline | place: Antarctica: Organic Lake... | reverse complement strand
CATCACTTCCATGGCCACTCGGGCATGTGCGCCTGATTAGCTTCTTAGGTCTAGTTTGCGCTGCTTTGCTTTTCTTCTCTACCTGTTAGTCTTCTAATTCCGGCCCTTCGGGGCCTGTCTCAAAAAGCAGAACAACCAAAACCATAGATATCCGTTACTTTTCTCTGGCTAAAGCTTTTGATTGGTCTGAGGAGTGCTCAGCAGTCCACGCAAAATTTTCACGTCTCTGCAATGGTTGTCGTTGGATGTTTTTAGTTGTGAGCTCTATTTCAACCATAGCGCCGACACCAGCTGGAGCGCTTTCTGATACTAAGCCACTGGCTGAGGCAAACAGCTCGACCGATTCGCTTTCTTAGGCGCGCCGTACTGGAATCCTTGTTTGCACCTCATTTTGAACGCAAGATCTGTTACCCCCCAGGACTGGAATAGTTGCCTCCCCCGGGGGACTCTTGGAACTATCGTCTTCGCGGCCGTGGCTACGGGAAACTACGCTTTGAGCATAACAAGTTGGAATCATGGCCATGGTAACTCCAGTTCGCTCTACTTCTACGGCTGCAGTTGCGAGCTCTGCGCGTATCGACTCCGATGACCTTTTAGTGGATGCCCTTCGAGGCACCCGTTACGATTTGCTCACGTCCCCGGCTTCAGAAACTTCAGGCAATAGCCTCAATGCCTCTTTAGATCGCGTAGCTGGCCATTCAACCTCACCGCCGATGGCAACACCCGGTGGAGCTGTCGCACTGCTTCCAGTTTCTGGGAGCAGCTTTGAAACTCCAGTGCCCACAGCACGTGAGCTGAGTGCTCGGCTCGCTAGTTTGACGCAGTCGCTGCACAAGGGCACGCGCCCACCGTGGCAACTCGGGAGCCCTGCGCTGAGCCCTGCGAGTAACTTTGCCCTGGGCGGTGGCGCGAGCTCTCCCCTAGCGAAGGCTGACTCGCCGCCGAGGGCGATTGCTGGCCACGAGGTAGACCTGGACGCACTATCTCCACAGCATGGCCCCTTTTCGCCTTCGTCTCCTAGGAGCTTGTCGCCACGTGACGTGAAAACCGGCCATCCTTTTGATGCTCCTAGCGCAGGCTACGACGATGAGAACAACAATGGTGACGGTCATCATCGCAGAAGATCTTCGGGAAGTGGCCACTTGAGGCCTGATAACGAATGCGTGGATCGCGAGCGTGCCTCGGGGAGCGGCGACCGCACCTTTTCTTCATTGCTGGATGGCGGTAAAGGCGACAATAGCAGCAGTGGTGTTGCGCTCCACACGCGAAGAGAAAACGAGGCTTCTTCGTTGGTGGAAGACCTCCGCGAACGTGACGGCGATAAAGGGCGCGAACCGCAGCAGGGACAGCCACAGCAGCCCACGCGCACCGTAGAAGCCTGGTTAGATGACTTGAAAGCTGGATGGGCGGCTGATTTTGCAACGGCTTTTGGTTCCATTGGGGCCAAGGTGCGTTGTCGCTGCTTTCGTTGTTCTGTGTGTTATTTTAGTTATTGATTTGAGCGCCAATGAACTGCCCATTTCGCAAGCAAAGGCGCGCAAGCGTGCTCGTGGGCTAATAGTATACTCCATTTGCCTCATATCGATCACACCAGCTGACACCTCCACGTGCGTGGTGTATTATAAGGTGACCGACGACTTCTACCATTTGCGTGAACCAAAGCTGGCAGTCTTAGAGGCTGCTTTGCAACGGCATGGTGCTAAAGTAGTGCAGTTGCGGCGCATAACAGAAGCTGTCAAAAGCCTCTCGTATGCCCTTTCACAGGCCGACAACAACAACAACAACAACAACAACACATCCGAAAGTGGGCAAGGGGCTGGCAATGGCAGTAGCAATAGCAGTAGCAGTAGTCCAGATGGCGACGAGCAGGCAGACTCTAAAAGGACAAAACTTCAGCACTCACCCGTCGGATCACCGCCGTCTTTGCCTCCATCACCAATTACCGACCCCCCTCAAGCTTCGGAAGCCTCGCCTAAAGAATCGCCCACCCAGAACAGCAGTAGCAGTGCCACCACCAGCAAAAGGAGCCCCCTTGCAGCGGCCACAGCAGCTGCTGTTAGTAAATTCACGAGTGAACTCATGGCTCGGCCTTGGAGCCGTTCCAGAAAACCGCCACCGGCTCCGAGAGCTCGAGCAGTGCAGAGCAGCAACCGGCCCACGCCAGCGAACGACACCGCACCTGAAACGATGGACAGTTCTTCCGAGAAGCTTACAGTCGCCGAGTCAGTGACTGCTTAAGACAGCAAGACTGAAGAACTCTAGAATAGTTTCTTCTTCGCGGTATTTGCTTGCTAAATCTTATACTCTTCTACTGCGGTTTATGATAGCCGATTGCGCCATCATGATGATTTAACTACATGCTACTTGATTATTGGATTCCTAACTCCATGATAAAAACACCCATGGTTTTTACAAAAGGATGAAATAGGTATCAAAAGTATCCTTCAGCAAGTGCCTCGTTCTTAAGTGGCCCTTCCTTAATAATTATCATTGGCAGCAATATCAATCGCGGCTCAAACCGCAGAACAAAAAAAAAGGGAATGCCTTTATCTGCGCGCCACTTCTAGTCTTCTAGTCTTCTAGTCTTCTAGTGCATTTGGCGAGGTGGCTTGTTCGCTCTGATTACACCTACTGTTTTACAGCCACCTCTTAACCCCACTCGATACAAACACGGCCAAACTCCGATGAATTCATTGATTTCATTTTATTCCAACGCCACTGGCTTTCTGCACTGCTCCAATCGTTTCCGAGGTGCATATTTCGCTTCGCATGGCGGTTAACCTTCTCCTTCTGCCTTTTAAAAGTCCTTGTCCCAGTCTCCCTTGTCCTTGTACGACTTGTCGATCGTGTTGTCAACGTCAAAAGGGTCGAAATTGGACGCATCCGCATCACCTTTCACGGGGGGCAGCCACGGCGCGGGCAAGGTTTTCTTGGTGTAGGCCGCGAAGTCAAAGTTCTCAAAATAAGGGTGCTCCAGCACCCCTTGCGAGCCCTGCTGGCCCATGCCTGGACGGTCGGACGACGACATGCTGAGCAACTGCTTGCACAAGTCCCGGGCGGGTTGGTCGAACGCATTGCCTCGAGGGAAGCGAAGTTTGCCAGCCACGATGTTTTGGCAAATCACCTGGTTAATCGAAACAAACGAAGGAGAAGAACAACTGAGCCGGCAGCACACGAGAGAGAATTGAAGGGGTTTATGCATTGAATGCGAAAAGGAAGATCGATGCGGAACTGCATCGCAAGCATGCTTAATTTACCTTCCTGACACAAAGTGTTTCTCATCGCTCATACACTTGCATACAAGTTGACAGCGTGCGTACGCATCAATGCCCTCCTCTTTCCCTCTTTCCCCCTCCGTTGTGGACACACACGTGTATACCTGTTGCGAGCCTCCAACAGGGTCGCAGAACGGGCTGTAGCCGGCTAAGCACTCGTAGAGGAGCACCCCAAAGGCCCACCAGTCGACTCCTTTGTCGTAGCCGCGGCCCAAGATGATTTCAGGGGCCATGTACTCGGGGGTGCCGCATAAAGTGAAGGTTTTGGTGCTGCACACTTTCGCAAAGCCGAAGTCAATCACCTAGAAGCAGTTAACAAGAGTTGAAGAGAAAGGCAAAGAATTGGAGTCACGTGAGGGAAAGAAGATGAAACGTGGTGAAATATAGTACAAACATGGGGAAGACAACATCAAATCGATGGCAGTAGGAGTAGAAGAAATTGAGAAAGAAGCAGTAAAAGCGCGCAGTAGCACGAATTAAACAGGCAGTGCGTTGACTCGATAGTGGCATATATTTCCTTGTACTCAATTCTCGTCTTATTCTTCACTGACCTTAGGGTAGCCTGCTCGGTCAATCAGCATGTTTTCAGGTTTCAAATCGCGGTACATGATGTCTCGATCGCTCAAATAGCCCAGCGCCATCGCCACTCCGGCACAGTAAAACTTGCCCTGCGCAGGAGGGACCCCGTCTCGCGTTGGGGTGTGCAGCACCGTAAACAACTCTCCACCCGGGCAGAACTCCAGCAACATGAAGAGGCGGTGCGGGTCTTTGTAGGTGTCGAAGAGACGCAAAATGAACGGGTGGTTGCACATGATCATGATGTTCTTTTCGTTCATCACGTTGGCTTCCTGCTTGTGCTGCACGATTTCCGACTTGTGCAACGCCTTGAGGGCGAAGATTTGCTTGTCGTTTTTGGCGTTTTGGACCAGAGACACCCGGCCGAAGGTACCAGCGCCCAGCACTGCAACTGTCTTCAGAGAGTCAAACGGAATGCGTTCGTGCTTGCCTCCGTCGCCTGTCGTGCCGTCACTGCCCGCGGCCGCGGCCACCGACGCAGCGCGCTCTTCGGCCGTTTTTTTAATGACGTCACCCAACTCTCCGACCACTACCTGAGGAGGGGGCAAAAGTGAATCTTTTGAAAAAATGGAGCTGCGAAAGCAAATGAAGAAGTCTAAGGTCTCAGTCAGACAATGTTTTCTGAAGGTTGCCCTCCAAGTTGTTTGCTTTGAGTGGCCTTTCTTTGCCATCTTTAAGAACACACAAGCTAAATTCAGTCTCCACTAGAACGAGCACTACAGATCTTGAGGCTTGAGTACCTGTGCGAATGCCGCGCGGGTCAAGTAATACGCCGTCACGTCGGTTTTGGCCGTCACCGTAGCTGCCCTACGGTCGCCCTCGTTCAGAAGCGCGAGCTCCCCAAAGAAGGCGCCCGCGCCCATCTCGGCTGCGAAGTCTTTCACTGAGGACTTGGTGACCGTGACTTTGCCCGCGCCCAGCACAAAGAAACGATCGCCGGGGGCGCCTTCCTTGATCAGCACCTTCGTATGAGGGAAGAAAAAAAAGGTGAGTTTCCTTCATGGATAAACTTCAAAATGAAGAAGAGTATCTCCCCCCGTCCATCTACTCACACGCAGTAAATTACATTAACACGTATAACAACACAAAACTCACCGCGCCCTTTTTGAAAGTGGCCAGTTTGAAGCGCCGCACAGCGTTCATGCGCTCCAGCTCGCTCAAGTTTTTGAGCACCGAAATGTTGGTGAGCATGCTCCGCTGCTCGGTCATTTCCACCAATCGCTTCAGTGGCCCTACTACCCGATCGAACGCCGCTTTCTCTAGGGCTAAGCATTTGCCGGCCTTTTGCGCAATGACCGTGGCATTCCGAGGTTCACCGGTCAGAAGCGCCATTTCCCCGAAGAAATCTCCGACGCCCTATCGTATATGGAGAGCATCAAAAAGAAATCAAGTACAAGGAGAGCCGAAAACAAAATGTCAAAGAGAGATGTTCACTGCGCGCGATGGAGAACGCGGAAATGTTGGGTTGTTTTGAAAACGAGTAATAAACAAAAAGAAACTACAGGAAAGAAGAAAAACGTTGTGAGCCATAGGCCACTGCAAACTTTGATCAGAATGTACATGTAACCACATGTGTTGTCCTGACTTCTTTCGCTTTGTATTACCTTGGTAACTGGAGCTGATTGCCCATCAATGTCTCGCATTTCAAAAGTGCCCTCGATGATGAGGTAAAACACGTCTCCTTTCATGCCCTTCTTGAACACTTCCGCATTGGCCGCGAATTCCTGATGCGATGTGCACATAATATGAGAAAAATAAGACAGATGCGGAACGAATAAATGAGAATTAGACAACCTTCAGCGAATGCACGCGTGTTGCGCGTTATTCTAACAAGGTGGAAAGCTCAACCTTCCCTAGCCTCTTCTCTCACCTGGGGGTGCACGGCATCGGCCAGATCTTCGTACTGCATTTGCGTCAGCGTCTCGAGGAGTTTGACTTTTTTTAGGGCAGCCACCTGAGAGTGTATACACAGAGAAGAGAAGAAGAAAAGGAACACGGTGAAAGAAAAAAAAGCATTCCTTTCAGATACAGCCTGGTCACTCCTGTATCCAACTTCGTTGCATTTCTAAAGAAACTCGGCACTCGGCAGGGAGCCTTTACCAATCTATCTAGCGTAGCGCCTCCCTCTTCATTCATTCACACACACACACGCTCTCTCTCTAGGCCGTACGTGCGATGGGTACATTTTTTTTAATGAAAGAAGGACGCGATTCATTCATCTTTATGGTTTCGTCATTCTTGTTTCATTCCATTTGCAATGTCTCTTTTACCGTTTCGCCACGGCGCTTTTCCGCTGACGACCTCACGCCGTTCCGGAAGGTGTTCCGGTCCAGCACCCATAGCTTCGCGTCGGTGTAAGCCGTGATGGTCGCAGCGCGAGGCGCGTTGAAGAGCAAAGCCAATTCCCCAAAGGACTCCGCTTCGAGTGGAGATGGTTCGGCTCCATTGACCTGAAGTACAAGAAAGAGACGATAGCGCACGCGTGGGCAATGATATGTTCAGATATGAACAGGGCGGTGCCCGGTCCATTGGTGACTATTACTACTACTACTACTACTGCACAGTACGGCAATTGCAAATAGTCCTAGACAACACTACTGGCACCAGTACCGAAAAGTTGAAGCCGCCAGATTCGGCAATGAAGAATTCATGGCCCATGTCGCCTTGCTTAATCACAACCGTGTCCGCGCTCACAGTACGAAGCTCCGCGTACTCCACGAAAAACGCGATAGCTTCCTCGGACAGCCCGGCAAGCAGCTGGCTCTTTTGCAAAATGCGCCCTGTAGGAAGAAAATAGGGGAGAGGTATATGGTAAGCTTGGTATGTGGAAATTGAGCAGAAGTGAGGAAGAAGAAGAATGTGAGGAAAAGGTGTAGGCGACATCGCAGTATAGGGCCTTGATATTGAGTAAGCTTCGGCAGAAGTTTCGCCACTAAGTGAAAAGTAGCTCTCATGAGCCCCAATGAGGCTAGCAGTAAGAGTTGATTTGTACCAAAAGAAGAGAGGCGGAAGGGATAATTCCAAAATCCTATGTAGCTGCGGCGTTCATGCACCATGCTTGGGAAAGATATCGCTAAGCTGCGTTACGTGTCCTCTAGAGCTGAATGCCGACAGACAGAAAAAATTACGTACGGATAAGAGCTTCTTGTTTCTCCGACTTATCCATGGCTGCATTCTTCTCCTTAGGTCCGGTCGTTTCGTGAAATTGGGAATCCATCACCTGCGGTCGACCATAAAGAAAAGGCACAAAGAAATGAAACTAATACCAACACAACTTTTGCGACAACGGCTTACACATGTTACACTTACAAGGAGATGCACGAGCACACGGTGCATTACGATAAACTTACATTTTTCATGCGACGAGCGGTCTTAACGTTGCCCACCGCCATGCTGGCATCGTCAGACGGGACACTCTGCGTACAACCCATTTTTAGGTGGAATGGCCGAAAATGATTGTGCTGATTGGTTGGATTTCAGCGCACTTTTTGAGGATCTCTTGAAATTTTCGAAAACAGAGGTCACAAGAGAAAGATGGCTGATGGCATGGCCGATAGCTGCAGATGATGTGCGCTTGAGGAACGGTGGCCTACATTACCTACAGCCATAATGCTGTTACAGACTATAATGGTGGCAAAAGACTAATAGAGAAAAATTATCATTCATTGGTTCAATATGCATGTTGCGCTCGGCAGAAGACATGTTATGCAGTGCATGAAGTGATGTTTTCGATGAATCAATTGCGCCGTCTCTATGCACGATGAGGCTAGCCTTAGCCGACGAGGCCAAGGTAGTAATAGCGAAGATGCTACAGGTTCTCAATTTCGTACGCATTCACCAAAGCGGAGAAGAAAAATGTTCCCGTCAACCCCAGTGCTGATTCGCGTTGCCTTAGCAGCCACGACATTCATTGTAGCCATGAGCGCCTTTTGGTTTCCGCACGACAGCACGCCAGCTATGCATTTGATAGGGCTTCGCTCACAGCACAACGCACCGAATGATTTTCAATCAAAGGATGAAAATGGAGCTCGGATAAGTATCTCGGAGACTCGTCCTAGCACTCCAGCGTCACTTCAGAGTAGCGATGACCTCGCTGGCTTCGAGGGCATCTACGGCGTGGGAACACTGGCAATAGGAGCTTTCTACCATGGCCTTTTACCTGCGTGGCTGCATGCTTTGAGGCAGCGTGCAAGATACCAAGGGCCAGTATTTGTAGGCTGCGACGACTGCGATATTCTTCGTCGTCGCCTCACTACTTGTCCACACGCAGGCGCGATTATCTTCTTGCCTTTATCCCGAGCGCGGGCCCAGAAGAACGCAACAACAAGTCCTCAAAGTTATAAGATAGATTTCCAGATGGTTGGTCATCTATCTAAAGCTACGAAAAATCTACATGACAATTCCACGAACACTAGTAGCGTTGGTAGCACGGATCAATTGCAGAAGAATGCCCTGCCAGCTCAAAATGGCACCTCTAGGACTTCGCCATCGTCCTTTGGGGGCAAAGGCGCATCTCGTGCCGCAAAAGCAAGCAAATGGCACCATGTATTGCTAATGGCGGAAGGGGCGTTGCACGAATTTCACCTCAATGGGAAATCGCCTCTACATGGAGTATACAACGACAGCGACGGCGCCGTCAGTCGAGCTAGCACCAATCACGCATCAATTAGAGCGCCTGCATCGTCGAAGGCCATCCAGCTCTTGTTTTTGGACGTGGATAATCATGCGACTCGCCACCTTGGCCGATGGTTACAGCATTCATTGAGCCAGGCATTTAGCAATGTTGCTAGAGATGCTCCGGAATCGAGCACTATCGAAAGCTTAGGAGCGAATGCGGGCATTGATTCAATCTCGAGTGTTTTTAGAAGAGCACGATCATTGTCGCAAAGTCCTCATATCAAATACCCGCCTCAGGAGGAAGAGGTGGCAGCGCCTTTACCACATTTGTTGGTTGGAAGTGGGCGCCGTATCCTTGGCGAGCCTTTTAACCTCGGCGCCTTTGTCGCGGTGCTCGACGTGTTCCCCTCTGCCTCGAATTCGCTGATGAGCAGAGTCATCAGCACAGGAGGCAGAAGCACAGCCAGCTTAAGCCAAACAGGTGAGACTGCAAGCACCACTCAAAGGAACATTACGAGTAGTGCACAACTCTTCAAAGAGCCGGCAGCTCTGGCGTGCTTGCGCGCTGCAGCTGCTGCCGCCGAGGCGTCGTCTATTGGCGCCACTCGATTTCGGCCGCGAATCAACGACCAAGAAGCGCTGAGTCGAGCGCTGGCCTCCGCAACGAATTCGCACCATGCCAACAACGACCCAGGTGTACACCACCGCGAAGATAGAATAGGCAAAAGAAGAAGACGGCGCCTTCTTGTAAACGGAGAAGCGTCGAGTTCTGAAGCAGCGGGGGGCGACGCAAATATGCAGTCGTCAGCTCGTTGCATTGTGAAGACTCTGCCAGCAGGAATGCAGCAGTTTGCAGCCAGTAGCATACCATGGCCTATGGCTGAGTATATATCGTTTCGTTCTGAGCCTCCTGGTCTAGTACACTACACGCGAGCGGAGCAACGCCTTGCTGGCTGCACTGATGAACGTTTCAAATTGCTGACGTCATCATCATCATCGTCACCACCACATTTGCCATCGCCTTCCCTGCCTTCAAACGACCACGTGATGCCTCCAGAAGAAACCCACCAACTTGAGCACGGCAGCAACAGAAAAGAAGACGGCAACGACGACGCCCCCCTTGAATGGAAGAGCCAGTTGAAGCACATCTCAGGTCGCCGTGCTCGCTCCTCGTGGGTGGCGCTATGGCAGCGCACGCAGGTTCTTCTAGGGCTGAATTCACCGTCAAAAAGCGAGTGCTGGAACTCTTACCAACCGCTTTTGAGAGCTGTTCTGAACCAAGAGCAAGAGGAAACTCCGCGATAAGCGGATTAGGATCACTTGCCCTGTCGTCCTGTCGTATGATTTAGTGAGTAACATGAAGTATGGCGGTATGAACAATAACACATTCACCCGATTATTTTTTTGACCTACATATATGCGATATATTTGTATATTAAAGCAATATATGCAGCTGGAGACCAACTGGCAGCTAAAGGGGGGTCACTTCTGAAATATCACCTTTATTGGCCATAGCATACGCAAATCGAGGCGGGATTCCCCCTAACCGAGCTCATACGGTCTTGCCTCTGTGGCCCGATATCTTGGCGATATCGAGGGGGAATCCCGATACAAAGAAGCACGATATTCTATTGAATATTGGGCCTAGAATGGGCCAAAATCGCTCGAAATCTGCAGTGCACCCGAGTTGCACTGGCTGTTCTAGATGAGCACCAAAAACGAAATAATGGCACCCAACGGACAAATTTTCCGTGATTTTACGTCGCGGCCCTACCGGGTATGCCAAATACAACTTATATGTTCATTGGATGATAGATAAATTTTTGCGAAAAGTGACCCCCCCTTTATCTGCCAATTGGACTGGATATTCAGCAGGTGAGGACGTAGGACGAAAGGATTTCCGGCCACTTTAGTTCCAGGGCGCCCCTTATTAATGGCGTCTGTTGGTGTTGGTGAATTAAAATTTTGATTTTCGATAGCGGATTTCCCCTTGTCCTTCATATTCGAAATTCCTAGTTGCAATTGCCATATAATTTCCCATTGAATTAGCTAAACTTGTACTTGAGTAGGAAGGGGAGGTTGGCTAAATTTCCTTCACTTGCGCTTGAATAATATACTTTCTTTCGTTTCATCTGCACTCAAAGTGCCTTCTTCTGACCTCTATGGCCCTTTCGCCATGATGCTACTGTTGTATGGAGGCAGCCGGTGATGCGCAGTGCTGCTGCTGCTGCTGCTGTTGTTGTTGTTGCTGTGCAAAGAGGCCCGGCCTGCTTCGGTGCCAGCGTAGGCCTCTTCCATCTCGACTGCAGAGGTTGACAGCCCATTGTCGAGTCCACCCATTTCTAAATCATCACAACCTTCGTCTTCACTGCTATCTTCATTTCCCAATTTTGTTACCCCGTCCAGATTTGTTATCGGTGTCTTCCTCCTCATGTGGCGAGGCGAATTCACCGGCGATGAGGCAAAGATTTCCTTGTCGGCGCTCAGAGCGCGGTTGTATAGGAATACACCAAGGACAGCGATGCACATGCCACACACATTGAGAGTGCTCACAGGGTTGCGGAAGTACATGATGGAGAGCACGATGACCACGATGCGCTTCCCACTGTTGACGATGCTGTGCGTTACGGGCGAGACCATGGCGAGAAGGGAAATGCTGACGAAGTGCTGAAGGACCATCGGCACAGTGTTCAACAGCGCGAGCACCACCACTTTTAGCGGTGGTATATTATTGGCATTGCCCAAACCTGGGCTAGCTCCTTCTGCTCCAGCGGCACCTGAAATCACGGCACCACTCCCAAACAGTCGCCAGCCGTCGAAGTACCACCACAGCGGCGCCATCAGCGCAAACGAACATGCGTTGGTCACGAAAAAGAGGTCGTTGGCGGAGAATTTAGCCGCCGAGGGAGCGCTGCCACTACTGGTGATAGCGTTGCTAGTGCCTTGCCTGCTCAGCTCATGTGCTGAAGTGGCAGGACCAGCACCATGCGGAGAAGTGTGCGACTGTTGGAAATGCAACAGGCAACATGAGGTTCAGCAAGAAGAACAATTGAAAGAAAGCTCACCAGCGACATCTATACTACAAATCTTCAAACCTTGATGCAAGTTTGATCTTCTCTCGACTAAAATGTGTCGTATTTTACCTTAGCCATAAAGCGCTTCTGGTAGGTGTTTGCCACGCTCATCGAAAAAGCAGACCCCATCGCAGCGAAAAAGCCGAGCCAATGAAATTGAAACTCGTTGAAGGCACTGAGCGCTACGCCTACGGTGATGATAAAGAGCGTGAATAGCGTCTGCCATGAAAATTGCTGGTGTAGGAGCACGGCCGAGAGTGCAGCCGACCATAACGGTTGCGTCGCCTTCACAGTATGCTCGAAGCTTACTGTAATGTACAGCAGCGCCAAGCGGTGCAGCAAGTTGCTCCCTATACCCGTAAACCCAAGCAGCAGTGCGCGATGGAAGAAATGGCGCACTAGCAAGACCAGATGGCCCACGGGCCGGCCGCGGACTAGCAAATAGAGTGGCACTGAGCTCGCACCAATGAAGAACTGCATCAGCGACAAGGTGAACGGATAAGGAAAGAGTGGCAGGACTTCCTTGCCGGCATTGTTGCCTATAATGCTGCACAAATACCATAGAGTAACCATAGTAGGGACCCCTAGCCGCTCCACCATCGTTCTGCCTGGCTTTTCGCCCATGTGCTCACAAGACGGCCAGATGCAGGCTTTGATGTCTCTGCACCTACTAGATCAGCGCCTTTCAAGCTGCTGCACGTTTAGAATCGTTTTAAGAGCTTAGACGGCAGAAAAAAATGAGCTAGCTTAATTTGTTCACGATGTGCCCATTCATTAGTCTACCATGTTCGTTTAATACATAGGACTTGCAATTTACTCGGTAGCTCCATAGCCTCTTCTCGTCTCGTCGTACTTCTATGAATGTTGAGGATTTGGATTTTGGAAAGAAGTGGGTGGCTCGATGGCCGATTGATAATTCGTGAGTTCCACCCAATTGTATCGTAAACCACGCAAATAATCTTTTGTTTTCGGTTTTCGCCTTTTCGGTAAAAAAAAAAAGTAGCAACAAAACAACGTGACGAGATCGTAGAGAGAGCAAAAGTTCATTTTGATAACTCTGCCCACTCATGGCACCCGGGGCTAAGGCCGGTGATGGCGGCCGACGCCGTGCAGCATTAGCTTCGACTGAAGTTACAAATGAGACAATGGACAAAGCCCGCTGCGAGTCGGACCACCCGCTCGCTCGCTTTCAAACGTGAGTTGTAAGCCCGTGTGTAAAGCCGAAGGACAGATTATACAAGAGAGAAAAAAAAGCCTGGCCTTCATGGATTTAGATATGCTCTTTTTTTCATGAACTTCTCATCCTTTTCAAAATCGAGACGGTGTTGAAGAGGCAACCAGCTATTTCGCCATCGCTTACGTTTCCGCCTCGAGAGATCCCTTGTTGTCCAATGAGCTCGCCCTCGGCGAATTTTGTTGCGTGAAATGA
>Ga0307931_1002070_pt1 | contig 12987 bp, 9 predicted proteins | sample OrgLakmetageno47_FD_201816 | JGI IMG/M metagenome (GOLD analysis project Ga0307931, IMG submission 201816) | Saline water microbial communities from Organic Lake, Antarctica - #47 | ecosystem: Environmental > Aquatic > Non-marine Saline and Alkaline > Saline | place: Antarctica: Organic Lake... | reverse complement strand
CAAGGGCTCCTCAGCAGCGCCAAGCCCTGCGGTCCCGCTGGATTTACTCTGCGGGAGATGAAGAGAGCTCGACGTCGCCAAAGATGGAGGGTAACGAACAAGCATTCATCGCAAGACAACCATCGGCGTCTCACAAAGGCAGCATAGCAGACAGGTGAAGCTATGAATACATACGCCCGTTTTCGTGCTTGCAATGGCAATGCTTACAGACGCCCGTACCCTAGCTAGAACTACTATAGAAATTTCTTTGATTTGAGCGTTGTCTTCTTCTTGTAGCACTTAAGTACTTCGAGCTTCAAAACTCTTTACCTCCTCCTACGTACTTATCTATATCTCATTCGCACTTTTAACATCGTCAGAGCACGGCTACAGAAGTGGGAGAGTGAATCCGCGCTCTTGGTGGCGGCCGAGGCCAAGGCGGCTCTTGCGGCGCTGTCCTTGAAGCGCATGGACGCAGCTGAGCTAGGGCAATTCGTGGAAGCAGAGCGCAGCCGCCGCGAGCAAGCTGAAGTAGCCAAAGAACTGTTAGAGTCGAAGAGCCCGAGCGCAGCCGCCCAAAGCAGTGGCAGCAACAGCAGCGGGCGAGCAGTGAAAGCGAGAGCCGCGCAGCCTCGTTTCTTTCCGCCACCGCCGCAATATCGCGCCGCGTCCGATCCATTGCCGGGGCCTCGCAGCGCGCCTCCGTTGCCCGTCAACATTGACTTGCTCAACTGGCGCGCGCGGCAAGCGCAAGGGCGGCGCGCGTTTGGTGACGCTGTGAAGCTCTACGAGCGCGCCATTTTCCTCGACCCACTCGACGGCCGAGCCTGGCTCGGGCTCGCGAGGCACGAGCTGAACACCGGTGGCAAAGGCCGCGGAAACCTAGAGCGCGCCCGGGACGTGTTCAAAGAGGGCATTAAAGCGTGCCCCGAGAACGCGCACCTTTTACAGGGTTTGGGGAGCTTGGAGGAGCGCGCAGGGGATTTGCCCCTGGCGATGACGCTCTACCAGCAGGCCACTTTCGTCGACTCCAAGCACGCTGCGAGCTGGGTGAGCCGAGGGCGCTTAGAGAACCGCTTGAAACGAGTCGACCGCGCTCGAGCGTGTTTTCGCCGCGCGATTGAAGTGGCGCCGCAGAGCTACTACGCGTGGCACTGCTGGGCGATGCTGGAGGCTGACGCGCGCAACTTGCGGGAGGCCCGCGAGCTCTTTCAGCGCGCCCTCGACGCCAACGCCCGCAACGCGGCGACCTACCAGGCGTGGGGGGTGCTCGAAGCGAAGATGGGCGACTTGGTGAACGCGACGGCGCTCTTTGCGCGGGGGCACAAAGTGCAGCCGAGGAACACCCACATTTTGGCGGCGTGGGCCAGCGCGGAGCACCGCCGAGGCAACGGTCGCAAAGCAGTGGAACTCTTCGAGAAAGCGATTGAGGCGCGGCCTTCGGACGCTGGCGCTTACCAGCAGTACGCGGTGGTGAGCAAGGAGTTGGGTGACGTCGAGGGCGCGAGGCGACTCTTTGCTCTGGGTGCGAAAGCCAACAAGCAGCACTTGCGGACCTACCAGGAGTGGGGCCTCATGGAAGCAGAAATGGGCTCTCTGGCCCAGGCCCGCGCCGTGTTTCAACAAGGAGTGTGGGCGGCACCGCGCGGGAAAGGCGTCGCGTCACTGTGGCAGGCGTGGGCTCTCGTGGAAGCTGACGCTGGGCTCAGTTGCTTTCCCGCAAGTTATGCCTACAACAAGAACAACTCCCATTCCGCGCCTGCCGTCAACTTCTCGTCGCCCACCAAGCCCGTGCCGTGGACTGGACTAGGCGTTGACGTTGGTGGGAGCGGCACCGCGCCGGTGCCTGAAGCGCTCCAAACAGCGCGGAAGTACTTTCAGTTCGCTGTGGACGCGTGCCAGCAAGCTTACCCGACGGCGACGGTGGTCGCGTGGGCGAAAACCGAAGAGCGTTACGGCGAGATCTCCCAGGCCCGCACCCTCTTCGAGGAAGCGGCGGTGAAGGATGGCGGCAACAAAAGGCTGTGGGCGGCCTACGAATCCTTCGAAGGCCGGGTCGGTGATTTCACCGATGTGAAACGCATCAGCCAGCGCGCTGCCCTTGCCTTGCTGCGCGGCGCGGGCAAGTCTGTTGACGACATGATTGAAGCGAGCAAAAGTTCGCCGGAGGTCGACGAGGGAAAGGCGATGCCGAGCCCTAGCAGATCGGAACCCAGTGGCAAATCCCGGATTAGAGGGAAGAGGTGATGGGTTTAAGGCGGCAATTGATTTAGGGGTGCACTTTTCGTATTCGCGAATGGTTATTGCATCTGTATTCTAGTCCGCAATTGCATGTGATTCAGTTAAACTACGGCGTTGTAATTATAATCGATACGTATCCAGAATTCAGAATCAGATAGTCCATTGGAACTTCAGATAAGAATTAGAAATAGAACTAAAGAAACTAGAAAATGAAAATAGCGAGAAAGGGGGAAAGAGGAGAGATAAGGAACATGGGCCCCGATGTTCAGCCATACTAGATATTGCATATCTTATATTATTCTTAAATAGTAAGTGCGAAGTATGAAGCACGTGGTTCCGTGTGGCCGTGGAAATAAAATTTATCCGAACACAGACAAATAAGCACCTTTGAGAGCTAAAGTAGCCACAGGCACTAGTAGGGGGCAGGTGTATGCCGGCACTTTTGAAGCTATCTCTCTCCTTACGGACATGCGCATACGCCACAACCAAAAACACAACGGGCACCTACTAGTAAACTCTCTATTCCTCTCTCAACTTCTTTGCTTCCTCTCAACAGTTCATACCAACTCCAGGCTCCTTCTAAATTCACCACTGAGGTTGGCGACTAAGGAACCCTCCACTTTTGCAACGCAATCAAACGACGGAGCGCTTCTATATTTTCGCGGCTTGACTCTTCGCCTGCTGCTGCTGAAGACTTCCAGAGTGCGAAACCCTTCGAAAAGTCTTCCTCTCCACCCTGCCCAGTGACCAGCATAGTCCCCAGCGCTGACTGTGCTTCTGCATTCCCGCCGTCCGCGGCTCTCATGAACCACTCTCGCGCGTGACTTGGATTCGGCTCTACGCCAACACCGTCGCGGTAGCACGCCCCCAAGTTATCCTGTGCGTAAATGTCGCCTGCTTCAGCACCACGTCGAAACCAAAACAGAGCCTCTTGCATGTCTCGTAAAATGCCATTTCCACCGCGCTTGAACAAGTATCCCTGTCAGAATGAACGCAAAGGGGCCGTGCATACAAGAAGGGAGCAAGAGAGACGGTATCGGGCGAGTGCGAGGTGAAAAGCGAGACAAAGACAAATATACTAATGACTTCGTTCTACACTCATGGTACCACCCTATACGGTCTACACGGCCTTGATCTATTCAATTTAGAGGAATTCGCACCAAATTGTTCATTGAAGCTTCGCAGCCCTGCTCTGCGGCGCGCTTGAACCACGCGGTCGCCTGCCGGAAGTCCACGGCGAGCCCCCCTTCGCCGTACTGGTAGGCCCATGCTAAGCGAAACTGCCCGACTCGGTCTCCCGCCGCTGCTGCTTTCACCGCCCATGCTGTGGACTTCTCAGGGTCCGTCGCGCAGCCGTCTTCGCCGAAATAAAACCTTTCTGACATGATTCCCATGGCCATGGGTAAACCTAGCATGGCTGCTTCCTCTACTTTGCCCTGCAAACACACAAAACAGTATCGCCCACAGCAACAGGATAAAGAGAAATGAATACACCGTGAGTTGTTGAGGCGAATGCACCAACAGCGTAGGATCTTCACAGCCTTGGACGCTCTTCTGCTCTAACTCATACTTTGGTAGCTAGACATTCGCACCTGCGCAAATAACGTCTGAGCGCGCTTCTCGTCTTTGATCTTGCTTTTCTTTGTGTCCCCCGAGCGGGGTGCTGATTCCCAGCCCTTCTGCTGCGTGGGGACGAGCACGTCGTGCCCTGAATCGTGCCGATCCCGCACTTGTGATGCCCACTTCTCACGCATTGTTGCGTCGTCCAACCGCTGCGGGCCGTCGTCAATTTCATCCTGTCAAATTAAAAGTGTGGTGAGAGAGGCGCGAGCATTCAATGTGTACATTGTTCTTTGCGCCATAATGCATGCCGACATCAACACGTGACTAAATATGGCCTAGGCTCCAAGCTAGATCAAACTAAAGGCCAATTACCATTTTCAATTCATTGGTATATCGTGATTCCTCGCCGGGCGGCTTCCCCGTTTTTTTATTGAAGGCAAACATGTTTCACCAACAGATGAAAAACGCTACTGCTATAGATGTGTATACGTCGCCGGAGTGAAAAACGAAGATAGCAGTAGTTGGCTATTCGGAAATATCACGTGTTAAGGGCGGTTACTTTGCTGCTAAAGTGAGAGTGCGACTTCCTAAGCTTATAATGCCGACTTCCTGAGCATAAAGTTGCCTCCTACACGGCCTCTTGTGCTCTTGTGGACTTGAACGATCAACGGTGTGATTGGGTGTGACCGAGAAGCTCCCCTCTCTAACAGAGCTCCCATTGGTGCAAACGGTCATACTCAGTACTGCATGCCGATGCCGTGGCCCTTATTACTCCCGAAGTCCCGAGTTAAGTCGCGATGTTGTCTGCATTGCGCGTGTGGGTAGCTTTGGTTCTGTTCGGTAGCGTTACGAAAGACGCGTATGCAGCGCCGAAGTGCTTTAGGAGTGCACGTGTTACTGGGGGCAGTAGTTTCGTCTCCCATCGACATCATCCGACAAAACCGAGAGCAAAGATCGTCACCCGCTTTCGGGGCGGCGCAACAACATTTACTTCTAGCCCCGTGAGCGGCAAAGTCACTGGCTATGACCCTGCTAGCCTACACAAATGGGGATTTTTACATGTCTTTGGCCCGTCTTGCCTCTCTAGCCGATTTCTCTGGCTGCAGACTTTTGGCGTCCTTGGCCTCGCGGGCTTTAGCTGTTGGGCGACACTCGCAACGAAATTGTCGAAGGAAGTAGCACTCGTGTCGCTCTCAGAAGGCCTAGAGGATGCTTTACACGCAATGATCATTTTCCTGCTCGGCTTATTCCTCTCTGAAGTTGTGTCACGCTGGTGGGCGTTAAACTTCGATTGCTTGGGCGGCCTAGCCGACGCCATTGATGGCACGGCCCTCCTAGCATCATCGCTTTTGCCTGGCGACCTCACTTCACAAGCTCTATTCGTACGGTGGGGGCGTCTGTCCTATAGCTTGCTCTTTGACCAAGCTCAAGGCATCCCAGCTGCGGAGGGCGCGCGCCGCGCAGTGGCGAAAGGGCTAGCGACTCCCGATGAGGCTACGGCGCTGAACGCTGCAGTGGCGGCAAGTGGCGCTGACTCGGGCTCTAGCACTGCGATCGATGCACGGCAGCCATGGGTGTGGTGCGCGCAGCTCTGGGTGCAGAAAGGTTTAGACGGACCCGCCGCGGCACTGGTGCAGTCGCAGTGCCTGAAGGGCGTGGGTAAGGTGGGCGATGCACTGTGCCTCGTGGACACGAAGCTGCCACTGCCCTACGTCCACCTTCTTACCGCCATGGCCAAGTTTCAAATGGTGTTCATGGCCTTCACGCGAGGCGCCTCTATTGCGGGTCATTTGATGGAAGACGGCCACTTGGGAAGTGTGTCTGGGATCATGGAGTCAGCGCTCGATGTCATCCGCTTGATTATTGTTCCAGTGCTTTACCAAGGATGCTTTGACATGCACACCATCATGGTGAATCCATTCGGGCGCGATGCCATAGACATCCCACAAGAAGAAGCGGAGGCTGCTTTGGAGGGGGAAACATCTCAGATGGCGGCTGCTGGCACGTATGCCCCTGCCAGCCCCCTTTAAAATAGGTATTGAACCACAATAGAGCAGCAAATACTCACCGGAAGCAAAAGAATGGCTCTGAACGCGCAACGGGCCCTTCCTCATTCACAGCTTGCATGTCTTCAGTTATCTCCGACTCGCCCATTTTTTGTACATCACTGGCCCTAGGGCTCTGCTACAAGCAAGATTTCTGTGTACTCCGCAGGCCTACAATTTTTTCTATTGAAAACTAAAACATCTTAGACCAGAACTGCTCACCGATAATGTAGGCTCAGGCTTTCATCTGTTTTCTGCCAGAATATAGCCGTTCCTGCGTCAGAAATCAGCTGCTTTCGGGGTCGACTGTAGCATGCCCATCAAGTATCAAGCAGCCATTTCCGCCTCTATTTCTAAATTCTGAAGACCGAGTACTAACACATTCCAAAATGTATTTTCTGAACTAAAATTATCCAATCTCAAATTCAAATCCCAACCAGGTGTCGACGCGAAGCAAATAACAAATTCCAAGGGCCATAGCGCCTTCAACTGAAAATTACAACACCAAAAAGGCCTATCTACTAAAGGAGAGGCCAGAAATCACTGCATTTCCCTCTCAAGCGCCATTTGAGGCCCCGGATGGTGCTGCAGTCTGTAAGCTTTGCGCAAACTCAGGTATGATTGCCCGAATGCGCGTTTTGTCCCTAGGTTCTACCGCAAGCTCAAGCAAACCTTCAAGGACTTCGCCCTTGGAATCCCCGTCGTCGAGCCACAAGCAACCTCGTTCGATGTCTACAGCGGCTACTAGAGCGGGCACTAGGGGCACGAGGCAAGTGCGAGGAGCACCTCGGTTCCTACCCCCGGGCACTGCGATCTCTAAGAGATCATGCCCCAAGGAAGTATCGTCCAATATGCACACCTTTTCAAAGAAATACAATTAAAATTGGTGCAATCAGAGTGTGACATTCAAGACTATGGCACAATTATCTCACCCGCACGGCATAAAGAAGATAATTCAACAAAAATCATGCGCGAAAGTAGCCTAAATTTTTAACTTCGTTTTCGTAACTGCCATGACTCACCTCATCTCGAGTAACGACACCAGCCACAGTGCCAACGACAACGCCTTCGTTTTCGCCTGGACTTGCGCGCATTGCTTTTAGACCAACTAAGTCCTCCACCAAAAACTCCCCACTGAAAAAAATGGAAAACAAAATAGATATCAACAAGCACCGATACATACACCAAACAAACCGCAGATATTACAAGTTCCAATAGATTGAGCAGTCAATGTTATCGACAGAAGCAACCAGTCAATAAATATTTTTAGGTAAGCTAATTTTAGACATCACAACCTAACCATACTTCGCATCATTTTTTGTGTGCATCTCCACCCACAAAGAAGTAGCACCCCCCAAATACCTGGCTAAAGCTTGGGACCGGTCGTCCCGCCACACGAAGAGCGTGCTGCCCTGTAGCTTGGCCGCCTCTTCACGGGTCCGCACCCCACTCAACTTCACTAACCACGCGTCGTTGCTCGGGCCGCTTCCTGCTGACCGCCCTCCTATCACCTTGTACTCCTTCGGGAAGCGCCGCTGCGGATCCTTGAGGTGAAGCTTCGCGCCTTTGCGGAATCGCTCCACTCCAAAGTCTGAAAGCACGCGCACCTTCAACTCGCCACCGAGGCCGTGGGCACCGAGCACTGCGCCCAAATAAGTGAACCCAAACGTGGTAGGGTCGTACGGGTCAATTTTTGCGTTGTCAGGGAAGGACTTCTTGTTGCGGCCCTTTTGAGCTTCTTGCCGCGCAGCTCGTGCCGCCTCCGCTCTTGCTTGTGCGGCCTCTTTCTCGTCGAGCTCATCATCGTCTTCGCCCTCACCTCTCTCTGCTAGATAGCGAGCTTCTTCCTCAGCAAGGTAAGCTGCCTCTTGGGCTGCTTCTTCTTCAGCATCGTAATCGTCCATTTCGTCGTCCTCGTCCTCGTCGTCATCTTCGAATCGCCCAAACTTACGGCGTCGAATTGCTTCCTGTTCCTCCGCATACTTCTTTGACGCTGCCACTGTTTCTTCCATCGGGTCAACTGGCGGTGCCTTCACTGCGTTAGCGTACTTGTTCACTTTAGTTCTCTTCTCCTTTTGGCCGTGTTTACCGAGGCCGCCACCCACTGCTCGTTTCAGCTCTTCCATAGAATTCGCGTCGTTGACTGAACCGCGGGCGATGATCGGCGATAGTCGAGGCTGCCGGAAATTTTCAACATACCTCTGGTCTATGAACCAGGGCGTCACTGGAAGTACGTTCATGGCCAAAAGGGTCCATTGCAGCGATTGGCGCATTGAACAGCACTCCAAGATATCAATTTGCAACGATGGACGACTGGAGCAATCTTCTCCCACTCTGACAATTCTAAGAATATGCCAAATACGACAATTAGCTTGATAACAGCTTATTTATCCAACTTTAACTGGGATAGTCGTCGTAGCCTTATCTCGCTCCCTTGATGTGTGCAAGCAAGAAGCAGTAGTTTGGGATTTATCGTTGGAAAATATTTTTCAGTGAAGCACGCCGGGTGCCAAACTTCAAAAATAATGCTCTAATATAGTTTACACATAGTATTCGAGACCCGAGGAAACACTGAAGGTGAAAAATACGTAGGTACACTGGTGCATTCCAGCTTGACTCCAGCTCTAAAATAAAAGAAACGTTATTGGCTTATTGCGCATGCGCATATATAAAAGCCAAAGTCGCATGCACCTAGGCCACATCACTTTCTGTCTCCCCCCCCGGACCTGGCCTTCTCGTCGTCTTTCTCCAGCTTGATTTTGGTCTTGATGGCTTCCCAGTTAACCTCCACCTCGCTCGCGTATTGCTTAAACTTGGATGAAGTCTCTACAGTTCCGTGCTGTAAGAGATACTTCGCTCGGTACCCCAGAACGGTGTCCACATGCTTCTTGTGCTTCAGCGCCAAGTCCAGCGCGCGGCCCCAACGGAACAACCGGCAGTTGAGCTTCACGGCGCGGTACAGCAGCGGCGGCGACGCTTGGAGCAGAATCGCTTCGGCTTCGTCGGGGCAGCGGCGGTACAGGGCGATCTCGGCCGACCGAGCCTCCTCTGAGGGCAAGTTTTTGATCCGTTGGATGTACTCGAGCTTGTCGACCTCGGTGAGGGCGGCCAATGCGATTTCAACGGCGTCCAGTTGCCTCGCGTGCAGTGCTGTGGCGGCAAGCACGGCCCACAAACAGTTGCCTTCCTTTGGGTCTTTCACGAAGCGGCACAGTCGGGTGGCTTCTTCCCAGCGCCTTTCGCGCGCGAGGCTGTGGAGCATGGGCACCATATTCGAGACCGGGAGCACCACCATGGCTCCATCGGCTTTCCGTAGCGACGCTCGCAACCCCGCAAAGGACGCAATCACGCTTTGCTGCCCGAGGTCCGCGGCTTCGCGGGTTTCCAGCGTGTGCGGGAGCAAGTCGCGGTCCACGAACACTACATTAGGGTAGTGCCACACCAGGAAGCGGCCGTCGGCCACCGCGCAAAGCATGTCCGAAGTGTCGCACCACCGCATCGAGTCCACTTGCGTGCTCAGCTTGAAGAGGCCCCGGGCGCCGCCGGGCTGGGGGGTCACCGGCGCGAGGTGCAAGTCGCGGTTGCGGTCCACAATCGCCAACCGGCGCTCCCCCAGAGGGGACGCTGCGGGCCCGCCCACGCATTTGGAGAGGCTCAAGCTCGCGACTTCGGCCTTGCACACGACGCCGGACCCCAGGGCCTTGCCGGTGGCCACGTCGAAGATGCGCACGGTTTTGGAGTCGACGCGGTCCAGCACGGCGACTACGTCATCCGACAAGCTCACAGTGGCCTTGTTCAAGAAACTCGGCTTGAGACCACCGAACCGGGGGCTCGACACCGCTCGTCCCTACACAAACACATGTTGAGAACACGAATTGTTTTAGTACAAAGAGAAAAAACGTAAAACAGTCAACGCTATTGCAAGGGTTGGCTTACGAGTATGCGTCATGGAGAAATTAAAATTGTGCAGTTCAAAGCACAAAATGCTCGCACGAGCACGAAAACTTAAAGATAGAAGAAAAATCGTGTGACGAGCGCCTAATAGCGAACCTGGTAGTTGTAAACGTTGATGCCATTAGCGTCCATCATCAGAAACACCGTCTCGGCGAGCAGGATGAGTTGCACTGGTGCGCGCAAGTCGAAGATGTGAGGGGTGTTGAGATTGTTGGTGGTGTAAAGGAAGCATTGCGTAGTCGTAGCTACAACAAGCTTCCCATACCCTAGCGCGAACTCTACTACTCGGTCTCGCGGGAACTCAAGGGACTCAACGGCTTCGTCGGAAGCTCCACCTTCCAAGCCGCTCACCACAATGACCTTGGGCGCCACTTGCACTGCCTCCAGGGCACCCGACTCCACGCGCCGCTGCACGAGCTGCCCGAACACCACGCCGCCGCTGCCGCCGGCCCCCGCGAGCTCCGTGCCGTCGGGCGTCCACGCGAGCGACAGCAAGGAGCCCACTTGGGGGCGCTCGCGCGCGTGCGACCAGCCCGTCTTGTCACAGAGGCGAAGCGACTGAAAACTCCCCACCGCAAAAGCTTCGCCCGAGGGCATCCACGCCACGGAGGTGACGACGTGGACGCCCGTTGGGGCGCTGTAGAGCTGCCGGCCGTGGCTGTCCCACACTTTGTAGACGCAGTCTTCCCCACCGGACACTACCAAATCGGTGATGCGGTTCCAGTCCACGCAAAGCACCGTTTCTTTGTGCGCGCGCCAGCTCAAAGGCTTGCGGCCACTCCCCGAAGCAGACTTCACCGAGAGTGCTTTCCCTGAGGCCCACAGCACGCTGTCGCCGTCAGGCCCCCACACGAAGGCGTACACGGAGGCCGCGTTCTGCGCCAGCGTCGACCGGAGGTTGCCACTTTTGGACCAGAGCTTCACGTCGCCATCTTCACCCGTCGAGATTAATGCAGAGCCGTCTGGGCTCCACTTGACTGAAATGGTGGCGCCGGTGTGCGCGCTCACTTTCTTGTCCTCCCGCGCCGTGCTGCCTCCTGCCATGCTGTAAAAGCGCACCGTGCCGTCGGTACAGGATACGGCAAACACCGACGAGCGCGTTCCAAAGTCTGGCGCCCACGCAATGGACGTCACATAAGCGTCCAAAGTTGCAACTACACCTAGTAAGTTTAGAAATAGGCACATTGTTTAGATGAAGAAGCGCGTAACTCGTGTACTCACTTGGGACGTCCCCATTCTGAGTTGTGAATGCTTTCATCGTTATTAACTTGATTTCAGGTGGTTACCGAAACCCTATGATGCTAAGAATCATGCCCAGCTTCGGATGAAATCAACCACAACTCTTTCAGAAGGCTCACCTAGGAGCTCCCCTTCTGGTCCCCATTTCAGAATCTGCTGGTCGTCAGAGGTGGTGTATAGCTCTCCGCCAGCCCACGTACAGGAGGTGCATCTGCGCACACAAGACAATGAAAGTTGACTGCTAGACGACATTTGTTTGTGGCAGGGGAGTTGAGAGCGACGTACATTTCTTTATGCTTGTGCTTCGCTACTAAGTCGAGCTTCATTGGCTCTGAATCACGTCCAGGGCGACACTGGAGAGGGGCGAATAACCGCCGATCAACCACAAGCAGCAGGGAGGGAGCAGGGAGGGAAACAGCAGAACAAGAGATTTTTGATTTTTTTACTTTTTTTGTAATTGTCAGTCACCAATATAATATTTTGAGGATTCCCCGTTCATTTTCTCATTACATTGCGACCAAAAAAATGTTCATGTTGAGGTTTTTCGCTGCACTCGTCGTCCTGGCTGGATCAGCCTCAGCCTTCCTCCCTGGTTCGGTCGTGCCACGGGCACTTTCCGCAAGCTCCACTGCTACGTATGGTCGCGGTGACGCACGAACCAAGAAAGGGAAAATCAACCGGGGCTCCAATGGGTGAGACTGCAACCTGCGTCCTGGTGGAAACTGGCGATTCACGCTCTTCATGTCCGCGAGGATCTTGTATCAAGTTTATGCCATTGTCATGTCAATTTCGATTTCATATTGATTAGACTCATCTCCGTGCTTTCCCCGCCGGCGTGTTTTCTCCTGGTGTGTTAGAGTCAAGCGCCCGAAGCCAGTTAAGGAGCCGAAGCCTGCCTCGGAGTAACTCCTTGACGATAAACTTTCGAGGAAGGAAATTATGCACGCAATTTCAGCAAAATAAAGGACCAGTCTGAGGTTGCGCGCATAAGTGCAGTCGAGTGAAGAAATGATTGATGTCGTTTTTACCCGGCAACGCAGCACATGAACACTTTGCGCCCAACGCCCGCTTTTATGTATTCGTGCGCATGTTGCATACAGGATATAGTATGCGTTGAGTCAGCCATCGCGGTGCGATGGCGATTTGAATTGCGGGGATCGTGCAAAAGTCAATTAGTATTTTCAATGCTTCTAAGCATGGCACTAAAGACGGGAAAAATTAGAGGTAAGAGATAAAGATAAAGCATCAAGATTAATGATTAAAATGAGGAGCCAAGCCAAGCACATGGCAGTTCCACGTCAGGGCGGTAAGACCGCCCTGGAAGTTAGTTGGCACCGGAGCGATGGCTCTGGCTTTTTTAGGAGGGGAGATTGTTCACTGCTTTTTTAAATCTAGTGCCCGTTTTTGGTTGGTGCTTTTGGGTATTTTTTTTGAGACAGGCCCCGAAGGGCCGGAATTAGAAGACTAACAGGTAGAGAAGAAAAGCAAAGCAGCGCAAACTAGACCTAAGAAGCTAATGCGCATTTTGGGTATTGATATTTAAAATTTAAACATTTATTTATTTATTCCCTAATGTGAAGTCGCTTAAAGGTACTTTTTGAGTCTTGTGCGGATATAGGATATAAGTTCAATTTCGTTTCGAAGTAGAGTAGGTTCTTTTAAAGCTCCTGTGTTCTTCAAACACCTCTAACTCTTGATTTTAAAAATAATCTTTTTAGAATCCCTGGCCGTTGCTCACACGGACAAGCCATATCATTCGATTCCATTGAAGGCCCCTTCGCCATCAAAGCAAAGAAAGAAAGAACGAAGGGAGTGCAATTGCCAAAGGTATTCTTGCTAGAAAAGGCAGGAGCTCGCCCCGTGCTAGACCGCCGGCGCCTAGAGAAGACGCCCAACGCGCCCTTCGCCCACGACTCCGACACTCCAGGACTCCGCTCGGCGGTCCAGAACAAAGCAAGCGCCCACC
>Ga0307931_1002069_pt1 | contig 12990 bp, 18 predicted proteins | sample OrgLakmetageno47_FD_201816 | JGI IMG/M metagenome (GOLD analysis project Ga0307931, IMG submission 201816) | Saline water microbial communities from Organic Lake, Antarctica - #47 | ecosystem: Environmental > Aquatic > Non-marine Saline and Alkaline > Saline | place: Antarctica: Organic Lake... | reverse complement strand
GCGGTCGCTGCGTGATTAAGCTTGACCATTGGTGCCCCTGGACCAACAACACGGTATGAGATATCTAAACACCTCTGAATTTGCCATCACGCGAAAACAACTAGGGAGTCACTACTTTAGTACCGAAGTTTACTTTCGTATTGATTTGCTCGTTGGGAGCCCCCTCTAGTCGTCCTCGCTGCGTGTAATATGTGTGCGTGACGACTTCCTTTCTTAATCTCTGCACGATCTCAATACAGGTGGGCCTGATGAACCACAAGTACTTTGTGCTCTTCTGCGCTTACCACGCTATCGCCTGCATTTTCGCGACGGTTTTGGCGTTTTCCTGGGTGCATTTTTGTGCGACTACAGGTATATCTTCGTGCAATCTTCACAAGAGATCATTTTTCATTCTTGTGTTTCTACTCAATTGCCTTTTGCCTCTTCGAATAAAGTGTCTGTGCATGCTTTCGTCATTTTCATGACAGTTTTCTTTCCTTTTTCAGGACATTTGAACCCCAAAGTCGAGCTGGCCGTGATGGCGTTCAGTGAGTTGCGCGCTGACGTTCTGGCCGAGATGTGGCATTTCATCATAACAAACCTAAATTCCGGCAACGTTTGGAGCGCTGTATTGGGCCCGCTCCTTCTTGGAATTAGTCGCCAAGGAAACATTGTTGATGCAGCAGCATCGTCCTCCTCGTCGTCATCAGGACGAGAGTTTATGGAACATTTCGTGAGCGGTGAGGTGTGGGACCCAATGTCAGGGTGGGCGGAGCACGAACTCGGGCTCCTTCTCTTCGCTCAGCAGCAGGGTGATGTTAGTGCTGGGTTCAGATGCAACAACTATGACAACAGCACCAGCACCAGCGTCGGCAGTTGCAGCAACAACAGCGACGAATCATTGGCCGCAGTAGCCTCCCTGAGAAATCATGAGCGGGACGTTTGTGCCGGGCAAGGGTGGCTCGCGATGGTGATGATGCTCTCGCACGTTGCTTTTGGAGTTTTCACCGTCTGCATGACCATCGGTGCGTGGTTGAATTTGTCTCGTGACATGAAAACATACTTTATATTTTCCATGTACCCAAAAGAAAATTCACATACCAACGGTGATTAGTGTCTGGCCATTCACTGCTGCAAAAACCTTGTTGGCTAATAATCAAACCATTCTACAGGCGAATGGCGGCAAATTGTCTATGGCGAAACGCGTATTGAACGTTTGAAGGGTATACGCCACGGCCAAGCCTCCGAGGTTTGTGAGAGTGATTGTTGTGTTTTAGGGGACTTTAATTTCTCTTTCTTACATTTTAATATCGCTGTTGGCGCTACTACATGTGTAAATTAATTGAGGTTGAGCAATGAATGCTTTTCTCCACTCCTATTTGGTTGTTTTCCAACCAAGATCATCGTTGTACACGCTAACATTTCTCTTGTCGTACGAACTCACGACCAGTCTCTCTCCTGAACTCTGACAGGTCAGCGAGCCCTTCGGTGGAGGTCCAATCTGGCTACGAATACTGCCCGTGGCACCGTTTTTTCCACCCGAGCAGCGCGACGCTATCCTCGGCTTCACGCCGCCGCCATTACCAGTGAAAACAGCCCAAACTCCCCTTGAGCTAACTGAAGCAATACCCAACACGACAGGGAATGCAGCAGCCGCAGCGGCGGATCCAAAAGAGTTACCGCACATTCCACCTGCTGGCCTCGTGGGTCGTGTAAGAGCGGGCTTGAATTGGTTGGCGCTACCGGGGTTTATTTTGGCTGCCAATTTTTGTTTGATCCAGCTTCTTTGAAGAAGGACTCAAGGTCAAGGAGATAGAAGATTACCCTTTCCACCTGCGACTGGCCTTCGGGTGCCTGATGTCTGACTGATGTCTGACTGGCGTCTGGCGTGTGGCGTACATGTGCGATCGTTGATGATGCGCAAGCGAAAAGGGTCGTTGGTGATGCTTATGCGCAAGCGATGAGGTTAGGCCGCTGAAATCTTTGCTTTTAACTCCCTTCCTCGTTTAAATTTTCAATGGAAATTAAGAATTGTTTCATATTAGTATTCGTATTACGTGCGTATGGACCGTATAGCGAACTTCAAATTTTAGATAAATATAAAGAGAACAGACGACTGCTGCTGTTGCATCGGCATCGCTGCGTTGCCTAGTACGCAGTACGGGTACGGTTTATGAAAGATAAAAGGCGCCTGCATATCTATTGAGTGCGCTATTTCAATACTAAACTATTCTCAATAATTAAAAATTATAACGATATTTAGATCTCGGTGGACTTGCTAGTTATAAATAAGTGGCTGCCCCACAGAAAAAAAACAAGCGCCCTATGTGGGCAATGTGTGACCACACAGGGACATCAGTTCTGCGTGAGAGGTGGATCCCAAGAGGAAACAGGCCCCATGTAAGGAGACCCACCGACCAAAGTCTGTTTAAAAGCACTTGCAATCCCTTCCTTTTTCTCTCTCTTCCTTGTTCGCTCGTCAACTCCAGCTCTTCAGCTTCAGCCGGTAGTTTCGTGCGCATAAGCAAGCTCCGCCTTCTCTGCTTCCCCAAAAAAAATACATCAGCCATCGCCTTCCGAAAGCTCAGAAGATTCAAGCACCACCGGATCATTTCTTGTTCTTGCCCTTGCCCTTCTTGGCCTGGGAGTTGAACACCGCGTACTTCTCGGCGCGGGACATGACAGTGCCAGGAGGCTTGAATCGCACGCCGAGCTCTGCCACCATGTTCATGCAAGTCTGCAAAATGCAGAAGAAACACAAATAAATCATACTCGTTAGATAAGCGAAAACAAGTTATTCAGAAAGTCCTCCTTTTCAATATTGCGGCCGTGGAGAAAGGCCGAGGTTCATCTTAAACTTCAATCAAGGACAAAAGGAGCGCACTTCCGTACCGTTGGGTTTTCTTTGTAAAGGTAGTTGAGCAAGCGGCGGCGTTTGTTTACGATGGCTACCAGACCGCGACGGCTCGCGTAGTCCTTAGGGGCGTTCTGCGAAATCAAAACAAAAATAGGCGAAGAAAAAAAGAAAGTAAAGTCTCTGCATGTCATAGCGTCATAATGATAATAAGAGACGTGGCAAAGCACGTCTTCCTTTTTAACTCCAACAGCAGGAACATTGAGCGAGTGTCAGGAATGTGCGCAAAAGAATTGAAGCTTGGTACTCCTGCGGTGCTGAAGAAAGAACTAAGCATTGTAATTTTTCCATGGCACGCCTTTCCTTCCCTACGCTTCTAGAGGCCCACTAATTTAAGAAAAGACAGAAATTACCGATTTGTTCCTGAATGCACACACACACTCGCGCATACCTGAAGGTGGGCTGTCAAGTACTTGATGCGTTCGTGCGCGACCGCAATTTGGTACTCAGGTGACCCCACGTCAGTCGCGTGCCGACGCCATTTCTCCGTTGCCGCAATAAGTGCCTGTTGCATGAAAAGGGAGTGCCGCGGAAAGAAAAGGAGGGTGCCGAGGTGATGACTATTACATAAAGCGCATTGTCATGTTTAACACGGGGCAAAGATTTAGGGGCTGCGCCTCGCATGTGTGAATTCAAAGGCGGCTCCGTCAGCACAACATGTGTGCGCTGGCGGTTGTGCGTACTTCCGCAACAACAACCCCCGAAAATAAGGCGCGCAAGGCGCAGACACTGGCAAGCAAGCTCTGGCGGTTCATTGAAGTGGCGAGAAAGAAATACATAGTGCCACTTGGCAGTGTTCGCTCGCGCGCTCACCTGCTGGTTCACGTAAGGCCGGGAAGGGCCAAATGAGGACGGGTCCACCTCCATGTCGTCCAATTCTCCCATGTCCAAAAACTCGTCCTGGCTCTCGGCAGCTTCACTGCTGTAGCCAGGCAAGTCGTCAATAGGGCCATCCGCGACAACTGCAGAATACAATGGGCGCGCGCCAGGAACGGAAGGGACGTGTGCATCAACAGGAGATGCAAAAAGAGGTTCAAATGCAAGGGGACTACTGCAAGGAACAACAAGAAATATGCTGGAGCGCGGAACACGAAAGTATAAGGTGCCCAAAAGCGTGCGCAAGCTGGTTATAATCTCAGTGAATACAGATATTTTCATGCAAATGGCAGGCCTTGAATGGGCGCGGGCCGTAAGGGCGCCCAACTTCACAAGTTGCACCAAACTTCAAGTCTTTCAACATGGTAGACGTATTCACCTGGGTCAGCGAATGAGACAGACCGCCTCAACAGGGCACCTCGCATAGGAGCACGGGCTGGTAAATAAGCACCGACTGTGGCGGCAAGCGCCAACACCATCGCAAAAGTCTTCATGGCGTTGCTAGTGATGCCTTTACCACGTTACACGACACCACAAACTAAAAAGCAGGACCAGCTTGTTGAGCGAGTTGGCACAAGGAAAAACGCACGTAACCTCCCCTCAAGTGGGTCAAATGTGTCCTCACGTATGCAATTTTCCGTTTGTACTGCAAACTACAGACCTTTTGTACCAATCAAAGTTGGGTATTTTGGAACCAAATACTCCCGACGGGATTTTAGCAGTTGGTGCAAACAGAACAACAACTTCAACAACAGTTTCTTCAAGAACAAAAAGAACAAAATGAGTCAAAGGGATTTCGTCGCTTGATTGTATTCCAAGAAGAAGATACTACTCCATCATCAAAGCTTACAAGCTTAAGTACAGGACAATGAGCGGAACAGAGCATGCTTACTCACAATTTTTGTGACTTGGTGACAACCTTGATGTCGCGAAGTTTAAGCTCAATTGATCGTCCTGTTGAATCCGGATCACAATCTATGCTTGGAGCATCCGCAATGAAGGTAGCTCCCACGTCGCAGACAGTCACCACCGGAAAAGCCGAAATGCCGACAGTTAACTCTCATCTAGCGACCACCAAACAAGGCTCAATTATAGCACGTTGGTGCCGCGTCATGTTACGCACATCTGAAAAGTTTGCCTACCAAACTAGAGCCTTATCGTACAAAAACTGCCTATCGCTTTGGCGAGCTCCTCTATGGTCCCTGGTGTATTGTGCACTACCGCTCCTCTGCACATTTGCCCTTGCGAGCTTGTCAAATGCAATCAACAGCCAAATCTACCCACCTTCTGGTGGTGTAACGTTGAAGTTGGCTAAGTGCAAAGTGTTCAACGTGTATGGTCGGATCGACGACGCGCGGTCGTGCGCCACTGTCGCGTGGGCTCCCTCGGGCGACACCACAGCGGCTGCTGTCATGGCGCGACTAGCCAAGAGCGAAGGTTTCATCGCGGGAACAGATTTGAGCAGCTCTGATGTGGTTCCTTTTGATTCATCGGAGTTGCTTGCGCGCGCCATGCTTCAAAACCCCGGGCAAATTGACGGCGCAGTGGTGTTTACCAACACCTCTGGCACGGAAGTGGGAGTTAACAAGGAAACGCAAATAGAGAGAGAGAGAGAGATTTGAAAGTTCCCTTCCCCTGTCTGTCGTTTCTTCCTCTTGCCCTCGATACAGGACAGGTTATTTTTACTCGTATTCTCAGTTGAGATGGCACTGTATGATTCCATCCTAGGTCGCCTACGAACTCTTGTACAACCGCACTGCGCTAGCAGCTTACGCTAACCTCAAGCGCGATGCCGTTGGCGGCTTTTTCAAGGTGGTGGTGTGGTTCGCACTCATGCATAATTTCATGAGCCTGGTTTGTCCCCATTCAAAGCCTCCGAGTAGAATAGTTCGTTTCGTCTGCGGTGGTTCACTTTCCGTGCATCTCTTTTGACGACTGCTCCCTCGTCTCGCGTACACCTGGAATCGTTTCCGACGACAATGGCGGCGGGCGCACCATGCAGGTAGCCGGGCGGTCTCTGGCGCTGCAGCAAGCCGTCGATGCCGCCATCGTCGCCGAGCTCGCTTCTTCGAAACCACAAGAAGGCAGCGACGCGTTGGGTAGAAGCGCTGACTTGTCGATCACCGTAGACTCCTTTCCGCAAAAACTGAGCTCGTCCTTCTTGCTCATGCTGGGCGTGCCGAGTGTCGTACCGTGGCTGGGGCCGACTTTCTGTTGCATCGGGTTTGCCACGCAGGTGCTCGTTTACTTCTGTTTTTTTCGATGCGATGTGACACCCTTCTGCCTTAGAGGAAGTTGGCGCGGCTTCTTTGGGCTTCCTGTCACTAACCGCGCCACTGCCTTCTGTAGGCTCTCATGGTCACGAGCCGGCTCGTTGGCGAAAAAGAATCAGGAGTAATTTTCACGGTGCGACTGTCGGCAATGAATGTTGTCCGTGCGTACGTGTGGCGAAGGAGCGGCGGTGCTGCTGCGCCGTTACCACCACATGCGAATTTCACTGAGATTGTGGGCGTATTACATTGGTGCATGGCGCTTGGAGTGCCACCAAAAGAACTTGTGTCTTCGCTTTTGCAACTTTCCGTTTCGCGACTTCTTCATCTTCATCTTCTTATTCTTGTCCTTGCGCTAATTCGTTGGTGTGGCAGTTGCGGCGCATGGGTCTCATGGAAGCCGCGCACTGGTTTTCCTGGTTTTTAGTCCTGGCTGTTTTAAACCTAGCGTCGGCGGTGCTCGTCGCTTTCTTGGCGCCTCTTCTAGTGTCCATCGACGACGTCAGCCTGTTCGCACGAACGTCGCTGGGGGTGCTCTGGCTGCTGTGGTTCTTCGTGTCGTGTGGCCACACTGCGCTTGCGTGCTTCTTGGCTGCAGCGACGCCGGCGCGCTACCTAGAGCACGTGTCAGCGCTCTTGGCTATGCTCGTCGTCGGCTTCACTTTTGTCATGTCCAGCTTGAACTCATGTAAGCGACCCGAAGATGTTTCCCAGTTTCAAAGTGATTCAGGGTGAAATGTTGTGTTTAATGTGAGGAAGACGAACCGCTTTAGCTTTTGATCATGCATGACACTTGACACCACTTCTGATCGCTTCTGTTTGCCAGCGATTTGTGCCTTATTATTGCGTGCGCCTTTTTCACGTGTTCTACCTTGAAATGGCGTGCAGATGCCCCGGCCGTTGGCAGCTGGCAAATGGAACGCCAGCCCAGCTTTAGCCCAGTCGGGTCTTTCATCTTCTTTTGGTGGCCGTTTTTTCACTTTTCAAGAGCGTTCGACTTGATCTCGGACGTGACCGAGACCTCCGGCGACGCGCCAAGCGGCGAAGAAGCGCAATTTTATTCCATGAACGACCTGAGCGAGCGAGGCGAGCGCGAAGTGTACGACCAATCGAACCCAACGAAGGTGGTTGTCCCGTCTGCGTTGCTCTCCTCTCGAGAGTCCTTTTCCTCGCTGCCAGTTTGCTCAACACCTATTGTGCGCATGCCTCCATTGAAATACTGGTTTTCGCTCTCACTTGTTGGCATGACTTCTCCGCGTTGCACGTGAATGCACGCTTCTTTAGATTCAATACTTCGAGCCAGAAGGCGTGAGCTTTGCTCTCGCGATGCTTGCCTTGTCGTCTGCGTCCTACCTAGTCTTAGCGTGGTGCGTGGTGCCCCCATTCGGATATTTGTCCATGCGATGCGCAAACGTGCACTCGCTGAGGCTTTTTACTTGGAGTTTCTGGACTTGGATTAATTTCTTGAGATTCAATGTCCGTCGATGTTTGGTGTAACCATTCCCCGCTCTCGAATCGAAAGGTACGCAGGGCAGTTGTTTTCGGGCGAAGGCAGCGGCCCCTCGAAGCCTTTTTGGTTCCCAATTTTGCCGTCGTACTGGGGCTTCCACGGTCACGACAGCCGTGTGGTCTACGAAGGCGACGTTGCTGCGAGGGAGCAATGGCTCTCGCGCCACGAAAAGTCTATTCACGTGCACAAGCTGTCAGTGTCGTACGGCAAAGTAAGAAGGGGGCTTCGCTTGGTTTGTTGAAAAACTCGACTTGATGACCAAACACTTTTGCGATTCTGGAGCGTCTCGAATTAAAAAATAAAAGAAAAATAGCAAACGCAATGCTCTCGTGAAATACTCATCGCTTTAACGAATTAGGTCCAAGCGCTTCGTGAGACGACGTTCTCCTTCGCCCCTGGCCAGATTTGGGCTTTGCTAGGTCACAACGGCGCGGGGAAGTCCACGCTGATCAATGTCTTGTCTGGCTTGAGCCAGCCGACTTTTGGCCACGCTTTTGTGCGAGGCCTGGATGTTGCTCACGAAATGGCCTCGTTGCAAGCTCTCCTAGGCACTTGCCCTCAGCACGACACCCTCTTTCCGTCCTTGACTGGCCGCGAGCATTTGGAGGTGTATTGCGCGTTCAAAGGCCTTCTGCGGGGCGGCAAACGCGCTGCACGAGACGAAGTGAACCGACGGCTCGAAGATGTGGACCTGTTGGCAAGCGCGGACGTGCTCGCGGCTCATTACAGCGGCGGCATGAAGCGCCGGTTGAGTGTGGCCATGACAGCCATCGGCGAGCCGCAAATTTTAATCTACGACGAACCGACCACGGGTGTGGCTCGTGAAACCAACTGACTTGCTGCCTTCTTTGCTGTCGACTAGCTACTAGCTAAGATATGATCTAGCTACTAGCTAAGATACTGTTTTACGTTTCGTCTTGCTCTCTATCTACTACGTATCTTTGTGCGGCGGTTCTTTACTTGGTGCACACCCAAAAAAACCTCAGGCATGGACCCTGTGGTGCGGCGCAAGATCTGGCGTTCGATTGAAAAGCTCAAAGCTGGGCGGCTCATCATCCTCACGACGCACTCGATGGAAGAAGCCGACGTCCTTGGTGACCAAGTTGCCGTGCTGCACGAAGGGCGCATGCGCGCCCAGGGCACGTCACTGGAGCTCAAGGCCAAGTACGGCAAGGGCTACCAGCTGAGCATGCTCGGCGATATAGGAGGCAGTGGGCACCTGAAGAATGCGCTGGCCGAGCATTTCCAGCGCGACTTGCCCGGGTCGGAGCTGCACTTCTCTGGAGGCCAGTTGAGAGCCACGCTACCGCGACAGACGCTACGGCACTTGCCTCGCTTTTTCAAGAGCATAAAGAACGACGCAGCAACCTTAGGCCATTTGGACTGGGGCGTCTCGAACACCACTTTAGAAGACGTGTTCTTGCGGCTCGTTGCCATGGACGGCGCCAACGACGAGGCCCATGGCACTTCGCCCAGTGACGATTTCGTTGACCTCGACCCGGAAATGGTGGCGTTTGCGCTGGACTCGTGGGCTGCCACTGTGCACGAGTTGCCAAAGGCCCATCGCACCGATGCTGCTGCTGCAACGAACCCGCGCGCCTTGGCCGAGAGTGACGCGGTGGTTGCTGGCACGCACCGGCGCGACGGCAGCCGCAGCCTCGGTGACGTCAGCGGCCATCGGAAGAGCGGCGACCTGAAAAGCAGCAGTGGCAGTAGCAGCGCCCCCAAGAGCCAAAGCAAGCGCCCTAACAGCGCAAGTACCGCCATCGACAACGCCAACGGCAGCGACACCGCGTGGCTGCTCCAAGGCGCTACTTACTTGAAAGGGCCCCAAGGTCGCCAACTAGAACCCGTGGTGTGGCGCCCGCCCTCCTCCAGCATGCTGACGAACTCCGCCGCCGCAAAGCAAGTCGATCCACTTGAAGGCAGCACGCGATCATCTGACACACCGCGCGCCGTCGCTGATGGTGCCACTTTGACCGCTACAGCGGCAGCCGAGACACCGCCAAAACCGCTTTTACATGTGCAGCAGCCAACGAGTGAGACTGTCATGTGCAAAATCATTGTGCCTGATGGTGCGCCGCCGAACAGTTTGCTTTCTGTGGAAGTGCTCTTACCTTCTGGCAAAGTCACGGTTCATGTCACGGTGCCACCGAATGTTTCAGTAAGTACATGCACGCATGCGCAGCAGACACCACTCGTGCGAAAGGTTGCAGTACTAGATTGTCTTCTTCTACTCCCCCTGCTGCTGCTGCTGCTGATCTTGCGGCCTTACGTCAACACGTATTTATGGGCATGTCACACGAATTCACCTTTCCTTTTGGGTGATTTCACATTCGTTATTTTGTTCTTTCAAACGTCTTCTCCTCCTCTTGTTGCGCGTTTCGTAGGCAGGTGAGGCGATTACGGTTCCTGTGACGCCGCCAGCGGTGGTATCAACGAGTGCGGTGGCATCAAGCGAAGATGTGATCAACCGTAGCGCGAGCCCTGCGATTCATTCGCTCTCCGAAGTGCCCATGCGAGCCTCAGCCACGTCACAGGTCCACGATTGTCAGCGCATTGAATTTGTTAAGCCAACAGCCGATCAAATCAGCACTACTTGTTGAAGTGTTTCTGTTTTGCTCTCGCCGTCTTCTTCGCCTTCTTCTTCTTTTTCACTTTTTTGCCTTTACCACCCTGCCTCTCTATCTCTTCGGCACCTCACGCGCGCCCTCGAAGCTGGACGGCGTGCTTCGTAAGTCGCTGGCCATTCAATCCACCCGGCGCTGCTTCAACTGGTGCTCGTGTTGCTGCGTTGGATTTGCCGTCGTGCTCTCTTGGCTGTTCAGCCTCGTGCAGCCCGTCGCGGTGCCGACTTTTGGCTCGAATTGCTCGACTTTTGACTTCACGGTCGCGGCACCTGCTCTCTGCAACGAGCAAGACCTCGTAGCATGGACTTCCGGCCTTTGCCCGAGCACCTCTGTGAACGCGCAAAAGTTGGACCAATCCAAGGGCTTCGCGTTTGGCCTTCCGCCAGGGGAGGCCACATCACCGGGGAGCGCTTTGTTCCCGGAGTCTGCGGAGTGGCCTGCTGGCCAAATTAGCGCGTACGACCAGCTCTTCCTGCGGCGCTACCAAGAGGGGTTTGACCCGGCACGCGTCTCCAGCTTGGTGTACTTTCCCGGTGACGGCATCGGTGGGCCGTGGGGTGTGAGCGGCTGCTGCCCTGCAGGAACGCTCCTGTTTGTGCTCGAAGCCCAAGGTGTCGTGAGCCACACGTACTGCTGGAGGCAAAACAGCACCACGACCAAGAACGCCAATCCCTGGAGCTCCGACGCGGGCGCGGCGTGGCTCATTGACGCGGCCGCGGTGCCGTACCCTGGGGATCTCAACCGCAACTGGACCGCCTTTTGGAGCTGGGTGGAGTCCGAAATGACAACTGCGTTGCGCCAACCGTCGCCTGCCTTACGTCGCACGCCGAGCACTTTGGAAAGCTTAGCCCTGTACGCAGTGCAACAGCAGCACCTCGTGCTCGCTGGTGCAAGCGACGGCGGCGACAGCGACGACAGCGACGACGGGAGCAGCAGCAGTGCATCGTCGTCGTCGTCACCTCCAGCTGAACTCTTCGTGCTAGGCTCTGCAACCGCAGAAATCAGCCCGCGTTTCCCGGTGAGACCAGGTGCCACGTCACCAGCGCAAGGCGCAGCAGCAGCATCACCGTCATCCACCACCAATGTCTTCAGCGAAACCCAAAAGCTCGAAATTCGAGACAGCACGGCTTCTCCGTACGCGGCGTTTCGAGCAGCTGCAGTGCCCGCGAACAGCTCGGCGTGGTGGTGGTCCGGCGACGCGACTGTTGAAGGCAGTAGTGGCTCAGCCTCGTTCGGCGACTTCCTGGGCGTATCCGGTCGAATGGTGCCAGACGTGCGGGCTGCCGTCTTGGCCTCGCAAGCGGCCATGTCCGGCCGCATGGTCGACGAAGTGCCGTTTGGGGCGCCCAGCGGCAACGCCTCTGCGCTGGCCCCCGTGACCTGCGCGGGCATCGCGGCGTACGCCTGGCACCGGTGGGACGAGTCGTGGCCCAACAAGCGAGGCGTGGTCGAAAACGACCGCCCCGAGGCGCTCTTTGCGGAGCACTTTCCTAATTTCGGCTTGGAGATTCATCAGTCGTCTCTCACGGTGGCAGCAGCAGAGTCAGCAGCGCCTCTGTCCTTTCACGCGACGTTGCTCTTCTACGGGTTCGGCTGGACGTCTACGTCGTGGCCGTACGCGCGCGTGTTCGCGGAGCAAACCTGCGCCGACGGGACCCTCGACGAGTGCTGCGACGTGTACGAAGTCGCTGCGCCCCGGGACTGGGTTTCCTCCTCTGCGGGGGGCGATTCTGACGGAGGAGCGCCCAACTCGGCGTGCGACCGGGTCAACTGGGCCGGGGAAGTGCCGTACGGCCGAGAGCCAGTGCTGGACTTGCGCCTGCCTTCGGCGCTCAGCTTTGTTTCCAACGCCCTCTTGCGCGCCTCTACGGCGGGCGGCGTGGGTTCCATCCGCACTAGCCTCGTGGCCATGCCGTCCCTTTGCTTCACTCCCGCTCTCGCGCCCGAAGCCGTGGGCTGGCAGCTCTTTTTCGTGCCCTTCATCGTGTCCTTTTTGTTGCCTCCTTTTGCGGTCATGCTGACGGCCGAAAAGTCGCTGCGGCTCTACCACGGCATGACGGCGAAAGGCATGACGTCGTCCCTGTACTGGTTTGCCAACTGGGCCTACGGGTTGGTCCTTTTTGGGGGCCTCGGTCTCGCGTACTGCGGCCTCGCGCAGCTCATGCAAATTCAAACCATGCTCAACTGCAGTTGGGGCCTGCTGCTGCTCTTGACCTTTGCCTGGGCGCACGCGCAGACCATGCTGGCGTTTTTCTTGGCGGGCATCGCGCACGAACCGAGGGCCGTGGCGATCATCGTTTACCTGGTGCTCTTTGTCACCGCCATCGCTGGCGGCGTCATCAACAGCCCAGGCCAGCCCTTCGAGCCGTACCCGTGGCAACTCTTGGTGTTTCCCAACTTCGCCTATTCCCGGGCCCTCAGCTTGTGCCTTCTCTACGGCGGCGGCGCCGTCTCCGGCGACTTGCGCCAAGCTCTTTTGTGGCTGTGCACCGTGAGCACAGCACTCGGCGTCTTCGGCATTTTGGTGCACCGAGCCAAGGCGAGCCCCTTGTTTACTCTTCCCTATAACTGCGTTTTGCCGAGCGCCGTGGCACTCGCTGGCGCGGTGCTCTTGCCCGCAACCCACGGTAATAGCAGCAGCAGCAGCAGCAGCAGCAGCAGCAGCAGTCGCAGAGGTCATACATAGCAGGGACGGGGAAGGCGAGAATCGCGAGGCAGGCGACGTTGAAATGCGCGTGGCGAGGCACGCCGGCGACGGCGAGGAAGGCCCTGGCGACAGTTTCGTGGACGCAGCGGCAGAAGAAGTACAGT
>Ga0307931_1002067_pt1 | contig 13000 bp, 10 predicted proteins | sample OrgLakmetageno47_FD_201816 | JGI IMG/M metagenome (GOLD analysis project Ga0307931, IMG submission 201816) | Saline water microbial communities from Organic Lake, Antarctica - #47 | ecosystem: Environmental > Aquatic > Non-marine Saline and Alkaline > Saline | place: Antarctica: Organic Lake... | reverse complement strand
ATCTGATGGCTTTGCTGCATTTGATGCTCCCACTGAGACAGCACCAGCGGCATCTGATGGCTTTGCTGCATTCAGTGCACCAGCAGAGACAGCAGCACCAGCGGCATCTGATGGCTTTGCTGCATTTGATGCATCAACAGAGACAGCAGCACCAGCGGCATCTGATGGCTTTGCTGCATTCAGTGCACCAGCAGAGACAGCAGCACCAGCGGCATCTGATGGCTTTGCCGCATTTGATGCATCAACAGAGACAGCAGCACCAGCGGCATCTGATGGCTTTGCTACTTTTGATGCACCCACTGAGACAGCAGCACCAGCAGCATCTGATGGATTTGCTACTTTTGATGCTCCGACAGAGACAGCAGTACCAGTAATATTACCTGCCGCTACTGATGTTGCCACCTTCGATGCGACAGCCGAGGCACCTCAATCAATATTGGGCAGGGCACTGACATTTGATGCTCCGACAGAGACAACACAAGCGGAACCTGATGGATTTGCTGCATTCAGTGCACCAGCAGAGACAGCAGCACCAGCGGCATCTGATGGCTTTGCTGCATTCGATGCACCCACTGAGACAGCACCAGCAGCATCTGATGGATTTGCTGCATTTGGTGCTCCCACTGAGACAGCACCAGCAGCATCTGATGGATTCGCTGTATTCAGTGCATCAGCAGAAGCGCCAGCAGCGTCGACACCTGCTAGTGTTGCTGCACCTAACACACCAGTTGAGACTCCATCGTCAGCGCCATCTGCCGGCACTGGTGCATTTGATGCGTCAGCAGAGGCTGCTGCACAACAGGTACCGGACAGTACTGTAGCATTCGATGCACCGACTGAGGAAGCACCAGCGGTACCAGCTAGCGCCGGCATAGCCGATGGCACAGTTGAAAAGGCAGAGCCTGAATCTCGTGTTGAACGGGAGTTGGACACAACAGCCAAAATTTCGCCCGATGCTTCCGTCACTTCGGGTGTTACCACTTCAAAGCATGAGGCCACTACCCCTGCCATTCCAGAGCCAGAGCCTATAATAGCTGCACCCCTGATGCTGAAAGCAGCACTGGACGAAGAGATGGTGTGCGAAGCAACCGCAACTTCCACGCTTCGCATGCAAGTGGTTGGCACGGCCACCGTAGCAGCTTCGCCATGGCCGACCCCACAAAAGCGCTATGTGCTGCGGCTTGAAGGCCTGACCAACGCGTCGGTGCAAGTAGGCGCCCTCGCCAAAGTCACGTGGTCACCAGGCTCTTCTACCGCTGCTGCTGCTGCCAGTAACCGCATTAAGCCTGAAACACCCGCTGCTTCAACCGGAGTTGAGGCCCAGGCACACATTGTGGAGTGCCTCACTCCAGCGCGCCCTTCTTCTGCGGCAGCGGACTCGGCTACCAATAGTAGCAGCAGCAAGAACAGCAGCCCCTTTGCAGCGGTGTTGCGCTACAAGCTGAAGAAGCCGCGCGCGCCGCCGCTGCGCATACGCTGTGCGGTGCAGCCCAAAGGGTCCAACCAGGCCATGGTGTCGATTGAGCTCACGGCCGCAGCGTCGCTGACCAGCCCATTGATGAAAGTGACGGTCACGCTGGCGCTCCCGCCGCCGCCGCCCACGCAGAACCGTGCTTCGAGCAGGAGTGGGCCGCAGACCAAGCCACCTGCAGCGTGGAGCACCAACACGCTCACCTTGCGATGGCCTGCCGCCAACGCCTCGCTGGCCTTGAAGCCTGGCGAAAGGAAGGTCTTTCAGGCACTTGTCACGTGCCCGGAAGGTGCTTCCATCGGCCCCGTAGTAACCCAGTGCGAGTGCGCTTCACTCCTTTCGGGTGCAAACGCGACGTTTACAGCTCACCCAGACGACGATGCAGCGGCCGTGGTTGGTAAACTCGCTCACCGCCGTTTCCGAATCAATCATAAGCTTGTTTTGGAATAGTTTAATTGCTTGAATTCGAGTTCTGAATTACTGTTTTAAACTTTGATCTGCGCTCAGTTGCGCATCCTTTTAGACCTCAATCATCGCCGGCGCAAATAAAACCTAGCTCATCAATGATACAACAACATTCCCATTCTGGGCCGCCGGACTAGAGCCACCTTGGTAGTATATGTTTCCAAGAGCGCGATAGCTCGCATCTATTTATTTGCATATCCGCATCTACCGTTCTCCTTCCTAAGTAGCTCTTGGCTCTTGGTTAGTTGCAGGCCCCCGCCGTTTAGACCTTAGTCGACGAGTCGGCGATACCAGGTATTAGGTATTAGATGTCTGTATCGGTATCGGACCGCAGGATATCGGATATCAGAATTTCTTATTAGTCGTACTTGGAAGTGAATATAGGTACAGAAATAGAAATAGAAACAGGAAATTCAAATACACATAATAGCCCTTCCTTAAAAAAATATTATTGTCTACAGAGCTGAATTGCTGAGTGCCCCATGTACGAAACGGGGACATGAACAGCTGTATCTATCTAAGTCTTGGAGTTCAGTCATTTGGCTCTATCGCGTGATGATCCTCCTGAGGTTATTAGTGGGAAATAGCTGGTAATTTCGTTTCAGATAGTCGCTGGAGATACACTAGAGGCAGCTTAACACTACGAGATGTTTTGAAGGTTTGAAGTAAAGACAGTTTTGCTATAACTGTCCTCTGGATGAGCTTCCACTTTCAGGAAAACACCCAGGCAAGCTGATAAGTGCCACGTCTGGTGTGGAAGGTGCTACCGTGGCTCTTCTTCGAAAAGCAGTGGTACTGAGTTTTGATAAATACCCAACTGGTCTCATGAAGAGAACGTTGAGAAGCAAACTGAGGAGCGTATTTGCTTCAACTGGTCTGATAGCACGCACTTGCGCCGCTGAAACCAAAATCCTCGCAAAGATAATGTAGAAAACTGCATATGGCCACATGTCCAGACCCAAATTATGTATTCCTCTGCTCATAAAGATAGAAAAGGTGATCATTCCAATTGATATTAGAACCATTATTACAGCACTCGCTGTGAGCCAAAAGACGAGGTGCCCAATCTTGCGACGGCTCCTCAAGTTTTTGGTGCCAGCGCTCTGAACATTTCGAAGATACTCCAACATGGGCTGCTGAACAGTAATGGAGTATGAAATAAATAGAATTCCTGCAGCTCCTTGCATTGCAGTGTAGAAGAATACGAAGAACAGCGACAAAATCTTGAAACGGTGAACGAGATAGTAGCAAAGAACGGAAAGAACCATCGCAACCAGATCAGCGCCAAGAGTAACGATGCCAACAACGACGAGAAGATTACGGTGCTCGACAAAGACAGGTCGCTGTTCGAGCCCTTCATTCTTCACAATCCTGCATGCCTCCGCTAGGTGGAGACCCAGAAGAAAGTTCGTCAAGATGCCAGCGCCCTGAAAACCTGCGTACATCATGTTGGCAACTTGCGTGGGGATAGCGTAGGGCCCGTAAAGTCCAAGCAGAGAGCCCACACCCGTAAGAAACATGCACGGGGCTTCGATCCAGCACACAGCAAGGGCTACGTAGCGATTGCCTTCGGCCTCTTCATTATGGGGCACTATTGTACGGAGGCGATAGAGTTCTAAGGAAGCTTCCATTGAAGTAGCAAATGCGACTGCTGGCAAAATAGCACGATAACACAGGGTCCACCACGTACTGTAGAAAATAGTTCTGTAAGCGTGATGACTCGTGGGGACCAAGTCGAATCTCAACTCAGACTGCTCAAGCCAATCATCCATCAAGGGTAAGACATCAGAGCTCGCGTGAACAAGTACCATAGAACCATTGCAAAATCTACACTTGTCCCATGTTTCGAAGTGGAAAGTCAGACTGCCTACTGGGAAGAAGTCAAGATGCGACACGTAGACAAGAGCTCGGGCTCCAGCACTATCCATGGATTTATAAAGATCACCCAACGACTCTGTGGCTCCGCAATCACTTGATGCACTCAGAAGCGGCCACCAATCGCCAATGATAACTATTTTTCCCTTCACTGAGTCGAGGTCTAGAGTACATCGACTTGATTTTGTAAGAACAGTGCCAAAAGAATGTACGGCGACTTCAACCTGAGGCCCATAGTAAGCAAAAGTTGCGGTATCGAAAATCTGCCCAGTTACGAGAGACTGAGGACTAGTCACCTTCAGTGCAGAAGTGCTTGCTAGGATGGTTGAGGAAAAGTATAGTGAACCCATGATTAGACCAAGTATTTTCAAGAGGGCAAATTGCCGCGTGCCTCGAGAACGCATCAAAATTATCAATAGCGCGTTTTAAACGTAAAATCAAAACATAATAAAGGGCATGCTTCTACGAGCTATCAAGATGTGCTAAGATGGGCACTGTGAAGGTAATTTTGTCGGCTATTTCATTGTAATGTTTGATTGATAATACCGCACTATTGAGAGCGAACCCATTGCTCATCAAATGAAACTTAGAGCGCGTAGCGTTGATGAATGATTTAATTTCATAAAATCTGAACCAGGATTTTGATATCGCGGTATGTATCCCTGAAGTCTTTGCGCTTAGAGGGCTTACGACACGCATTAATATGTTATGCTCTGGCACCCGGCGCGGCACGTTGCGTTTACACTGGATGACATGATGACATGATGACATGATGACATGCGGCGCCCCCGAAATCCCCCCCGTCAGGGATCAAAAAATTCAAAATTTTTTGAGACAGGCCCCGAAGGGCCGGAATTAGAAGACTAACAGGTAGAGAAGAAAAGCAAAGCAGCGCAAACAAGACCTAAGAAGCTAATCAGGCGCACAATTTTAGGGTGGCCACTCTGCCTCGGTAACGTTTTAGTCTAAACACCCTGCCTCGGTAGCACCTTAGTATGGCCACTCTGCCTCGGTAACACCTTAGTATGGCCACCCCGCCTTGCTAACACCTTAGTCTGACCACGTGGCCTCGGTAATGCCTTAGTATGGCCACCTTGCCTCGGTAACGCCTTAGTATGACCACGTGGCCTTGCTAACACCTTAGTCGGACCACCCTGCCTCGGTATCACCTTAGTACGACCACCTTGCCTTAGTAACACCTTAGTATGACCACCTTGCCTTAGTAACGCCTTAGTATGACCACGTGGCCTTGCTAACATCTAAGTCTGACCACAAGGCCTCCGTTCAAAGCGCCATGGTATACCCTTTTACCACATCTAAAATCAACCTTCAATGCGAGTCAATTAGGGCACTGGCGCTGAGTGCAGGCGCAAGTTCTGTCGAGTTTTAGTCATGGCGAGTGCTGAGGTGCCAGATCACAGAAGCGTTAATCTCCTAAAATTCTGCGAGTTAGCACCAGGCGTCTACGAGGGCTCTCAAGGTGTCGACCTTCGGGATTTTATCGAATTGTACCATAGCGACCTGAAACTCAGCCACTTCGGCGTCGTCCCTCCGTCATCACGCTCATCAGGTCGATTTACAAACAAGAACTCGATCATGGTTCAAGCAGTTGACAAGAGGAAATGGCAGTGGACCAGCACAAAATTTGGGCGATACATATACGCTCTCAGAGGAAGGTGTAGTTACTAAGGCAAGGTGGCCATACTAAGGTGTTACTAAGGCAAGGTGGTCGTACTAAGGTGATACCGAGGCAGGGTGGTCCGACTAAGGTGTTAGCAAGGCCACGTGGTCATACTAAGGCGTTACCGAGGCAAGGTGGCCATACTAAGGCGTTACCGAGGCCACGTGGTCAGACTAAGGTGCTAGCAAGGCGGGGTGGCCATACTAAGGTGTTACCGAGGCAGGGTGGCCATACTAAGGTGCTACCGAGGCAGAGTGGTCAGACTAAAACGTTACCGAGGCAGAGTGGCCACCCTAAAATTGATCCCTGACGGGGGGGATTTTGGGGGCGCCGGATGACATGATGACACCATGGATGGCTTCTGGCTCGGTATTTTTTAACCCAGATAAAAAATGTGGATTTCAAAACTGTCTACGGTGCGCTGTGCTTGCTTGTGCGCTGTACGCCGCACCATGCCTTCTCCGATTTGGATTTTAATTCTTAGTAGTTAGTAGTTGGAAGTTATCCACAATGAAAACAGGGAATTCTGCTATTGTTCTTAGGGACTTCAGTTCGTAAATTGAGGACCAGCAGCTAGAAGCTAGAATAATGAAGCTAGAAGAGAGAAGGAGATGGCATGATCATGATTTTGAAATGAAAGAACAGCGAGGCACCCTCGAGTCTCGACGGAATTCTCATGGGACTCGATGGCGGCCTTCGCAGGTACATTTAAGGCTGAGTTTGACTTCGAAATGGCGTTGGCTTGGGCAAAGGACATCAAAGCATGGCCAAGACAATTGAATTGGGGTCACCTGCGCTTGCGAGATGGCTAGTCCTCGGGGGAGTTTTTCCCGAACGGCCAAATTTTTAACACGCTCTCGCTCACACAAATGCTGCTGCTGCATGGAGCAATTGGCTACAGGTGCCGAGGCAAAAAAATCTTACGCCGAGCCCATATCGTCAAGCGGTGGCATCTACTTGCGGTACTACATCAGTGTCAACGCCAGCGCTGCTGTTGGTCTCAGCGGACAAATCGGTGGCTGCGCTGCTGTCTCGGCCCACGCTGCTCGCTTCCAGTTTAGTAGGTTTGGCATCTGACGCCGCTGATTTTGCGCTCGCGGTGCTATCAGTGCTGGTGGTGGTCGCGGCCGCGAACGACTGTAGCGCATCGAGTGCCGACACGCGCTGGTGTGGATCAACGGTTAGAAGACCGCGCAGTAAGCAGAGAAGAGGCGCATGCTCTGCCGGGGCCACAAACGCACTCAAAGGCTTTGTTTCTCGCAAATGCCGCTTGCTATCAGCCTTCAAGTCATGCGTGCGCACGGGCGTCACGCCGGCTATTACTCCAGTGCCGAAGCCGCCACTGCTGCCGCCGTCCGCGCCGCTAGTTGCGTTGCTGGTGTCGAAGTACTTCTTGCGGTGCGGTGACTTGTCCACTACCTGAGTTGGGAAAGCCCCGAGGGTGGCTTCCATGAGCGCTAAATGCTCGTGGTTGCCGTGGGTCGCAAATAATAGGTCCCCCCTGTAGAGCTCGGCGATGATGCAGCCCGCGGACCAGCAGTCGGAGGGCATGGACCACCCCAGGCCTAGAATCACTTCAGGCGCGCGGTACTGCCGGGTGTTTACGATGGACGACTTGTGCTCGTGCTCGTACGTAGCGCCCCCGAAGTCGATCACTTTGATCCTCGTTGAAGCAGGCACCAGCACCTTGCTCCCGTAGCCGTTCTCCACCTCGTGCTCACCCTCCACCGTCAGAGCGAGCACGTTTTCCGGCTGAAATCAAGAACACGAATGAAGATATGGGAAAAGATTAGCAGGGGAGAAAAAAGGAGAGAAAGCGAAAGAGAAAAAGAGAGAGGGAAAAAGAGAAGATACCGTGATGATAACTTTTGCTTTATTTACCTTTAAGTCCGTGTGGCACAAGTTCATTTTATGCAAGAAGTCCACAGCGGCAAGCAGCTGCTGCGCAAAATCCACGACCATGGCATAAGGAAAAGGCCGGTAGTCGTTGGTTTTCAAGTAGTCGTACAGGGACCGCCCCAAGGACTCGAACACCATACAGAAGTGGCCCGCGAACTCAAATTGAGCCAGCATGGCCACCATCAAGTCGGTGCCGCCCGGGTGGGTGGACGCGCGTAAACCTACGTCGCGCAGCACGTCGGCTTCGATGGCGGCGCTGTCCGAGTACTTCTGAATGCGCCGAACCACCTGACGTAACGAGGCGATGCCCCGCACACACCGTACTGTCAACAACCGCAAACTACCCTTGTTAGTACGCATACTAGAAAAGCCTTTAAATCGTGCTTGGTGAGACCATAACTTTACGCACAGGATACATTCTTCGATTAGTCGCCTTCTTGTAGACCACGAATTACAAGGTCGACATATTTTGCTTACCTTGATGGCACAGGTACGACCTGAGCTCGAGTCGTAGCATTCGAGCACCCGGCCAAAAGTCCCTACACCAACCTCAGAACGGACCTGCAGAGCGAACGAAACAGAGGGAGTCAGCGATTAGAAAGATATTCGCGCGCAAGAGACATGCTCAGCGATAGCCTAAAGTGTTACTTCTCAACAACACTATGTTCTCTCAAGGCTACAGTCCATGCTTCAGACCTCATAAGAAGTGCCTCGCTTGTTGTCCACAATGAAGTCCCCTTTTTGGCCCTTGTAGTGCCCAACTGTGTCATCATGACTACCGTCGCTATCGTCGCGCTTCCTATCTGCGTACCCGCCGCCTCCGCCGTAACCTCCGCCGTAGCTACCGTCTCGGCGCCGCTTGCTTCGTCGCTCTCGGTCTTCCCAACGGCGCCTATCATCACCATCGTAACGACCGTAGTCTCTGCTTCTGTCCGCCCTATGGTTGTTCCTTCGCACCTCAACACGAAGGCGGTTACCGCCGAAGGTGATGCCATCTCGATAGCGAACGGCGTCCTCAGCGTCACGAGAGTCCGTAAAGGTCACAAATGCTGAGAAAACAGAGGCACAATTTGTAATAAAATTTCCATCAAAATGAAAACCAGGCTGCGGCGCATGAGGCAGTATTGATAGCTTGAACGGCACTGATTTGGATTGTGAGTTGTGAGCTTAAAATGCGGGTGAAGGTAGATAGTACGAGGAAGAGGGGAAAGGTAGAGAAAGGAGGCTCTGCATTGACATACCAAAGGCAGGCGGCCGGGCAGGCAATTTAATGTCAATGTGCACGATCCGGCCGTATTTGTAGAAAAGATCGTCAAGCTCTCGTTCACGGGTGTCTACGGGGAGATTTCCTACGTATATGACTGCGTCCTCTCGCTGGATGTCGCCTCGCCGGTACATCTTCGCGAAATTGCTGAGTGAGCACGCTGGCAATTCGAAGAGATGAACAAATGTAGAGGCTTGAAAGTATCAGGCTTCAACAGAGAGCGGGCAGCTCAGGTGGCACTCCTTCGAACTCTTCACAAAATGTCAGGCATTTTTGTCGCACTCAGGCAGGTACGATAATTTCCCTAGTATAGTATGAAAAAGTAAAAAGAATCTTGTTTGTTTCGTGTTCTTCTTCCTTTTTCCTTTCCTTCTTCTGTTGTGAGTTGTTTTTCGAGACTTCGAGACGTCTTGGATAAACTATCCCGCAAGCAGAAGCAGGTACTCGAAGCCTAAAGTGACGGGATTGCAGACGCGGAGATTCTGTTGTTCAAGCACGCCTATCAATAGAAAGTGCGCTGTGGAAACTGCGCGAGCAGTAGCCCTCGAAAAGTGGGTGCATTGCCTCAACGATCCTGAAAGTTCAGCCGTCTGGAAACAACTCGTTTTGGCACCAAGATGGTGAGTACTAGTAGGTTATTTACCGATATAATTTACAGCATTCGTATCGTTGCATGTCTTGTTGTAATCAAAGGCGCTCTCAATTTGGAGTGCATTCGAGCCGCAAACCATTCTTCGTGTGTCGAAGAATGCATCGTATTGTCTTGCATTCTACGTGTAGTGACAGTGACCAGAGATAGTTGTTGGCTCTGGAACATTCTATAGTGGGAAGCAAAGCATGCTTTTGAAATGTGGCGGAGGTTCCCACGGCCATATTGTGTCTAACCACGATGACTATTGGTTAATTTAAGATATGGGCATGCCAAACTAGTGTAGCTTTGCATTCTATTCACGAACGAAGTGTTTTGCTGAAGGGTACACGCGTAGCTCATATGAAGAAAATTGTGCTCTCAAAAGGCATAGAAGACATACAGTACTGACGTTTGCTTCTTTCAGTTCAATATGATCTTCTGCATATTCAACTCACTGCATTTCTTTTCCAGGGAACTGGAAGTTCGTCAGCAGTAGGAAGCTTCGCCTTGAAAGACACGCAGGCGCAAGCACTCATAGCTAAACCTTTACATGCCACGGCGGAAGGTGTCCTCATATTGTGCGACGGCACCAAGGACGCGTTCTCGTCGAGACACCTCCGACGGATCGCTTCAAACCTTGTTACAAAAGGAAACTTCATCGTGTTGTCTTTAAATTTAAGCGTCGGCGGCGAAGAGGATGATGTGCTTGCTCAAAACATGGCTGAAATTCAGGTAACCATACCATCAACTTATGCTGGTGAACACTACTTTTTTACGTCATAGCTTGCTGATCTGCACGCAAAAGTTGAGCTTAAATAATTCCTTAATGGTTTGTGTGTGCATTAGGATGGGGTGCGAGAGCTGTTGGCATCGGGCGCGCACCGGCTCGGCGTGCTCGGCTTAGGCCGTGGAGCAAACTTAGCTCTGAGGTGTGTCTCCTCAAGCTCATCTCCGGCGCCAGGGTCGATTTCCCCGGAAAGTGCTGCTGCAGATGCAGCCGCGACATCAAAACCCGAAGCATCGAATTTCAGCTTCACTGCGTGCGTCATAGTATGCCCTGGGCCTGAGGTCGAGCCAGACATGTGCACGCGCATCGAAGTGCCCACCCTGTGCGTGCTCGCGGGGCAAGACGCATGCTTACCCAAAGCATCCGCGCTGAGCCTGGCGCAGCACCTCAAGGGAGCGGCGCAGCCAACGTCGCTGCGCAACTACCCGGGCCAAGAGCGCGGCTTCGTGGACAGCGCTGACACTCCCGCGGGCGCCGCGGCCGTGGACGATGCCAGGAAGTGGTTCGCGGAGCATTTAGGCCTCAAAGAAGATTGGCGCATTGACCGCGTGTTGCGGCAGGCTGGCAAGACGGTGCCGGTGGAAGCAGACTGGTGGTCGAATGCCAGTGGAAGCGGGCGCGCTTCAGGCGAGGGCAAAGAGGACGACAATGAGGCTAGCGACGAAAAGGCTTCAGACGGGCCCAGTGGAAACGGTTTTGTGAACGTGGGCGCGGCCAACTGGGCACTGGCGCGCGCGAAATGGGTTGCTCCCACGGGCCCCCGGCCTCCGCTGCCGCCTCGGGTGGGCTACGATGCGCTGGTGGATGGCTTCGCCGACCCGAGGCGCACGTTCGAGCTGCCGGGCCGCGTGAGCTTGCCCAACATGACTGCGGTTTTGAATGACATCTGGGAAATCGAAGGCGTGAGCTGAAAGAGCACGCAAAGCACGTGTGCATTTTCCTCGTGGCGTACTTCGTAGCCATAGAATGTGCTCTTTCCATCACAAGCCACGTCAAGTCAAGGAAACATCAAGACCCAAACCAAGTCAAAAATTGCCGCATTCCATTTCGTTTCGTTGTAATACCCAGAAATTGATGTGCCTCGAGCATGACGGACGTTCTGCATCTAGCGAATTATTTTTGATGCATAATTCTAAAAAAATAAAAAACACATAACTTCACTTGGCATTTCAATCCAATACCGAGACCTACTTGCTACTTGGTGCTGCCGCAAACAGCCAAACCGCAGACCAAAGGCCCAAATTCCAAATCAAACCACGGAAGTTTCATGCGCTTTTGTCCGCCACACCCGCACCCCTTATCGCTGCACATGAAATATGGGCCCGCCATCTACGCATGCGCATCATTTTACGCATGCGCATCATTTCGCATTTCGCCGCGATAAAACCGGAGGCAAATCTCCGAGTTTCATGCAATAGTCAACCGTATCGACCGTATCCCAGAAACGGCCTTTTGTTCGATACCGGCCATGGCAGTTCCTTCGTAATTTCTCTGATCCCCCGGGGGGGTACTAGATTTAGTAAGGAACAGACAGGGAGCCATTTTTAACGAACTTATATATATATAAAGATTTATGCGCAGTTTGGCACGACCCTCTTATGATGTCGTTAACCTGGGCCTGCCGATGTGGGAAATTTGTGTTTGTTTCTAAGTTTTGAAAGTGCCTTACTCTACAGAAGAGAGGTAGATCGCAGCTTTTAGAACGTAAGCCGCAGCTCGTAGGAAATCAGAGGGCCCTACCACATCCCAGTCCTTAATGGCCACACGCAGGCCAACTATGAAGAGAATAAAGATTCGCACGTGAAAGTTTCCGATTATGTACAGCCTAGTGATCAAAAGAATTCTTTGGGCTGGTGAGATGCCATCACGCCGTACGCATGCCTACGAATTGGCTAAGGACGTAGACCACCCCGGTGCGACATAAGGATTACGCCGGAGATGAGGCGGGACGTTTCTGGCTCAGCGCGGCCACGATACGGACCCTCTCTTCAACGCAGTAGCCTATAAGTTAATTTCATAAGGTTTTCACTTAAGAAGGGGGCGAGAGCATAAACTTATGCGCACGGAAGCGCTGGCTTCTGTGTCCTTTTTGTTTTGAAACAGGCCCCGAGGGGCCGAAATTAGAAGGCTATCAGGAAGAGATAAAAAGCAAAGCAGTTCAAACTACGTAAACCTAAGATGCTAATCAGGCGCACATGCCCGAGTGGCCATGGTAGTGGTGGTAGCGGTAAAAAATGGCACGCTGCTCCGTGCTCTGAGCGTGCTGCTCAGAAAAGAGGTCCCGCTCGCAGAGGAGGGGACTACAACGAAGTCTTTCAGATTTGTTTTCGCCTAACTTCACAGTATACCCTCATCATTCCCCCCGCGTACAGCTCGAAGCATGCAGCATGCACTTCTGTTCCTTGCTATCGGTTGTTGAAGCAACCGCCTCACCAATTGAGCAAAGTGGCTCAGCCGAGGTCAAAGAAGACTAGTAGCAAGTAGGCTCAGTTGGCGGCTCAGTTGGAAACATACCAGCCATTTGCTGTATATTACATATTGATGATTTACCGCAGTCCGGCCGTTTACAGTTTTTACCTTGCAGTTCGGGCGTCCGGAAATCCGAGTTCGCGTTTCGGAGTTCCCAATTCCTGCGTCCTCCAACAAATAGGTACACAGCCATGTGAAGCCATGGCCAAAATGGTTAACGGAGCCGATACCCGCGGGGCATATCTAGCTAGGAAATGATTGCGAGGGACTAAGTAATATCCGCGCCACTTCAGTACGACAAACGGCCATCATACCGCACTCAAAATTAGTATCGCTCAAAAGTAAGGGCATTTCGAAGGATTTCGATGAGTGGATCGCCATTGCCAAGGACAGGTCGAAGTGGAGACAGCTGACTCACTCCATTCCCAAACCTCCTGATGCCTGACGGCTGAAGGACA
>Ga0307931_1002066_pt1 | contig 13003 bp, 19 predicted proteins | sample OrgLakmetageno47_FD_201816 | JGI IMG/M metagenome (GOLD analysis project Ga0307931, IMG submission 201816) | Saline water microbial communities from Organic Lake, Antarctica - #47 | ecosystem: Environmental > Aquatic > Non-marine Saline and Alkaline > Saline | place: Antarctica: Organic Lake... | reverse complement strand
CGAGCGACAAGGTCCAAAATGAGGCTGAGATCAGAGGAAGCACCCCCGTATCGGCCAATGACTGGGGCAAGAACACGACCCCTGTGGCCGTACTCATTGAGTTCGCTCTCAATTGGGCCTCTCTGACACTTTCTTATCTTGCTGCGAGCCATGCAGCTCCGAGTCAAGCTTCCTTGTACGATCGTGGTACTCTATGTTGACAGCTTTTTGCTTTTTTTCCAGAGTTCCCCCGGGAATAGTAGAGGTGTTGTCGTAGTGTGAAAGGCCTTGTAGCGTCTTGAAGTCCACAATTTGGTTTGCACCGTCTAAGTCGCAATCGGCACCATTGCTACCTGATAAATGAGAGGCTTTTATCACACGATCTGGTATGAATTTGTTTGTTTTCTCGAGTGAAGAGCCGCTCGGGTTTTCAGAAAGTTGTCGCCGGAAGATGTTCTTGGTGCCTTGTCCATTAGTAGATCTGGTGGACTTGAAAGGAACACCGGCGTCGCGTAAGCCCACTTCGACATTGCCCAGGATCGTGCTGTGGTTGAGAGATGTGCCTCCACCAGTGGCGTAATGAGAATTCATTTTTTTTTTTGGGGGGGGGGTATGCGCGCTGGAAGCTCGCTCCCCGTCGTCAGGTGCTGCCGTGGCAGGTGGCAGGCAGGGCGTGACAGGCAGAGCGGGCAGAGCCCACCCCAGAGTTGGTACCGCGGTCACCCAAATCAGTGGTGCATGGTGTGGCAGTGTGGCCGCGGGAGCAGCAGGCACTGCAGCATGCGCCGCCACAGGGACTGCACTGAGGTCAGGCGCCTGTGCTGTACTGAGGCCAGGCGCTTGGCCGTCGCGCACATGAAGGTAGGCAACTCCCCGAGCATCCGTGAAATGTCGCGCTGCGTCTGTTTATTGTCGCGCATGCGCGCGTCGAGGTCCTCGAGTGCTTGAGAGTTGGCAGCTTCCGCTGTCATTTCGCGTGTCGACCGCCAGCTCATAGCCCGCTCCTAATAGAGAACAGAAAGATAATTGATTAGGAGGACTCGGCCTCAACAAAAGGAATTCAGAAGGATTGACATGGATAATCAGAACAGCAACCGCGCGTCTGGTGCCGTGGCGGTAGTGACTATTACTATCAATCATTACCAACCCAAAACACCAATAACCCATACCAACCACAATTTCCAATAAAATCCCAATAAAATCATATAGGATTATAGGAAGGAAATTATGTAGGATTTAGTAGTGGTGTAGGTAATGGATTATAAGTATGGTCCGCCGAGACAGTTGCGTGGTCTGTGGTCTTGGTCCTTGGTTCCAAGCTGCTTGGTTATTCTGGTCCAGCTCCCGGATGGTCCCTCCTTAGCAGGGAATGAAATTAGTAACTGCTCTTCTCGTTTCTCGTCTTCACCTTCTCTTCTCATCTTGGCTCTACGCCGAACTGTGGTTTCCGACGCATCAATGCTCTGCTGCCTCACGCAGCCCACACCGCTAATCCAGCTGCGCGGCCAAGGCTGTCGTTCCGAACCTCATTGCTTGCTGGCATAGTAAACTTTGGCGCTCTCGGCAACAGAATTGTGTGCCCTGTCTCACATGTTTTCTAAGTGCTTAGGTCAAATGGCCGGGAGATAACGGATAACGCGAATCCTTAACAGTTCTATGCATAGTCTAGTCTAGTCTAGTCTAGTTCAGTCTAGTTCAGTCTAGTCTAGTTCAGTCTAGTCTAGTCTAGTCTAGTCTAGTCTAGTCTAGTCTAGTCTAGTCTAGTCTAGTCTAGTCTAGTCTAGTTCAGTCTAGTCTAGTCCAGTCTAGTCTAGTCCAGTCTAGTCTAGTCTAGACTGGTCTTGTCTAGTCTGGTCTTGTCTAGTCTAGTCTAGTCTAGTCTAGCCTAATTAATACTCCCCAAATTTGTATACAAAGAAACACCAATGTGAAATACAGCAACAGAAAAATGTAACCTTCAGAACAAGTCTGATTGGGCTAAGTGTCCTTTTGCGAAATAAAATTATGACCATTTATCCTCAAGGAGTCCTTCGGCCATCAAGCATCAGGAGGTTTGGGAGTGGAGTGAGCCAGCTGTCTCCACTTCGACCTGTCCTTGGCAATAGCTATCCACTCACCGAGTTCCTTTGAAATGCCCTTACTTTTGAGCGCGTTCTCCATCGTCCTACCCCAGGTCATCTGTGGATAACCAATCGGTCGAAAATGCAATACCCAACCAGTCAGTAACTGCGGTGGCGCCTGGCTCATGGGTAGACGTGAAAGATGGAGATTCCAGCCATGTCGTGTGTAGTTTTCGATCGATGCAGAGCCTTCCCTCCTCCCCCACCCCCCAGCCAGCAGCAGGACACCAGATTCCCGGATAGACGCGTTTTTTGTCACGAGAATCTGACAGTGCCTCAATGACGCATACAAGAGGCCAGACGGGCATCTACGAGGCGCATTTCAATATATTTTTTAAAAGCCATTTTAACTGAGACCAGAGATCAGCGCTGCAGTAGAAAGCGCTCAGACCTGCCTTACGACATGGAAGACCCCCGCCTCCGCCACGCTCGATCTCTCTCTCTCTTCATAGCTCCCTCCTCGCTGACTGAGTGCGCCCATTTGTCTGCAATTCACAAGGCCGCGCAAACCCGCAGAGGAGGAGACTATCAAGAGCTTTCTCCGGTCTCCCGGAAGCCAGAAGAAGAGTAGCCCATCCACCGTAGATAGCCCCGCCGGCCCGCCGGCAAGGGGAACTATGAAGGTGTTTGTGGTCTGCTGTTACATCCGCGTAATATCCCCGAGCAATTACGTGGCCCTATGTGCGCGAAATCTCCTGCATGTAGAAGTCTTTGGCTTCCGTTGAGGATTCAGGATTCCGTCGTTTAGACGTGCGGTATGGGAATTCCGCGGGGGCATAACACAGCACCACGCGAAGCATTCTTTAAGCCCCGCGCGTGGGAATTCCGCGAGGAAGTGAATCGAAACCCTGCTTTTAAGTCTTAACAATTTGTTGCAACTGCGTGTACAATAAGTTAATAACCAATTCTGTTGCGAAATTACGAAGCGAGTATCCTTGTGTTATTACTTTCATTCTATGGTTTCCATTCACGCACAAACGCGCGGGCCCATTCATCAACGGCCAAGATGTCGTCGAGAGTGGGGGTCTTGGTGTAGGCGTCCTTGAGGTGAGCGTCCATGCATGCGGACACCACCTTGGGAATGCCTTCGTACCTGCGAGTTGTCAGCATGGTATACATGTATGCATGGTACATGTGTGGTGAAACAAAAGGCAATGGCAATGACAGAAAAGTTTAGAATTGTACTTGTTTCTTCGTTTACTTTTGGAAATGTACCCAAAAACACGGTCTTTCTCATTTTGAATAAATATCCACGTCACTTTCTCTCGCTATTTCTCATGCATGAAGTGTCGTTGCAATGCACACATTCCGCGCGTGTTGCACGTATTTCGCAGGTGTATTATATTGTCGTTGTGTTTATACCCGAAGGCGCCGTCGCGAAAGAGCTGGTTGGCCTCTTCGTTAGCCGCATTGAGGCATCCAGTCATGGTGCCCCCCATGCGGCCTTTGGTTCGATTTTCCATTTCGTTTGCACAGGCACAGAGAGAGGGATTAACCATGATGCAAGGACACACGCGCACCACACGGGTCAGAACGAGGCGATGCAAATCAAGAATGTGATGCGTAAGGCACGAAGGACATCGGAGCAAAAGGCAAGGCAAACGCAGCACTCGCATGTACCTGCGTCGTACGCGAGTTGGATGCACGGGTACTTTTCGGTGTCCGGCGCCATGAAGGTCATTTGGCCCAACTCCACCAAGTTCAAGGGGCGCTCGAACTGGCCCGTCGGCATTGCCACGCGGTGCGGCCTGATTGGACGATTGGGCGATTGGGCGACAAAAAGAGGAGATGGACGGGGAAGAAGTAGCAGAGAAGGGAAAGCGGGAGGAGATGAGAAAGAGGAGGGATTGGTGTTGAGAAAAGAGCGAAGCCATGTTGTAGTGAATGGATGCTTTCGCATAAAGCACTCTTATACCGTAATGATGAGCACCTCTGCACTACAGAGTGGCAGGCCCTTTCCTTTTAATTCCTTCCTATGATGAATGTTTTTACCAGGCGATGGAGTACAAGATGGGTAGCCGCATGTCGGGCCATCCGAGCTGCGCCATCATGCTGTTGTCCATAGTCTCGACTGCCGAGTGAATGATCGACTAATGAAGCCCATTTGTTTTGACACACACGCACGCAATGTTCACAAGCGTGTTAGTTGTTATGGAAACGTAAGCGTCGCGTAAGGCTTATGAACTGCCCAATAAACTCGTCCTTTTTAAGCTATGTTATTCCTTTTGCCCCCCTTTTCTATCCCCTTATTCCCATTCTTTTCTCCCCCCATACCTGGGGGTGAATGACCACATCAATGTCGTCGTAATCGGCCCCAAACAAGTAGTGGGCTTCGATCACTTCCAGACCCTTGTTCATCATGGTGGCCGAATCCACGGTGATTTTGGCGCCCATGTCCCAGTTCGGGTGAGTCGTGGCTTTGGCGCGCACCCATTCCGGCTCTTCCACGCATTTCCGCGCCAATTCTTCCTTGGGCACGTCCCGGAAAGCGCCGCCCGACGCCGTTAAAATCACCTTTTATAACAAGAAATAAATGGAAATTAAAATGAAAAGCAGAAGGTCTGAGTAAGGCCATTAAGTCCTTCAGGGTTGATGAGTTTGTGTTAATATTGATGATGGTGTTTGTGTTTACAGCAACAATTGACGAAGAGACAGAGGCATGTCACATCTCTGCTCGTAACAGCACTCTCTGCTACTCAGTTCTATATTCTATTCTAGACACCTTGCGCATGCCCCCTGGCGGCACTCCTTGCAGAGCTTGAAAAATGGCCGAGTGTTCGCTGTCGGCAGGGGTCATGGTGACTCCATACTCCTTGAGCAGAGGCAATATCACCGGCCCGCCCGCGATGAGGGTTTCTTTGTTGGCCAGCGCAATGCGCTTCTTCGCCTGTGGGTTGCAGCAAGAGCAGGCAGCGTGATCGACACAACGATAAAGATGAAATGTATAGTGAAGTAGAAGAGGAGAGAAGTGAGCAAGTAATGAAGCAAAATCCGCTCTCTTTCCTAGAGCATCACGCCGCAGAAAACACCCTTAAGTGAAATCATAGTCATTGCACTCTTTGAACACCGCCTATTCACCTTGATCGCTTCGATGGTGGGCAGCAGCCCTGCGCAGCCTACAATCCCCGTCACCACCACGTTTGCTTCGGTCTCCGTCGCCACCGCATTTACCCCTTCCGCGCCGCCCACGACCGTCACCTGTGCGCCAATAAGGAAGAAGGAGGAAGAGAAGGAGATCACGATTCAATACCAGAAAATTACGAGATTATAATGCGGGGCGTCAATTCAGATCCATATAAATTTGTTCTGGAACTTTTTTTTTTGCTTGCACAAGAAATCGAAAGCGCTTAACACTCAAAGGTCGAAAGCGAAATGCGAGCTCACTGTTGAACCCCTAGGTATTATCAAAACAGCGACCTCCTAAGCTAGATCTAGTACCTGGCTCAAATCAACGCCGCGCTCGGAGAGCTTGGCTTTGAGCTCTTCCACTTTGGCAGGGTCGGCACACGACACCACGCGCACGGAATGCTTGAACTCGGCACACTGCTCGGCGAGAAGGTCTAAATTCCCGCCCGCAGACAAGGCAGTTACTTTGAACTTGTCCGGGCGAGCGCGCACGATGTCCAAGGTTTGCGTGCCAACGGAGCCCGTGGACCCTAGCAGCGAAATGGCCGCCGTGAAGGAATCGTATTGAAGCGCTTCGTTGCTCATGGTCGCCCATGCTTCCTTGGAGAGCACGGGCGCCGCCATCGGATGACGAACGGGTAGTGGATCGGTGCCTGAGGCGCCTTTCGCATGCAGCGAGCGAACCACAGCTCCGCGGCTAGGCCTATTCAGATTAAGGTATATAAAACATTTAGAGTGTGAGAAAGGCTAGTGGACCGATGAATGCAGTCTGCGTGCGCTTTGAGCTGCGAGCTCGAGAAACTAGTGAACTGCGTCGTGTGACATACACATAGGCACTGCCTAGACCTAGGTTCAGTGTGAGAGGCAAGGGAATTCAAACCTCAATTTGGGTGGCGAAAGCTTGAGTGCCGAAGCTCCCATGCTCAGTGCCAAGACCAACGCAGCTACGAAGCTTTTCACCATTTTCGACGAATACTACAATCGATCCTCAATCTACTACATACAACCAGAAGTGAATCAACAACGTCAGTGTTAGCCCGATGATCACCCGCATTCAGGGGGAAAGTTGAGGGAACTTTCTCAAGACGTTCTCAAGTTTGCAAGCCGAATCATCACAACGAATGAATCAAAAACAAAGCAAAATGCACCGGAGCTCACCATCACGATCGCCTTACGATTGTTCTGAAAATTCCCTTTCCACTTCGGCCAACAACTCATTCTTGGAATAGTGCGGAAGCATTTTTTTTGGTAGGGATTAAGAAGCCTTCCAACTTCATAAAACTTGACATCCTCAAAACACCGTCGGTCAAGTGATAACCTCTGCAGCATCCTCCATCCTCCATTTATTCATGAAGGCGTGGTTTGAGACATGGTTTGATAGTCTGCAGTAAGCCAAGGAATCATCACCAGTCAATGGTGCACAGTCTAGTGAAGTTGTAAGTTGCCCAATGACAACTGCTAAACAATGAATATGCGCGCTTTTTTATAACCGTTGTGGCTAAACTTCGCTCCTACTGGATTTAAAATATGGCAAAGGTCTTCATTTTTCTGTCCGTTTGATCGTCACCAGGCATTTAGTGACTCGCGTGGAGCACAATTCGTAACCTCTGATGATGCGGCTATGGGCCTAGCTTCATTGCAAGCTCAAATTTCGGCCACCACGCCTGACACTGCTTCGCCTGCTGCCAGAGTACCCGATGCGCACATGTACGGCACTCCTTCAAGCGACGGTCGCCCATCTTCAGCCTCTTGGTTTGATAAAAGTCTCGAGAAGCACCGCGTCGAAAACCAAATTAGATCGGTGAGTGGTCTAGGCCTAGAGCAGGCTCTATGTAAATTAAATGGCGATGACTCTGTGGTAATGTTCTTGAAGAACGTGCAATTTGTTACGGCGCTTTCTAATGCTGTATTCGTTTCAATCTTTGCTCTTTAGCGCCAAATCAGTCTTCATGTGTTTTCTACATCGTATTTGTTTCTTTAATATTTTTAATTTTCGTGTTAAGCTCCAATCCACTTTGGCGCGACAAACGCGAGATTTGGAGAAGCTTGTGCAAGCCACGGAAGCAAGTGCGGATGACTCAAAAAAGTTGCCCATTGGGAACAAAGCGTCGAGGTTGCTGCTGACTGCAGAGAAGCGAAGCTGGGAAGTGGGACATGCTGCTGTAGAAACGGACGACGTGCTTGGGTAGGACTGAATTTCAATCGTTCTGGTGGTGGCATGCGTTCTGGCATCCTTCCCGGAAGAAAAGAAAAGCAGAAACAATTGACTCCCCCTTTTCGTCTTTTACATGTTTGAGCTGTGCTTTATCATACTTTTACGCTCACACTTGACCCATCGCCCCAAAATGAATGGATGGTATTTTTCACAGGGCGATGCTGCATGTGCCGGAGCAAGAGGACTCGACGGCGGTGCAGTTTTTGAAGCACCGGGGCGTGACCAAAGACAGCGTCTATGCGGAGCACCGGTACTCGGACAACGCCACGCAAATCTTGGAGCTGGCTGCAGCCCGCAGCTCCGAGCTAAGCAAATCTGTGGTGGGCACTGAAGACCTCCTGTGGGGGCTTTTCGCGACCGAAGACCATGCGCATTCCAGGTGCGTGTGGGTAAGTTCGAGAATCAGCGCATTTACTTGAGTACAGATTCCTCACAACAACCACTTCTATGTCTGATTCTGAGTTGTTGTCTATATTTTATGGTAGCCTACTTTATTTTTCTCACCGCACACTCTATTCGGTTGCTGTAGCCTTGTTATAATTTTATTTCAAATTTTACGGTCGACCTAACGTTGCAACACACACACACAAATGAACAGGTCCCAAGCCGTGAAGCGTTTAGAAGCCCGAGGCGTTAACATGGCCTTGGTGTGGAACCAGGCAGAGCTCAGCAAAAATGCTCAAGACGCGCTCGCCCTCGCTGTGGCAAGAACCAAGGACAAGAACGACCACTCGATTGGTTCCGAAGATCTAGTGGAGGCGCTCTTTCTGGTACATGTGCTTCGATGTCATTAACCACTTTAGCGGCACCATGTTACTCTGTGCTCTCTGCATGCTTGGTGGTTCCAGCATATTTCTATGTATGTGAGTGTGTGTACTTACGCGTGGATATGTACATGTAGGTGGCGTCGGACCGGGAGACGTCGTCGGCGAGTGCGATGCGCGAGGCTATGGGCACGCCGCGCACCAACCCCCGCTTTCTGGCGGCCTTGCAACGCAAATGGTCGAAGCAATGGACCGGAAGTAGTAGTGATGACATTAGCAGCAGTAGTGGAGACCTGAGTTTAGGAAGTGGACTCGAAGGAGGAAGTAGGGAGGAGGCCGACCATCGTAGCGGTAGCCCGGTTGAAGAAAGTTTAGCTCGCATGTTTGCGGTTGGCGGTCTCGCTGGCGTGATTGAAACGTACGCCCTGCAGCCTCTCATTTATTGGAAGACCATGAGTCAGGTGACAGCTAGATGCATGCTGATGTGACTATAATTACTTGATGTCTGCACCCCTCTATTTATTAATAGAAAAAGAGCCTTGCATATCAATTACGATATATTTTTAGCCATACTGCCTCATTTTCTTGTTCGTTGATGCTTTTTCTTTCTACGCAATTCGTCTTATTCGTCTTGCGATGTCAGGTCGCGCCCGAGCAGCTCTCCATGATGGCCAGTTTAAAGCCCACAACAGTTTACAGAGGCGTGCTGGTCAATGCGGCTTCGATTGGCCCCATTTCTGCTTTCCAATACGCCACCAACGGGGCTTTGACGCATTTGCACCGTAATTTCACGTCTTCTTCCTCGTCATCGTCATCAAGAGAGGGAGAAAAACAGCAGTCTCGCCGCGCCACGACCGCCGCCGAAAGTTTAGGCATTGCTGCCGCGACGGGTGCCCTGTCTGCGCTGGTGGTGGCCCCCGCGGAACTGGTGATGATCGCGCAGCAGACCACCGGATTGGGTTTGGGAGCCACCGTGTCGAGTTTGGCGCGGCACGGGGGGGTGCCAGCGTTTTGGCGGGGTTTATCGGCGACCTGCATGCGCGAAGTAGGGTGGGTGGTGGGGTTTTTAGGCCTTGCGCCTACCATCAAAGCCGCCCTGCGCGAAGACTCCAAGTTCTTCCACTACAACCCAGGTATGTTATTTTACTCGCATATTGATCCTATTTGCTTTTTTTGTTTTTCCTTGCTTTTGCCCCATTGTGCTCACAAAACATCTTTCTCTCTATGTTTAAACCGCCTAATGTTTGTGTGAATTGTGTATCTTTGTTGGTTGGGCAGTTGCAGCGTCTCTCTTTGCATCCATTCTCGCGGGCCAGGTATGTATTTCCTCTGGCCTTATCTGTAGAAAAGCCTTCGTTTAGCTTCCATGAATTCGTCTTGATACACCAGGGCAATAGTTAGTACCTTTGCCCTCTCTGCCTTCCTATGTTGCTTTGCTTACTCTTCGTGGTGTTTCCCCTATTTGTCAGGCGGCTGCTGTCTTCACGCAGCCTGCTGACACCGTCAAGTCACTGCTTCAAGCAGACTTCGCTGGTGCTCCTTCGTCGTCGCCGTCGTCGTCATCACGGCCGAGATTTCACAACACGTGGGCAGCAGCCACGCATTTATATGGATTAGAACGCGGTGGCGGAGTCGGTGCCTTTTGGCGTGGGTGCGTGCCCCGGTCTGCCCGCTGTATTGCTGCGGTTTTTATATTAGGGGAAGCGCAAACGAAACTGGCCAACACCTTTGACCACTTTGGCTGGCTTACCGCTCAACCCGTGGGCAATTGAGGCGCGCCTCGTGCTTAGCTGATAATTGGCCTGTGTGTCAGAACTGAAGTACTAGATCTCTTTGCAGAGGAAAGATAGGCGGCTATCTCAGACTATAGCACCTTGATATTCGTAACACGATGTGCATTGAAGTCATGGTTGAGATTCCCGTTTCCGCGGAATTCCCGCGCGATGGCTAAAAATTTCACTTCACGTGGGATTTCCGCGGGTTTTCCGCGGTATTTCCGCGCCGTGGTCGTAAAGGCACTGCTAATTTCCCGTCGCGGAAATCACGTCTGATTGGTAAAAATTTCCCTTTCCGCGGGAATTCCGCGGAATTTCCCGCGGGAAACCGAACCTAGATTGAAATGTCCCCTATATTTTCGAACCTGCGACTTGAAATCCTTGCGTAGATAGAATCTAGCACAATTATCCACGATTGCGCAAGATGCCATTCCTCAGTAGTGCGAAATAGCCAATTCCATGTGCTTCATTTGAATCCTTTGAATTAGAATTAATTGGTAATTGGCATTTCGCACCTGCAGCTTTGACGCTTTGGCGCTTTGACGTATAAATTGGCGTGTTTGGATCATTTGAGTGGCATACGTTTGACACAAAGTAGCGTTCAGGCTGGCTAGTCCCGATGAAGCTTGTTCGTGCCCGCCATAGCAAGACATGGCCCGAACTGAGCTCGTTTAATTCCCAAGTCAGCTTGACGCGAATCAATCACTGCAATCAGCTGTCCTAATTTTCCGTGGAGTGGCTTTCTAGCTAGGGGTAGTTTAGTTTCCCGTAGTGCTGAGACGTGGTGGCACAACGAAACAAAAAGATCGCGTAAAGCTCGCACCAACTTTACGAGGGGTTAGAGAGCTTGTGTAGGAAAGCCAAATGTCAAGCGGGGGTCTGCATGATAAAAGCGTCGCTCGCGAGGGCTATTTGTCCAAGCGTGGGCACCTTGTGCCGAATTGGAAGATGCGTTACTTCGTCCTGAAGTCCGACGATGGCACCTGCACCTTGCAGTACTACAAATCCGCGCAGTTGGAAGGGGGCCCTCAAGGCTCGATCGAACTCAAAGGAGCTTCATTAGATGTACCCCGCTACGATGACCCAAAAACAAAGTGGTTCAGTTTTAGCATACGAGAAGCGAAGGTAGGCACGAAAGCGGGCCGAATCTATCCGCTCCGTTGCCTCTCAGGTGAAGACAAGACTGCCTGGGCAGCGGCACTATCTGTGGACATCAAAATAGCTAGCAACAGCAGTACTAGTGAAGGTGAAAAGTCGTCGGAGAAGATAGCGTTCAGTAAAGAAGACCCTGTTCAAGACGGTAAATCAGCAACAACAGCAACAACAGCAGCACCAGTAGAGAGCCCCGGAAAGACAACTGCTGACGGCTCTCGACAGGACGAGATGCCAAAAGAGTCGCCACAGGGCATGAAAAGCAATAGTAGTCATGGCGAAAAAGGAAACGCAACGAAAGTGCGCAAAGGGCAATTGGCAGCTAGGCACATCGTTCGCCCAAAAGAATCGGATGCGTCGATGGTTCGTCCCGGTGCCCGAACAATGGATGGTCCAAACCTAGGGACGAGCGGCCGCAGAGTCGGCAGGACGCCTGAACCACCCTCTTCTAGCAGGCAACGAGGGCATTCCCCGCCACCAAAGCCGAAGAATTGCTTGAATCCTGACCCTGAACCTTCTGCTCCGCTGCCTATGCCGCCTTCGTCGAAATCGAAACTTCACCCGTCTTTCCAGTCGACCGGTGCTGACAGCGAAGGGCCATCGAGTTCAATGCCACAACAGCTGCCGATAGGATGGGCGCAAGCAGCAACACCGCAGAAGAAAACTTATTATTACCACGCTGCTTCTGGGACTACCAGGTTTGCTTTTTTACTTCTTTCGTACCCATCTCATGTTCCATTCAAATCTTCGTGGCTGCGTTTTCTTGAATGCACATGCGCGTCTGTTTATTTTGTTGTCTTTTGATTATCTATTTCGCTCATTGTTTTTGCCCCTTTATAACTCTCTCTATATCTCTTTCTCCTGTAAATTCTCAGTTGGGAGCGCCCGCACGAAAACACGCCCATACCACCAATGCCTTCAACAATAAAACCACCGAAGAGCCCCACCGCTGAACCCAATGCCATTCCAGCAACCACAGATACTGCCAGAGACGAGACGGAGACGGCAAAGTCATTAGCAGAGCAAACCGTAAAGATATGGTTAGGCACTCGCGACTTGGCGGCCTTACTTGCTGATTTATCTACCGTTCATCCGAAGTGCTGCCCTGCATCAATCGATCTACCGGCGAAACCTACTCCAACCGAAGTGAGCGATACCTGTAAATGTGTTTGAACTTCAAGTTTACGCGTATCAAGTTTTAACTGTGATTGTTTAATGTTCTATCCTCTATTTCTTCTCTTTTCCTTTGTGTCTAGGTCAAAAAGGCCTATCGAGCGGCCGCCAGAGCGCTACATCCGGACAAAGCGCGCGCGGGCGCTCTGGTCCCCTCCGTTGCTGCTACTGCAGGAGGGGGAAAAGATGGAGGTGCAAGTGGAGCAGGGGGAAAGGATAATGCCGCGGCTGCTGCAAACACACAGAAGCTGACTGAAGATGACGCTGTACTTGCGGAAGTGCTTTTTACGGCGCTGGCAGGCCTATATGCGGCATTCGAGAGGAAAGTTCAAAGAGCAGCGGAATTAGAAGTCACTTGAGCACTATATTTTGGGGTCAGACTTGCATTGCACGGACCTGTGCCCCTCAGAATCCCACTCTTTTCTATTAACTCCTTGCATGTCTCCGATTTCGTTTTAGTGTTCACTCGATACACCGACAAATACCACCCAAATTGAAATCCACCAATCACCACCATAAAAACAAGAAGCATGCCCGCATCTCGCATCGAACTCGAACTAATACAAACCCAGATGACACAGAAGCCAATGCTGCGGGCAGAAGTGTACGCGCGTGCGTTGCGCGCAAGTCAAAATCGCAAAGAGGATAGTGTGTAGAGGGCAGGAAGCATAATACTTCCACCCCCTTCTAAAGTGGAAA
>Ga0307931_1002064_pt1 | contig 13008 bp, 10 predicted proteins | sample OrgLakmetageno47_FD_201816 | JGI IMG/M metagenome (GOLD analysis project Ga0307931, IMG submission 201816) | Saline water microbial communities from Organic Lake, Antarctica - #47 | ecosystem: Environmental > Aquatic > Non-marine Saline and Alkaline > Saline | place: Antarctica: Organic Lake... | reverse complement strand
CGAGCAGGACTCTCCCCCCAGACGGGGAAAACGTGCTCTGTTATACGTTTTTTCAAAACCCACACGAAATTGCAAAATTTTTGCAAAAAAGACTAGATGGCACCCTTTCTGTTAGTTACTAAATCCAGTCCCCCCTCGGGGGGGCTCACAAAAAAAACGTAGCCGAGCACCAAAGCCGAGCAGCACCCCCGGCTGATATGCCGAACCGAACAGCCGAATCGAACAGGCGCGCATGAAATATTGCCGAACTGGACCGAGCAGCGAGCAATATTCGGCTGCTCGGTTCGTTCGGCACCTTGCTCGGTACTCGGCAATGGCGAGCGTGGAACACTGCAAAAACCGCCTGATGGCAGTCGGGATTTGGATTTGGGGTTCCTCGTTCCTCTTCCCGCAGGCTTCAATTCCGGTGAATTCCGGTTGGTAGGGTCTATTGGCAATTGGTGTACGCCCCCTCTTCGCGGCTCTCAAGGCCGCCGTGGGAGTTTTCTCCTTAGGGGTGCTTAAGGCCCACACTAGTTGAATTCCTTTGTGCTAGCCTTCTAATTCCGGCCCTTCGGGGCCTGTATCAAAACTTCACATAATGTCTGACGTATACGTTCAACATTATAGTCCCTACAATAAAACATCTGACGTATTTTCTCCAGAATATAAGGCAAATACGTCGCGACGTAATGGCTTTTCTGCTGACGTCATCACAAACACGTCATCAAATATACGCCTTTATACGGCGTTTGCCATGCATGTAGTGGGAATATGCCCTAATATAACGCAATTTACGGTACTGACGTATTGATTGACGTATTTGGGTCAAATATTTGACGTATTTTTGTAAGGCCTATCAGCATAGCACTTTGAACAAAAAATGCACGGCGGTTGACTGCCTGCCCGGTTTCTGGGATTGGAGAAGGAAGCGCTGAACCTCAACTGCTGCACGCACCTGGTCCAGCTGTGTGCCGTTTAAGTTTCTCCGGGAAGGCGCTATGGCTCTTTACGGTAAACGACCTACTCTAGGGAATAATTCTCACGAGCTTGGTCGAAACGACTTGAGCGCCCTACGGCGAGCCGGTGCTAAGAAAGCAACACAAGCTGGCAGCAAACCATCAACAGAATCAGCAGCAGCTGAGGGTAGGCCACCAACAGCTGCTGAAGCGCGCGCGGCACGTGCAGCTGCGCTGGCTGCCGGTGCACCACCTGAAGCGGCTGAAGCTGCTGCCGCAGCGGTTGCCGCAGTACTCAACAAGCAACACGCAGCCGAGGGCAAAAGTAGTAATGCCAAAGCGCCCAATAGCTCCAATGCACAATCTGTGGCCTCATCTGAGCCACCCCCAGATGCTGCGCTGTTCATGATGGAGCGTGCAGGCTTGCTTGATGCACCGCAGGCGGTGGACACAAATCAAACACCGGACGAGGCCGCCAAAGACGCACGCACTGAAACCAGTTCAGAGACATGGATGAGCCAATGGGGTGCCTGGCACTCAGACATGGCTACCCAGGCGACTGCTGCTGCGCATGCGAGCACGGCGGTTGCTGAAGGCTTGATTTCGGAGGCGGCTGCTGCGGCAGCGCCCGGGAAGCCCGACGGCACTGGGCTTGAAGCCGCGGTTAGGAATGCAGCCAAGCCCGCTGTCATTAATGGTGGCAGAGGAATTGGTGGCGGCGGCGGTGAAGCGCACGAGGGCCCAAAGGCAGCGGCGGTGCGGCGAAAGCGCGCTAACGCTGCGGCTGAACATTCTCGAGGCCGTGACAACCGGCAGTGGCCCGTGGCACGTGGCGGCGGCGGGGGTGGTGTCGGAAGCAAGCCAGCTGCCAAGCCGCCACTGCCCGCTGCTGCCAAGAAGGTTGCTTCCACCGCTGCTGCTCCTTCTCATCCTGCCGCAGGTCTGAAGGGGCGGCACCCAGCGGAAGAGTACGAGGCGCTGCGCGGGCAACGGGGCTTGGCAGCCGCGAAAGCTCATGCCCAGCCTCAGCAGCCGTCGCCTATGCAGCAAGCCCAGCCGAGCGGGCGCAGCGAGTACAGCGGGCCTAGCGTAAAGAGCAGCAAGAGCCAAGCGAGCGGGCCTTTTGGGCATGCAGCGCACCGGCATTCAGGCGTCAGCCCAGGCGGTGATGTGAACAGTGGCGGAGGAGGCAACGGCGTCGGCGTTGGTGATAACGATGGCGATAACGACGAAGCTACGGAAGGCGCAGCTGGCAGTTTGCTCTTCGGTGGCATGGAACAAGGTGCGAGCCACGGTGGCCGCGGTAACGGAGCCGGCCCTAAAGGCAAAGCTTCAACAGTTGGGGACGAAGACCGTGCTACCATGCTGCGGCAATGGCAGGAGCTGAACCAAAGAAGTACCACAACAAAGCAGCAGCAGCAGCAGCAGCTATTGCAACCTGCTGCATCGGTGCCACAGCCGCCGCAACAGTCTCGGCAGCAGCAGCAGCCGCCGCAGCAGCAGCCGCAGCCTTGGGGTAACGGGCCTCGTCCAGACCCGACTCGGCCTGAGCAGCGCTACGTTGAGGTGCACGGGGTGTTACAGGGGAATTATGGGGCAGCTCACGGAGGCGGAGGCTACGGTCATGGTTCTTATGAAGGTGGCGGCGGCGGTTATGGAGTAGGCGGTGGTGGTGGTGGAGGTCCTAAAGGGGGAGTTTTGCGCGAAGCCGAGGCTCGAAAACGCCGCAGCAAAGCAGCAAGGCAAGCGGCGATGGGGCTGTACGGGGCCTCGGCAGCGTACGGGGGCAAAGTCATTGACAAGTCGGTGCGCTCCAAGGCAGCTGCGAAGCCTACTCGCTACGCAGCGCCTGCTCCGGGAGCTCACGGGGGTGCTGCTCCCGGGCCTTACCCGTTCCAACAACCACTGCAATTGCCGCCGAACCAGCAGCAACAGCTGCAGTACCAGCAACAGCAACAATGGCAGCAGCAGCAGCAGCAGCAACAGCATATGTACCCTGGTCCACCTCTGCAATTTCAGCAGCAGCCACCGTACTACGGGCAACAAATTCAGCCTTCGCAACCCCACCCGCAGCAGCACCCTTACGCAAACTATTCTCCGCAGGCACAGCACAGCAATGTTTACCCTGGTTATCCGCCAGTGAATCCATCTTACGGCGCAGCGGGTGCAGGTGCCAGCAATTATCCTGCTCACAGCCCTGGTACGTTGCCAAGTAGCAGCAGCAGTTTGAGTAGTGGTGGTCACAGTAATGGTGTGGTTAGCAAGCTGAGTGGAGGTAGCGAAAATAGCGGTGGCAGTGAGCAGCAGCGACTGCGACAACAGGCGGAGCTTCTAGCAGCGCTCGCGGAAGTGCCTGCAGGAAAAAGGCCGGACTTGCTAGCAGCACTGGAAGGCATCGAGAAGAAGCTGCTGGGCGACAGTTTGGAGCTTCCTGCTGGCCATTTGCGACAGCTTGCTGGGCTTGGCGACGATGCCAGTGGTGGTGGCGGTGCAAGCTCCGCTGCTAATGCACAAGCCTCAACGGAGGCGCGCGCTCATGCTGGAGCAGTGCCACGGCAGCCCACGAAGAGCAAGAATAAAATGGGAGGCAAGCCCAAGGGCGGCGGTGTTGGCGGTGGGAAGAACGTGTCCGGCGTGGCTGCAGCAACCACCAAAGTGGAAGTCGTGGGCGCAGGCGGCCGGGTCGCCAAAGTCGCAAAACCCAACGGCACGAAGAAGCTCCTGGAGCGAATCGCCGATGCGCTTGCCGCTGCGTCCTCCGCCAGTAGCGGTGGTGTTGGCAGAGGAGCTACAGTCGGTGGTGGTGGCAGAGGCCTGCGCGTGTTGAGTGGAGCGCTAGCGCGCATAGCCACCGAAGCTGCCAAGGGGCCCAAGCGGCCACTCTTGTTGTTGAGCGAGAAGCGGCTGCTAGCGCGCGTGCACGCCGACTGCGGCGGCTTGAGGCTCTCATCTGCAGATGCTTTACTGGTGCGTGTTATTTAACCAGAAAGCACATAGCATTTCTCTACGTAACAGCGTATATCCGTGCCATCTATAGCCCAGTCTTCTCAAATCAAATCAATCTCTGATTTTTGATGTCCTTAGGTGAGTGCTTTGTTGGACCCGAATGGCTCGTCTACTCCGCAAGGTGGCGGTGGGGGGTTCAACTATTGGGCGCTCATGTGCGACTGGGTCTTGCCGAGTTTGGAGCGCAGGCATGGGCCCGTGAAGCTCGTCGATTATGAAGAAGAAGAAGAAGATGACGAGGTTGATGATGATAATGAGGACGATGATGAGGGCAGTCACAGTGATGCAGAAGACGAAACGAAAATTGACGTTGAGGTGGCTGCGAAGTTGAAGAAGAACCCCTCGCGTCGAGACGACAGCGACAACCAGTCGACCGACTCCAAGCAGTCGCACGGGAGCCACGACACTGCAGCCTCGGCGGCGGCGGCGCAAGCCAAGCGAGACGCGCTCATCGCCAAAATCGCAAAAGTAGCGAGCCGCATGGACCCGCACCGCGCGCCGCCCAGCCTCCGGCCCGACCGTGGGCACGCTGGCCAGAGTGGCAACGGCAACAACGGCCACAGCCGAGGCTCTCAGCGCTCCGATATTGGTGGCGTTGGCGGCAGTGATGCCTCCCTAGACCTCTACGCGTTTCAGGCCGAACTAGAAGCCTGCCTTGGCTTGAAGTTGACCTTGTCCCGAATCGATGGCCTCTTGCGCGTCTTCAGCGCGCGCGGCGACCGACGCGTGGACTGGGCGGACTTCGTGGACTGGTTTTGGCGCATTGGCGGTGCCCTGGCCATAGCCGACCGCAAAACTGAGGCGCAGCAACAGTTCATTCGAGTCCATTCGCGCAATGGGGAGCGCCCGAGAGGCAGCCATGGCCATGAACCAGAAAGCAATAGCAACAGCAACACCAGTAGCACTGTCGCCAGTTCGAGCCCGCAGCACCAGAAGAACCCCCCAACACCGCGGTCCCAGATCCGCGCCCGCGGGTCAATATATCTTGCCACCTCTACGTCACCCACATTACCGTCAACCCAGACACCAACGCGCCCGTCAAGAGTGGTAATTCGACTCTCAGAGGGCCTAAACGCAGTGATTAATGTCGATGGGTCCGTGAGTGAGATCGTGAGCGGCGGTCAAGCTGATCTCCTGGGCATGCGGCCAGGCTGTGTGGTGGTGGGAGCGGCAGGCCAGCCAGTAACATCGCTCGGCGCGCTCAAAGACATCCTTGCAGAGGCACGAGCCAACAATGAGGTTGAAGTTGTGTTGGAGCTGGTGTGGCCTTTGGCTGATAAAGAAGCTGATGATAGTGTCGCAAGCGATAGCAGCTTAGAAAGAGACAAACAAGCGAGCAAAGCTAGTTACACAAAATACGCTTCCATAAAGGATAATAAGCAGGAAGATAAACAGGCCGCTATAACTTTGCAGAGTACAATGCGACGACGGGAAGCGCAGCAAAGAGTCAGTGCGATGAAGGAAGAGAAACAGGCCGCTACTACTTTACAGAGCACAATGCGACGACGGGAAGCGCAGCAAAGAGTCAATGCGATGAAGGAAGAGAAACAGGCCGCTATAACTCTGCAGAGTACAATGCGACGACGGGAAGCGCAGCAAAAAGTCAATGCAATGAAGGAAGAGAAACAGGCCGCTATAACTCTGCAGAGTACAATGCGACGACGGGAAGCGCAGCAAAGAGTCAGTGCGATGAAGGAAGAGAAACAGGCCGCTATAACTTTGCAGAGTACAATGCGACGACGGGAAGCGCAGCAAAGAGTCAATGCGATGAAGGAAGAGAAACAGGCCGCTATAACTTTGCAGAGCACAATGCGGCGACGGGAAGCGCAGCAAAGAGTCAGTGCGATGAAGGAAGTGAAACAGGCCGCTACTACTTTACAAAGCACAATGCGAAGGAAAGCCGCAAAAGAGAAGGTGAATGATTTGCGTAACGAACGAACGGCTGCGACGAAGGTGCAAAGCTTGCAACGCTCAAGAATGGCTAGGCGTGACGTCCAAAACCGGAAGCTTAATGCGCAACAAAAGGACCGCGAGTTGAATGCGATGAGCGCAGAGCTTGCCCAGCTGCGCGCTCAAGTGGCTCAAGCTGGCCTCACTGACCCAACCCAAGCGAATGTTGCTGTTGCTCCTGCACTAGGCGATCAAAGCAATGCTGCACCAACAGGGGTAGTCGAGAAGGAGCCTGTCGCTAAGAAAGGCGTGCGGTTTGCCTCTGATGACGACTACAACGACGACGATAATGACGAAGGCAGAGCTCCTAAACCTTCCGTGCAGTTCGCAGAGGAACCAAACGATAATTGGCGCGACGACAGCGAGGACGAGTACGGCTCAGACAACAACGATTATGGCAGCGACAATGACGACGGCGACGGGGTTGGAAGTGCACGCGCAGGTGGAACTCCGCGCATGAAGGGCACACCGCCACCCGCCAAAGGCACGCCTCGAGCCAAAGGCACCCCTCGCAACAACCGCAAGAGCACGTCAATTGGGTCAGCTCGAAACCGTGGCGACGACGACGACCACAATGACGACGACGCGTGGTCGCAAGGCTCTGGGGGGTCCTCTCTCGGATCCAACCTCTCGGGTAATGGCTCTGCTGCAGGCTCTCGTATAGGCTCGCGTGCGAGCTCCTCTCGCGGAGGCCACGCATCAGATGAAGCTGACGACGATGTGTTTGCTCGGCCGTCTTCGGGGAAGCAGGATGCGCGGAGAGGAGGCGTCACTTTTGCAGACGACGATGCCGAAGAGGCGATGCCGCATGACCTGCACATGCCGTCAGCGGACTCGTCTGTCGTGGAAGGCACTGAGCTATGGACCAAAGAAAGTGACCACGCCACCATGCATGAGATTGGGCCTTCCGGCTGGGGCTGGGGCGGCGGCGAGAGCAGCAGTCAGGGCAGCAGCCGAGGCCAGAGTGGGGACGACAATGACGGCGAAAGCGGTCGTCGAGGCGAGGGTGAAAGTATTAGCAATGGCCTCGGGCTAGAGGAAGACTTCAGGTTGGGGAGCAGGGGCAGTAGTTCCGGCGGTTACAGTTTACCGAGCACTCCTTCGGAGTCTGCCGTCGGGTCAGCCCGGCGCGACAGTGCCCACCGCCGAAACCGTGCCGCGACTCCAGGCAGAATCCCCGAGGAAGTTATCGACGTGCAGTCGCCTTCTTTTGTGCCCGGTAGTAGTCGTAGTCATGAAACACACCGCAGTGGCACGGCAGCGAGCAGCAACAGCAGCATTCAGTCTGAATCGTGCGCCGGCAGTAGTGGGGCAGCCTCAGTGGCCTCGTTTGCGTCGAATGCAAGCTCAAGACAAGCACCGAGAGCCGGCTCGTCGAGCCGCAGGAATAGCACAAATGGCTTGCCTCGCAACCCTTCTCAATTACCAGCAGACGCTGCGCCTCCTGAGCCAAAGCCGAGAAAACTCAACAGTGCACCTAGGGCAAAAACGCCAACTGCTCAAAGTCTTGACCAGCCCGGCAGCGGCGACGATGACGACGATGGCTATGGTGACGAAGAGTATGACGACGACGACGAGGAGGACGAGGAGGAGGACGACAAAGCGTCTAGCGGCATTGGAAAAGATGAAGACGTAAATGCTGCAAAGGCTTCCAACGAAGACGACGAAGGCTACGGGCAAGAATTCGAAGACGACGAGTCGAGCCGCGGCACCAAGGCAAGCAACCGCAGCGTCAGGTTTCAAATGCCAGCTGCATCACCTCTCACCAATCGCAACAATGATGATGGAGAGGACGGCGGAACTGACAATGCTCCGGGCGGCTGGGGTGCTGGCAGCGAAGATGGTGGCTCCGTCTTGGTGGGCAGTATACACGATAACGAGCCCGGTGAGGGCAGTAGCAGCAGTGGCAGTCGCTGCCAAGGACATGGCAGCCACAAAATTAGCAAAGCTGAGCCTTCGCCTTCTTCGGAGCTTGTGGCCAACTACCTTGATGACGGCTTTGACAATGACGAGGACTATGAAGAGCCCAGCGAAGATACGTCTGTGTCGGACGCCGCCTCAGAGCATAACGAGTTCTCTGACGTAGAAGAACTCGATAACTAAGCAAGCATAGTTCAACTGCCGCGCCCTCGACTTACAATAACCATAAACGTATGACCGAGTTCATTCCAACAGTTCCACCTCGTTTTCAATTTCTCACTAAATGTCGAAACATTTATTGCTCTTATATTCTCCTTGCAGGGCCAGGTCCTAGCGCCTAGCGAGGAGACTGCGGAAACAGTGAGGCTGGAAAGAGAAGACAGAAAACTTAACGATAATCCAATTACCTGGGCTACAGCTACAGCTACGACTATGATACTATACTCTATATTATGTTTACTATATAGACAAAAATCGCCTATCGATGTTGTACTTCAGTGACCGACTGCATGACATAAATCGAAACCACCGTTTTGCGTTTTGACACTTAATCGATTCTGTTTCTGCTTCTGCTGTATGCCCACGAGGCAATGCGTTTGCGTTGAAACTTGAAAATTTTGATTGACTGACTAATGTGTTGGAGCATAGGGTAACCCCTGTAATTTACTTACAAGGGGGTAGGGGGGTGCCCGCTGGGTATGCAGCTGTATGTCTGTGTGTGTTCCCTTATCCACGCATTAGCTCCAAAACTTCACAGGTATATGGGCCTTGCGCGGCGACCCTCACGCCTTTCTTAGCGACAGGGTTCTTCTTGGTTGCTCCTGGTGAAGCAGCATTGCCTTGATCGCCTAGTGCAGCAGCTGCAGCACTCGCTTGGGTTGGATCGCTGAGGCCAGCTTGTGCTACCTGAGAGCGCAGCTGGGCAAGCTCAGCGCTCATCGCATTCAACTCGCGGTCCTTTTATAGCGCATTAAGCTCCCGGTTTCGGACGTCACGTCTAGCCATCCTTGAGCGCTGCAAGCTTTGCACCTTTTAGCGGCGGGGGCCACTCTGCGTGGTGCGCGTGGTTGGCCAAGGAACTGGATCACCCTGTTCATCATGCTTGCGAATTTTCAGCGCGCTTGATGGGTGGGAGGATGTTGGAGCATAGGGTAACCCCTGTAATTTTCAGGGGGGGAGGGCCGCTGGGTATGCAGCTGTATGTCTGTGTATGTTCCCTTATCCACGCATTATTAAACTTCACATAATGTCACAAAATGTTCAAATCCTGTTGTTGTTGTACTTGTACGTTTTATTATATTAGAGAATGTTCTGAATCTTATTTTCAAAATCAGCTTCTTCGAGCCGTCTTTTTCCAGTCGTCAGTAGTGCACCTCCGTTAATAATATTTTCAAAAAGTGAAGGTAAGGTGTAGGTTGAAATGTGCACAATGCATATTCGCCGATGGTCATATACTTATCTGCTCAATGTTGAGCAGATCTTAGCTAGGATTCAAGATGTCAGTCTTCGGTGGCTTCCAACTTCCGAGTCTCAAGAGCGACACGCCTTCGTTTCCGCAGATCGACGAAGACGACGATGACGGCAACGAAGAGGCGCAGGTTTGGTGGAACTTCTTGATGTTCAAATTATTACGCTCTCAATCTTTATCAATACTTTTCTTTTTTTCTTAATTAGATGCTAATGATCATGAACCAAATCCGCGAGCATCACAAAAAGACGGGTAAGTAGATCTTTTGTGTGTGAACCCTTGAAGCACTCCGGGAAATATTCTGAATTGCAATCGATGACCATGCCGAGCCTTATTTATTGCTGAATCCTCATTTCAGAGAAACGAAAAGAGCAAAAAAGTATTGCCGCTAAGTCAAAGGAGGCCTGTGCAAGCTTCAAGAAGAGCACAGCTTCAGACCTAGCCGCTCTAAAAAAGCGTCGCCGTTCAGTCTTTGAGGAAACACAGAAGAGTTTGACAAGCATAGCTGAAGAGCACGCAGCTGCGGAAGCAGCCTGGAAACCTGTTGCTGATGCTTGGGCGGCGGAGCATGAGCAAAAGATTTCTGAGATTGTGAAGGTAAATTTAGGTTATATTGTATTGATTAATAGTATAATAAATTATGCTTTTTGTGGGGAGAGGCAAGCGCCGATGAGGCAGGTGATGTATTTCCGGATTCTCTCACACGCAATGCCTCACAAATGCTTCTTGATTCCACAGTCCATCGCAAAATTGACCGAAATGAAGAAGAAGATTAATGATCTGCACAAGTCTTTCTCTGAAGAAGGAGAACAAGGTCGTGAAATGATCACGCAGTATGTAAGCGATGGAATCGACGTTATGGCAGATAAAATTCAACAGATTGAGGTGAACAATCAACGAGTTTCTTGATAAAAAAGTGCCTTGTTATTACCTCACAATCCAATTTTATTTACAGGAATCTAAGAATCCAAAGAAAGCAGGCATGATGGAGCAGATGCTTATGATGTTCAACAACTAAGTCTTGAGGTACTTAACACATGAAGTAAAAAATTGGAGCTTTTTGTCGTTGCATTTCATTATGAACAGTATATAGGAAATAATTACGCCGGCAATTTTTCATTTAAACACAGACCTTGCAGGACCGGATGAATGTGGGTGAAGTGGTGGCCAGGCAACGAATTATGCATAATTATATGTGCACCAACTCATAAAGTCATAAAGCACTGTGCCTTGTTTCCGGACTGGCGCACTGGACATTTTGCGGCACTATGCGGTGCATGATGATGCGCTATGGATTGCGGCTTGCGGATGTGTGTGTGTGCGACTAGAGGCGAGGCCTCGTCGGCACATCGCTTATACTTAAGCATAATACTGAGCAGGCAGGGGGGTGTAGTAAGCATGCGCTGTAGGTTGTAGGGTAGTCTCCATTGCTTGTCGTTAGTGCAGAATGTACTCGCAAACCACCGAATAGGCACCAAAAATACAACGAGAAAGCAAATAACTGGCACCTGGTATTAATTCTTTTATATCTATATCGCAAGCCACCTCTCTGACATGGAGCTTTAATCTTTAATTTCATAAATCGTAATTGATGTTATATTTGGAAGTGCATCTGCATGTAAATGTATTGCGGTGGTTCTTCACTGGAATTTCTGTTCGTGGTAAGGCGGCGACGAGGTCCAATGTGGCTGCAATGGAGCACAGAACTGCGCCAGTGAAAACTTTCTTGGTCTCTCTCTAATTCACTGCTTTGAGTGCTTGTTCTATCACTGGGAGTACAGTGGATGAGCATCCACTTGGTCCAGCCCTAAGTACCACGGCCCCTTGTCTTCGCTTTCTTTGCCGTCACCCCCTTTTGCTTCTCCGCTGCCGCCACTGCTGCCGCGCGCACCCACCCGCCGCGAAAGGTAAGCCTCGAGGGCTGCCCTGGCGTCGCGCTCCGTGACGCATTCCGAGGGGAGTTTGAACGCGGGAGCGCTGGTTTGAAGCTCGAGCGCACTCCAGTCAATAGCATTGAAGAACCGCGCGCCACGCACTTCTTTGTCGGCTTTGGTGCCGAGACGTGTTTTATAATCCTAGAACAGCGAAGAGAAAGGAAAAGTTGTCAAAAGGAGATGTGAAGAAATAGTAAGCATAATGTACAATTACGCCAAACGAAGTAAGTTCGTCGAAAGATGCCAAACAAGAAATAGAGAAGTGTCTAGTTCACACCTGCTTCAGAAGCGAGCAGACGAACATGCCCGCTGGTGGGCTCAGTTTTCGAGGTGGCGTGACAATCATGTTTTGAATTTCTTTGCGAATCACTTTCTTATCGGTGAGCGACGACCACGGGGTTCGGCCGGTGAGTAATTCATAGGACAGCACTCCTAGCGCCCACCTGCGTCGATGAAAATGAGAAAAGAAAGAAAGAAGAAAAATATTCACATGAGTCAAAAGTGGAAGAATCCAAAGAGACTCACGGCTGATACAACACTAGGTACTGGAAATTTAGGTGGTCTTAAGAAGAAGGAAAAGGAGAAGAAGAAGCCAGAGAATTCAGGTGCATTTATGTTCCATCACCAGTCGGTGTGGCGCCCGCCGGAATGGTCTCGGATCATTTCGGGGGCCATGTAAATCAAAGAACCCGTAGGGCTGACGGGCTCTTCGTCGCTGTGAATCTCCACCGCTAACCCGAAGTCAATTAACTTGACGTGGCCTCGGGCGTCCAGCATGATGTTCTCAACCTACAGAGTACACAGCAAGGAGTAATTAATCATAAATATGATCAAATAAGTCTCGTCGCGGAGTTTTTTTAAAACGATGCATTTGGTGCCTCATAAAATCTTTCCATTTTTGTACCTTGATGTCTCGATGAATCAACCCGTGTGCGTGCATGTGCTCCAGTCCGGCCACCACCTTTTGCATTTGTAACATAAACCAAAACGAGCCAAATGCACACAAAGAGTACTTAGTTAGGCGATGCATGTAGCAACGGCTTTAGCTTCTTCAATGTACCACTACGCTATAGCAGTGCTGTACGTAGCTGAGTATGCGTATGATTCGCGGTGCCCTTACCTCAGCGAGGAGCACCCGCGCTTGGTCTTCTGGGAACCCCCACCCGTTTTCCGAGATCTTTTGCACCAAGTGGTAAAACAAGTCCCCGCCTCCGACCAAATCCAACACAAAAAAGAGCTGCGAGTCGGACTCAAAGGCCATGTAACAGCGCTGCAAGAAGGGGGAAGGCGGCAACTCCGTCATGACCCGAATTTCCAGCTTCAGCCGTTGCCGGTCACGGCGCCTCGATACCTGATGATTAATTCGAGTATAAGAGAGAAAATTGAATTATCATGCTACCTCAAGATTGTAGCAATTGCCTATTGAATGAGTGTCGCTCATCATTTTATTCCTTAAATCAACCTTTTCTTTGGCGACAACTTTCATCGCAAAGTCTTGGCCTGACGGCTGGTGCTGCACCTGTTTTATCATGAAATCAAGGGGAAATCAGACCGCAGAAGCACCTTTCAACGAGTGGTCTTTGGCATTGAAAAACACCATTGGCTACGCTAGTATTTCAAGTCCTAAATTCTTCCTTATACAACCCTCCCAATGTCTTACCTTGACCACCACTGCGTAACCGCCCTGGCCCAAGCCGCTTTTCACCACTAGGCTAGCAGCCCCACCGCTCAAAACCGTCCCAAACCGCCCGCCATCAAGCGCCGACGCATCAAACGAGTTCGGATCTTGAGA
>Ga0307931_1002061_pt1 | contig 13017 bp, 15 predicted proteins | sample OrgLakmetageno47_FD_201816 | JGI IMG/M metagenome (GOLD analysis project Ga0307931, IMG submission 201816) | Saline water microbial communities from Organic Lake, Antarctica - #47 | ecosystem: Environmental > Aquatic > Non-marine Saline and Alkaline > Saline | place: Antarctica: Organic Lake... | reverse complement strand
TTTCACACTGACGACCACACGTGCACCGTGAGTAGTCTTAGATTAGTGCCTCTGAAGGCTCGGACCAGCGCGGCCATAGACCTGTGACTTATTTTTGAAGTTCTTCTCCAGCACCACTTGGGATGGCTCTTTTATACTCTCGTCTTTCCTCCAGAATGCAATATCTTTGAAAACCAGCTCAATGTCCCTTTGTCTAATATTATTTTATGTTTTGGGGCGGTCCTGTATGAGCAGATCAACGTTGCGCTGTCGCCGCCCGAAGCCTACAGCGGTGGTGATTTGCTCGCGTTAAGCGATGAGTCGCTGCTCGAAGTGAGCGAACGGTCCGAGGGCAACGCAGTAGTACACTGGGGCAGCGTTTGTCATGCCGTCTCACCCGTAACCGAAGGCACGCGTTATGCGATGGTCATCTTTCTCGACAATGCGGTGAGCTATTCGATAAAGTGATGGTCTCAGCTGTTGAAGGGAGCGGAATGATAGCTCAGTGTTTGAAGTTATTTTTCATGTGAATCCAGCTTGAGAGCAACACCTTCAATACTAGTCCTGGTCCCTAATCCCCTTTTTATTTTCTGCTTCCATACAACGCAGGCGAAACGTTCAGAGCAGTTATCACGAGCCGCTTCAGATGATATACTTGGCAGCAGTCGCGCTGCTCACCAATACCAACCTGGTGCTCAGACTCCTGGAAGGTACAGGCCCTAGGCATGGTTCTACCGGGCAGTACGAATATAAACTTCATTTGGGTGTCTTGGGCATGGCAATGGAAGTGTTTAAAGTCGGCGTTGTCTATAGCCATTTAATTCCGAGCTGTTTGTTATGGCATAGGCTTCCGTGCTTGATGCAAGGGAGCTCAGTTACTCCAGTCTAGGGTGGACTTCCCCATTGCCCATGGTTGCAAAGAAAAAGAAAGAAGTCGGTGTTTCCAATGGAGCTACCTGGCCTCATAGGAATCAATTTTTGTAATAGGGGCGACAAGGCACAGTGACTTTCTTGATGGCGTTAATCGGGGTTAACCCAATCCGGTTTCTTAGCTGCCAACTGCTCTTCGCTCCCGCTCGGTCTGTGAGTTAGCGTACCACCCCTCTCTGTAACCGGAGAACTTTCCGGGAACTCGGGAGTCTGAAGTCGGTCTTTCTTTTCGCCGAACGAAATTCAGTACAGTAGTACGCACGAGAATCCGCCGGAACCACGTCGCTCTACAGAAAAGTGCTCTGCGTTTTACAATTTGCAACAGTCCGACGGACCGAAAGATGCCCAAACTAGTGAGCACCGAAGAGACCAAAGACCAGGGCAAGGTTGCGGTCGCAAACAATCACCATGGTGCTGCTGCAACGCAAGACCACATGCCCCCCGGTTCCGAAATGGCCAACGGGTCCTGGATCGATCGCTTCGTGTGGGCATTCACCGACCTCCATGTTCGGCGCCCGCTGACCACCTTCTTTTCCTGCGGCTTTGTCATCGTGATCTTGGTAAGATCACACCAATATATAAGTTTGCATATCATGTGAAAATACATGCTTTAGTTTAAGAGCCTTATGTTGATTGGACTTCGTCCCACGCTCTGAGCTTTAGACGTGCCACGCCCACTGAGAACCTGTGTTTACTTCACGCGTCTTGAATCTACCAGGTGGCAGCGGTTGCGATCTCTGGCAACTTGGGGAACAGCGAAGAATACTCCAGAACTTGGGACGTCACTGACAATACGTGGGTGCAAAAGTACGACATTCTCGAGAGCCTGCAAAAACAGGTGCTACGCCATTCCTTCCCCATGCCCTTCCTTCCATTACTACAACCCTTCTTCTTCTGCCTCCTTCCCTGAACCTGTTTTCCTTTAGTCCACTCAACTTGAACACCTTTATATGTGTGTCGTTTATATGAGTTTGTGCGTTTCCTTGCTTTTTTTTATCAAACACCCCAACAGGCGGACATCGTGCAAGTGGAAGGGCAAACCACGCGGAGCTCGGTGCTCACCAGCGTGTCTTTGATCATGGCCTACGAGACCAAGGACGGCAGCGACGTCTTCACCCCCGCCCACCTGCAGCGCATGTGCGAAATGGAAGCAAAATGGTTCCAGGCCGAGGACTACACCGAATACTGCCCGCTGGATTCCAAGTAAGCCTGCGGTTCTTCCTCTCGACCTTTTCTTCGCGTGTTTCCATCCTAGCTTCCTTTCAGAGAGAATAATACAGCACCTCTGCTTTAAAATGTTTCGTTCCTCTCTCGAGTCGCCACTCCTCGTGAAGAGCAGGCGCTATCATTCAATTCCTTTCTTACTAGCTGTTGTGATCTCTCTCTTTCACAATGTGTGTATATTAAATTAGGGGCAACTGCGTGGACCCTGCCCTCTCGATTCTGTCGCTGTTTTACGGCGCCAACGCCACCACCTACACTCAGACCTGCGACCTCCTCAGTGACAGCGCAGTGGCCGCAGTGAGTGGCCCCCTGTACGCGGACCTGGCCACCACCGCGGGCGCGCAAACCTACGGGTTCTTTTCCGGCGACGACTTCACGACCCTGGGCTACACCTCGAGGACCAGGAGCATGCTCCAGGTAGAGTGAGAAGTAGTGTTCGGTTGTGCTGCAGAGAGAGAACTAATGAGGCATCATAGATATTCATTCCTGCTGCTGCGTTCTTTGCCGGCATGCCACTGCATATGCCTTTCTTTTTTTGTGCGCTCGCACACATCCATCTCCGCCCCACTCCCTCTCTCTCTCTCTGTGTAGCCCCGTTTTTCTCATATCTATGGTCTTCAAGCGTTCTATAGAATTTCTCCACCACTTCTACCTCACTTCACCCCCTGTTCTCCCTTCAATTTCCCCCTCTTCAGGTGGGTGGTCCGCTCAAGGGCTTCAACACCACGCTCGACGACGGCGACGACGAAGTTCAAGAAGAAAAGTACCGTAGCTTTTTCACCGGCGTAGAGGTATAAAATATAATTGAGGAGAGGACTTTATTTTTATGCTAGCATTTCTTCTTTTTTCTTTTTTCTTTTTGTCCCTTGATTGTCTTCAGGCTCGTGGTATCTTGTTTCTGGTGGATCACAGATATGTTCACACGTCTGTTTTCTTCCTTTTTTTTTTTTTCGCAGGACGAGTTCATCAAGATGCTCAACATGGCTCCTTCTTTTATGCAAAGCATTTACCGCGACGACACGACTTACGACCAAAACCTCGACGTGATTTGGTACAGCCGTTTGCTGTCCGGAAATGCTTTCGCTGACATCCTTGAAACCGGTCAGTTAAAGATGAGGAGACATCTTTGCTTAAAATGCCTGGGCGCATTACGTCTCATCTTTCTTCTCGCTTGTGGTCTGACGGGGTAAATTCTTGTTGCTTTTGCTGCTTTGTGTTGCGCAGACATCATCATGGTGACGTTTTCGGTGCTCTTCGTCTGGGTGTGGATCAACATTCACTCCGAGTCGTTTTTTTTGTCGGCCATTGGCGAATTGCAAATCGTGCTGTCCTTGCCTGTGGGCCGATTCTTTTACTATTTCTTTGGCCAAATCACGTACTTTTCCACCTTGCAGGTCAGTATTTTGCACGCTGTGCTACATTTTCTTGTATATGCGTTGAACAATTTACTTCTCTTATTACGCCATCTCCTCCATATACTCACGTGTGCAAACCTCGCTTGTTACAACGATTATCATTTTCACCACTTTCTATGTTCTCCACGTTACTGTGTTTATTTCTCCTGTGCTACAGTATATTCCTTTGTGCGTACATTCATTTCTTCCTTCGTCTCTTCTCCTTGCAATTATCATTCGCAGTCCTTGGTGATTTTTTTGGTGCTGGGTATCGGCGCCGACGACTTGTTCGTCATGGTGGACGGCTGGCGGCAATCCGAGTTAGACGTACCGCGACTGCCCGACGAAGATTCAGACGAATGGTACCACCGCCGTTTGGCGACTTGCTATTCGCGGACCATGCAGGCGGTCTTCAATACCTCGTTCACCACCTCAATGGCGTTCATCAGCACCGCGATCTCGCCCATCATGCCCATCAGTGCTTTCGGAGTCTACGCGACCATCTGCATCATTTTGAACTACTTGTTCGTGATTACTCTCACCCCACCTGCCATTCTAATCCACCAAAAGTACTTCGGCGGCTTCACGCGCACTGGCTGCTGCAGCGGCTACTGTTACTGCACGCGCCTCGCTGGCGTGCGCCAAGCGTGCCCCTGCTGCACCGTTCCGCACGACGGAAGCAATCGCGGAGAAGGCCGCAGTGATCTCGAAAGCTCCTCCACGAGAAACAATGAGTCGGAAATGGTCGTCGTGCAGCCCGAGGGCATGTGCCCGAGCAATTCCGCCACAATTTCTCCTGAAAGCAGCCCGAAGAGGCCTGCGTCGAACAACGTTTCAATTGAAGTGACTTCGGAGACGGACCTCTTGTCCAAGGTGATGATTGGCGCCTTTGAATTCGAGTGGTCCGACGGCCCGTTTAAAAGCCTCAAAGTGGGCGCTATTGGCTCCGTCCTGGTCTGCGTAGCCCTCGCAGTTTTCATGGGCGTGTGGGCGGCCAAACTGGAACTCCCGACCGAAGAAGAGCAATGGTGCGTGGATTACAATGACTGCACATACCTGCATGATTGAGTCGCGCGATTTGCTTGCTTTCTTTCTTTCGTCCTTCATTTTGATGCGCTGATCTCTCTCTTGAGCTGAACTCCTTCCTTCAACTGCTCACGTGTTCAGGTTTCCCTCGGACCACCTTCTCCAGCGGTTCATCAATGGCCAATCCGAGTTCTTGCAAGCTTCGTCGACCAATTACGCGACCATGTCCCTGGTGTGGGGTGCGGAGCCCACCATTCAACGGCCCAATTTCGATAAATGGAAGCCGGACTTCAACCGGGGCGACGCCACCTTTGACCCCGATTTTGATTTGGCGAATCCTGAGGTATGCGCTAGCCTCAAGTGCACAAAGTCATGCTGTACTCTGAAGTTTGCAAACGACACGAAAAGAAGAGGAACGCTTTCTGCGAAAAATTTCGACATTCACCCTGTTTTCTTTTATGCGTGTTTCAACCCTGTTGCTCACTCAGGCCTTCAATGCCATTTCGGCGGCCTGTGAGAGCGCGGAAGCGAAAGTCTGCGAAGTGGATGGATGCATGCCCATAGGGTACCTTGTCCAGCCGGGCAGCGTGATTTGTGCTGTCAACGAGTTTGAGGTGCCCAGTCGTTTACGCCTTGACTATGTCTTCTTCGTCTTAAACACCTTTTTCCTGTCCTTTACAGCGCCTCGGCGCGACTCCTTTTGAAATTCCTTTCTCTTCTTTTAAAAAGGCTTCTTTTTCTCCATGCCAATCTATAACCATTTCTATGTCGTTGCTACAGGCCTGGCACGAGGCGGCATACGGCGTGTCCGCTACTACGCTGTACGATCCCGCCACTGAGAGCGCCATTTTTTTTGCCCGCCTTGAAACCTTTCGAACGTCCACATCTCCAGCCAATTACCCGTCGCGGTCGTGGGGCGAGTTGATCGGGTTCGTCGACGGGCAGCTGAAGTTTCTCATCGTTGAAGCAACCATGACCATGGAACGAACCAGCCCCAATGCCGTGAAAGACGAAGTGTTGCCGGTGGTGAACGAACTTCTGGGCAGCTTCGAGAAGCCAGACTCGGCCGCTTCGGTGTTCATGGCGGGTTACTCGTGGGTGTGGTACGCAACCAACGATGCGCTCTTGTCCGGGATGATCACCGGCCTCGCCATCGCGTTTCCGGTGGCGTTTGGCACCCTCATTTTCGCGACCCAAAACGTGGTGATTGCCCTGTACGCGATTTTAACCATTGCGATGATCGTCATTTCCGTGCTGGGGTCGGCTGCGCTGGAAGGGTGGGGCTTGGGCATTGCCGAGTCGATTGCCGCGGTGATTGTGGTGGGTTTCTCCGTGGACTACACCATTCATCTGGGGCACATGTACGACCACGGCGGGCGCCACGAGGGCTGCGTGACCAGCGTGGAGCGCGCCCGGTATGCCATGCTGAAGATGGGCAACACCGTGCTGGCCGGCGCCGTGACTACATGTGGCAGCGGCGTCTTCATGTTTGCATGCCAGCTCAGCTTCTTCAACAAAATGGCGTTTTTGATCTGCAACACGATTGCGTTCTCGCTGCTTTACGCGCTGTTCTTCTTCATGCCGCTTCTCTTCTTGGTAGGACCGAGCGGGTCCTCAGGGCACATATCAAATTTCTTGCCTGGACTGGGAAGCGCGTCATCCTAGGCATCTATTATCGTGCTTCGCTAGCTCGCGACTGACCTGTTTTCGCTTTTCGAAGTGAAACAAGGGCAGTGAAGTCGCAGAAAGGTCCTTGCCCGAAATTTTGTTCCATTTTTGTTTTTCGTTCTACTAGCGGTTCTACACAGCACCACGAGCCAGTCGTTTCGGTTTGAAAATGGAAACTTTATTGTCCAATTCACAGTCTTATGATTTTTTACTTAATCAAATGGCGATATTAAAAAGAAATGGTGCTTAGAAGCGCGACATAGCTGGTTGCTGCTCAAACTTGGCCCCAACTGAGATATTCCTAATAACTCCATCGTCTTAATTTTTTAACTGCGTTGGCGTTTGACATTAGAAATCCCGTCTTCGGTCTTCCTTCTCATACGCAGGCACCTCAATTGTGGTGCGCGGAATTCTCCGCGAGGAACATGCTGTGTAACTCAAAGCTCACGAAGCTAGTTAAAGACGCCCAAATAGAGCCCAGGCAAGAAACGAGGTCAAATCATACAAGCGGCACGGTTACAGATAGCTCCCTTCGCTTTTTGTTCCACTTCGCGCTCGCTTCGGTAGGGCGCACGGTTTCGGCAAGCTCACTCGATAACAAATACTCCACACGCTCAGGTTTGTTCGCTGCACCTTTGTTGGCTCGTAACGGTTCTGGTGACACCGTTTCGGCTGAAACCATGGGTGAAGATGCAAGCGGTTGCGGGGGTGAAGGCGTGGGCACTGGAGGCGTGGCCCTCAGCAAAAAGCGACGAGGTTCAACGTCGATGTTGGCATCGCGCGAAGAAGTGCACAGCGGCAGAGCTATGACCAGCACAAGCACAGGTCGCTGGCCAGGCGTGCGGTCGACTCGCTGCGAAAAGTCAGGCAGCACTGTAGTGACTCCAGGTTGTGCTACTGGTCTCTCCTCGGTGACTTCGGCTGCTGCTGCTGCTGCTGCTGCTGCTGCTGCTTTGCCCTCATGTGCTTTGTGGGCGCCTCTGCTGTCGCTGTTGTCGCTGCTATTCTGGTTGCCATTCTTCTCTGCTGTATCACTCGATTGGACGGCGGTTGCGTTTGGGTCTATGTCGTCGTGAAGCACTGCACTCAAGTTGTCTTCGAGCTCAAGCGCAGCGTCGGCTTCCTGCGTTAGCGCTGGCGTGCGATCCTTCAAAGCCTTATTCGCGGCCTCGCTCAGAACCTCCGATGAGTCGCGCTCGCTGCCGCCCATCATTCTCTGAATGTCGTCCCGGGACATGCCTTGCGCTTCAAAGAATCGAAGCACTGATTCAGGGTCGCCAGCGCTCGCTAATTGCTCGAGCCGCGCGAGCTATGTGCGAGTGACATTATTTTCGAGGAGAAAAGCAAAAGGAACATAAGAACTTAAAGAATTTTTTTTCGAGGAGAAAAGCAAAAGGAACATAAGAACTTACAATATCATGCAAAAATGATCTTTTAAAAAAAGTTGGTTACTATGTCGAGTCATACAAGCATCCCTGCATAGTTGGCTGGTAAACTATCCACCTATGCCTCTAAGTCTTCGGCATCCTCCTTAATGAGCACTGCTTGAGCTACTAGATCATAAATATCACACTCCAGGTTTAAGGTTGGCACCTGTTCTTCGGATTTGCGCTTCTGCATGTCCATTTCTGCAATTTTCGCTTGAACTGCGGCTGTGCGAGTTGACAAACCATCGGAAGCTTTTCCCCCTGAGGCGCCACCATTTTTCTCCGCGAGCGCAGCTGCTTTCATCGACTCGATTTGCCGATCGAGGTCGTCGAGTTTGTCTGCAAGAATCGAGCCCGGATACAATGAAAACTTGATAATAGCACCAAAGGAAATTATATGTATCACATGACAAATGAAAGTGTATCAAAGTATGCGCATATCAGGTCTCTAGGAACAGGATTTAAGAGCAAACAAGGCATGGCATGTAGCGTCAGCGTTCTCTGCTAATCAAGTCACACCTGGGTCATTTGAGAGCTCAGCTAATCGCCCAGACAGCGCAGGCGGCGATGGTTGGGCCGTACTAGGTTGGTCGCGATTGTACTGCTGCCTAGAATCCTCGTCATCTGAGTCATCTAGGTTGTCCCATTTGCTATAGTCAAGTGCCATTTTTGTGCCAGCGGAAGAAATTATTCTTGAACCGTTTCGAGGACAAAAAATTCCTGTTCTCATTGAGAATTCACGTTTTTACGGCAAGTGCGGAAATTGTACCTTTTTTCTTCTGGAGATGGGCGCATGCTGAAGCTGGAGCGGCGCCACTAGCAAGAAGGAAACCGGCGGCGTAATATTTAGCCGCAAGAGAGAACAGGGCTTGTTGTGCCTTCGGAACTGACCGATTAGTAACTGGCGTGCCCGCAGTTACGGATTCAGACCGAAGAACACCCTTGCCGAGCCGAGGCTCTGAAGAAAGCGGAAGTTGGCTAGCGCAACCGGGCAATCCCCCGGAGCTGACTTAGCGCACCAGAGTGCGAAGTACTGTTTTACTTGGCCATCCCATCCACCCTGCAGATGAGGAGATTTGTCCGGCACACGTGGCTTTCAATGCCTCGTGCGCGGGGTGCTTCTCCTCGGAAACTCATTTTGCTCTATAAGCCATAACGAAAACAAAAATCAAGAATTGCGAGCATCAGAAACGTAAAAACGATACGTTACAAAAGTCGTCACTCAAATGACCTAAATACACCATTATCGTAAAATGCGTTCCACTTTCAGCACTTTTTCCACTCAACGAGATGCCCCCTTGAGGCGCATGGGTACCCCTTTTTGAACTTCCAAATCCGGATCTTTACTTTTAAAAATGGGGGGGAGGGGGGGGGAGGTACTGAACAGTTCCATCTAGCTGGGCACTCCCAATGCATTTCGTTTTCGTTTTTTCGCCTCGCGCACGTCTACGTCTACTAGCTACTTAAGCTCCCTAGGTAACACTGCAGCGGCGCGGGTCCGCCGCACCACGATCAACGTAGTTGATGTCAGTGGGAACGTGTGAGAACATACTGTACGTACCTCTAGTACTGGTACGTACAGAACCTGTACAATACGTACAAGTATGTAACGTTACCCAGATAAAAATGTGATGTGACAGACATTTTTCAGTGAGAGCAGTTTTGAGATGCCACCCTAAACATCAAACTACGATGATCTATTTTTTTTTCTTACATAAGGACTCTGGCGTTCTCGTCTCAAAGAATATTTGCGTCTGGCGGGCCTAACCTTGGTGTCAACAGGCACCACTCTGCAAACCCCAAGCCAATCACGAAAGGGTTTCGGACATTCGGACCACCGCCACCGCCGAGCTTGGAAAGAACCTATGTTCGCAAGACAAAAGCCAAAAGGCAGAAGATCGAAAAAAAATCATGACACTAGTAGCTCGCATGAACGATTGAAATGGGCGCAGAGATTCGGGGGGAGAGAGGGGGAGAGATAAGAAATGGTACAGTGTTTCGTGGCTCATACTCACTGTTTCGAGGTATGGCTGCAGGAAGAGGCGCCGAAGAGGCGGCCGAAAGTCACGCTTCAAGCGCGCAGCAGCTGTTACAGCAGCCGCAATAGCCGCGGCAGCGTCCTCGGGGTGAGCAGCACCAGAAAGCCGCGCACATGGGAATGGCTCCGTGAGAGCGGCCTGCATGGAACCGGCCGATTGTTCGATTGCAAACGTAAGCAAAAAGAAAGAGGAACCGTAATAGAGGAGTATGAAGACGAAGTGGAATAAAAAAAGAACAAAATACTTATCTGAGTTTGTAGCACGAGACAAGAGTACAGAATGGAAACAGTTGAACAGTCAAGAGAGAGAGAATGCTTGAGGTCAATTGTGCCCATAGCAAGAACCAATAGTACATTCACACGCGCACACACACCAGGGCACTCACCGCGATCCCAAGATGCCGTCGAACTTCTGCACTGTAAGATTGCCGCACGAGCAGTGCCAAAGGCCAGTAAGAATCTGCCAACGCTGGCAACGATTGAGAAGATGCTAAAGTGCTTCCATCAACACTGGCGCTACCGCTTGATTTGCGATGTCTGCTACCGCTGGTACTTCTACTGCTTCTGCTGTGACCACTACTGGTTTTGCTGCTACTGTGCGCGTTCCTATCATCAGCGCCCGATGAGTCGATGCCTCGTCCATCATCAACCTTGTCTACATCAGCTTCGTGCAAAACATTCAAAAGTTCTGGCAAGAACACTTGGAGAAAAGCAGCTACTCTTAACAGTGACCAAGTGTTTGCATTAGGAGGTGCAACAGTAGAAGAACCACGAGCAGACGCAGGTGGCGGAGGTCGTTGGGGTAAAGGGAGGGCACCGTCGACAGAAAGCCAACGGTTGAACCGCTCAAGCTCAGGTGCATTACGGTTGATGCTCAGAGCTGCCGTGAAGCCACTGCCATTAACACTGTCTCTTCCACCATCATTATCACTTCGATTACCAATGCCAGCAGTGCTGCCAGCAGGATCATCATCATCATTGTCAACGTCACCAACACTACCACTGACACTACTCTTTGGGCAGGGGTGCGCTGCTTCTTCAGGCTCAAGTGAGGTCGTAACGTGATGAACCCAGCCGGCAGGAACCCATAAGGCCTCACCTGCACGCACTTCTACGGCCACTGCGCCATCGACACTTGCTGACTCTCGTGCTGTAGCCCTTGATGGTGGTGATGTGGTGTCTTTAAAAGAAGAGTGACAATTTGTACACGTGTCCACACCATTCTCACAACTACTGCTGCTGCTGCCTGAATTGCCACGATTTCTTTCACTTTCCTCGGTTTTGATAATGCTGTCAGTTTGACCAAAATTCCGATATGACGACGGCCACGGCAGTAACTTGTCGCCGGAAGCGTTGAAGTGTTTTTGCATTTGGCGCGCATGGGGATGGCTCCCCGGGTAAGGTGCAAAGCGCTGTGTGACCATTGAGAACAGAAAGGATGAACAGACGAATAACAAAGAAGAGAGCATTAGTGTGGTGAATTAAATAGACTTTTCGCTCAAACACACTTCTTGATTTGTGGTAACAAATTTATAAACAAAGCTTTAAGGAATAAACGCACATGCAGATTTTCAGGCGACGGCGGTGCAACCACCAACGTTTTGCTGCCGGCCACCTAATCACCAGAAGAAAGCACGCTTGAGATTATGGGATCAGCTCATGATAACTATTCGACGCCTGCGCAGCAAATTGCATATCGTGCTCAGACCCCAAACTCATACTCAGTACTGCCTACAAGTGATGCAAGTATAAGACGGAGTATATGCGTTGTAAACAAAAGAAAATTGCCAGGTGATAAAGATGCACAAACCAAGCAGAAAAAATTGTCGAAGAGGTCAAAATGGGCCGAGCTAATGACGCCTGCCGACCCAAGCCACAGGGACGGATCTTCCCCGTAGTCTGGTGCGGCATCACGGGCCAAGTGAGGGCAAGGAGACGCACTCGCTTTCCCACCATAACGCACGAACCTGAATGAATATGAGAGTTGTCCGAGAGAGAGCCAAATCGAACGAAGGTGTGAAGAATTGGAAAAGGGAGCGATGTGACTTTCAGGAGAAGCATATGTTAAAAGATGGGCAGTTGAAACCGTGAACCTAGAAGGTGAAGTTTGGTTTGCATTGCGATGTAAAGCGCGCAAAAAGTCCGACGTATTAAAGGTCGACTCCGTTGAACTGTCACTGCCCGCCAGCCTACTGATGCTCTTCTTTGTGCTCTTGCTACCCTTCTTCTTCCTTGTATTCTTGCTCTGAGCCTTGTCAGCTTTTAATTGACTAATAACAACTCGGCTGTGTGTTGTGAACCCATGCCCACGCTCGACGATGCGCTTGGCGAGAACCATGTTGCTGTCTTCGTAGGTAAAGACCTGACAGATGTGTGGATGCAAAGCACACGTAAGAATATAATCGTTTAAGACACAATGAAACACTTAGTGAGCTATGCGCAGTCTTTAACCCACAAAACGGACACTCATTTGTACGGATTTGCGTGGAGACAAACCAACCGGGTCCTGGCTGATGTCGACCATTGGAGGAATAGATCCAGCTGAGCCTGACGCCGTACTTCGAGCTTCTATAGCTATCGTACTAGTGCCCAAACTAATCCCACTGTCTCCGCCAGGGGCGCACTTGGCCTGGAGGTAACTTGAACTGTGCCATTCTTTTGCTGGGATTGTGTCGCGCAGAACGCGGCCACGTACAAGGACCTATAATCCAAGAAAATATCAAATTGGATGGCCAAAACCGTTCAGCTTCTCGACGGTACGATTTCCTCAAAAGGGATAGGCAAACATGAGAAGTCAAGTCTATAAAATTCGAAGTCGCACCGGGCATGGCCATTCTAGCGCTGAGAGTGCTTCAAACACGCGAGCCACTCTCCTCGTTGCCACTTGCGGCTCCTTGATAGATTCAACACCCTCCTTAGCTTCGTCCCGAGGTGTACTATCTTCTCCGTCCTCGTCTAGCCACTCGACAACTTGCACAGCCCCGTTCTTGCACGCAAATAAGCCTTGGTTGTTCGTAGACGTTGGGATGGAGCCATCTACTAGTACTTCGCCAATGAGCGGCTCGGACGATGCCACAAATCGTGCCCATGTGCTAGAGATATTCCACGCTAGCAACAACCAAGGAGCTACAAAATACTTCATATTATACTTCTCTCAGATTTTTACCACTGATAATCTACAGCTAGCTTTTTAGCTTTTAAAAGGCCGTGAGAAAATTATTCGTTCCTAATTTTGTAGATGCTGGCAACGTTGTGTAACAAAAGATACTTCTCAAATCTACTCGTTCGTTTTCATCGTGACGGACGGTGTGCAAAATGATGATGATATATA
>Ga0307931_1002059_pt1 | contig 13022 bp, 10 predicted proteins | sample OrgLakmetageno47_FD_201816 | JGI IMG/M metagenome (GOLD analysis project Ga0307931, IMG submission 201816) | Saline water microbial communities from Organic Lake, Antarctica - #47 | ecosystem: Environmental > Aquatic > Non-marine Saline and Alkaline > Saline | place: Antarctica: Organic Lake... | reverse complement strand
TAGGAGAGACAGCAAAGCTAGACAATTTCGATGCTTGCCCGCCTCGTAGACTATCATTGAACGCGCCGGTCAAGCGAGGGCGATTAGCATGGTGACCATTTAACGCCATCTTTTAAGGTTCTTTTTTTGTGTTTTTGGCCTCGAGCTCCAAAAACGTAAAAGCGTTTTTGAGTATTGAGTACCACCCCAAAAACGCAAAAACGTCACCCGCGCCCATGGACCTGCCCCTTTAGCGCCCTTGATCGTGGGACTCAGCGCATCGCTCCACGCTTTGAAGGTCAATTTCGAAAGATTGACTATCAGTTATTCGTTTTACCCATTTTGGCTCACTTCTTTTCCTTCCTTTGTCTTCTTTTTCCTGCTATTGGGTACGTTTTCACAGTGCGGAGGCCACCAGGCTACAAGTAAGCGGCCTTCTTAGGCACGTCCCCAGATTCTTTGCCGCATTGAAACCATCTGGCAGATCCATCTGATATTTAAGATTGTTTTAGTAGCCTGTAGCACCGAATGATCCGGCGCCTTCGCCTCTATTGCCTCTCCAAATGACACTGGCGTTGCCCCACCTCGTCTCACGGTCTGCACTAAACGCCATCATTTGTGGAGCATAAATATTTCCTCGCGCCCTGGTATTTCTCCTGTTCATACTGAAGTATAATGAGATCGCTTGAGCAACATCCTCGCTTCATTCTACTCCTATCAAGGTTGTTGATCTCTCATTTGAGTGCTTCGTCTAGTAGGAAATTACCTACAATCAGGCATCTGTCAGGCATCTGCCAGGCATCCAAACCACCATTCGAAGCCGCAGCGACAACAATGGTGCTTGAAGACTGTATTCTTTAGAGTTTGTTTCGGGCGCCTCCTCGTCATGTCTGTGCATCACGGACTCTGGTAAGGCTCAAGAATCTCCTGCACAGCGCTTTGGTTCGTAGCCCACTTGTATGTTTTCTTGTGCATCAGATTTACGCTCATGGCAGTCGACAGTGACAGGATACTCTTGTTTACAGCTCTCCTGAGCCATTGTGCACATATCGACTGAGAGTCTTAGTTTTTCGATTCTCATCTGGCTGTTTATTGCTTTGCTTCTCGTTTAGGTGGGTGGGTTACTGTAGCGACATCTCAGCTGCGTGTGGGTCTACGAAGATGGTTGCGATCTCTTGGAGTCGCAATATACTTATCAGCTGAGAGCTGGAACCAAGTTAGCGTTGGAAATTTTCAGCAAATATAAAGACCCACCAAGGATGGCAGATTATCGTTGATTGACATCGGTCGGAGTCTAGCACATATGCAACGTCAACTGAACTCGAACTCGAACTAATACAACTAAACACCAGCCTGCCTTAATAATCAATCTAACTTTTAGCATTATACTTGCCCTTGTACCTTAATATCTCATCTCCTAACTCCTTGGGATTTGCAGGCCCGAAAGACAACAGGAAACTACATTGCATGCTCTATCATCCGATAATTAGGTTAGTTTAGTATAATTCTCAAATGGGCCCTGGCGTCAGTAACCAAGAAAACCCACGAGGCTGCTGGGTTTTCCTTAGGTTTTCCTTCAGCGTTATTGGCAATCACCGGATCTTTTGCTGAGCCGAAATGGGTATAAACCCGGAAAACCCGCGGTTTTCTTGGTTACTGCCTGGCGTCTGGCGCAATTGTTCAGTGTTAAGTGTTTAGTCGTTTAGTGTTCTGTCGAGAGCACACTATACATTACAAGGAACTTGCGTAAGGCCTAAATCCGAGATGGATTTAAGAGAATCGGTTGCTGTTGCTTGAATTCTTATTTCCTGTGGGAATTCTGAGCGCACACGCTATTTAACACTGAATTTCTGACAATCTCAACCACTATAGTGGTGGCTCGTGGCGGTGATTTATCCAGTTTATCGTGTGAGGGCATCTCGGCTGCTGGGAGGTAGTCGCGTTATGCAACTGCACAAAACGGACTGTAACAAGAGGCAACTCCTAGCCTTAAGTTAACACATAAGAATTTTACGGGCTTCTCCATTTATGGATTTGGATGTTGCACAATTCATAATACGATACCTTTCTGTCATAGGCCGCACTTGCTCAGTTGCAATCTTGAAACAGTGCCAACAATGGAGCAACCAGCTTCAGCAATATAAAGAGGACATTAATTTGAGCTAATTTGTCCAGCCCGTGAATGCAACGGCGATGAATATTTCACTTCACAGCTATGCTTACTAACCTGCACCTTTCCATCGATGATATCCATGTTGCCCAATACGCGCGTCTTACATTGATGACGGCCCACTCGAAAGGCAACAATGCTGCCGCCGCAGCTGATACATTGAAAAGCCATACCTAATGCACGTATGGATGAATGCCCTCGCTCATCCACATTTCTTCCTAGCTTCCTTCGCACTCGTTGTGAAGTAAACCCCAACCTAGAAAATTGTACACGAAGAGGTCATACTAGCGGGTCGACCCACTTCGTCTCTTCGGAGGCAGTCAAGACGCCGAAAAGAAGACATTCAAAGCAATCAAGATATGACTCTATGAGCGCTAGCATGATCATTCCATCTATTCTGTCGACTTCGTCGTCACCTCACCTTCGTCATTGATGTGGTTCTCGACTCTTTTTCAAGCATTTCTTCGAGTTGGTCGCACAAAAGCAAGCGACCACGACTCCGCAGCTTTCCCACCATGAAGATGGGCTTCCCTGTAGGCTTTTATCAATCCATCATACACCATGGGCTCGCCATTTGCCTAGCCCCTGGAGATGCATGGTGGGGGAAGATCTTGAATTTCTGCTGGACTTGAGCTGTTTTTGCGTTTTTTGTTTTCATCACTCCGTGTGGTGCGAGGGAGTTGAAATCAGAAACACAGCTGGGCACTTCCTTCGTTGGCCAATCAGAGACCAGCAGTAGCGTTTTTGCGTTTATGCGTTTTTGATGTACAGAACCATAAGTAGGATCGAAAGTGTGAAAAAGTGTTTGCGAGCGAGGCAACGCTCCACTTCTTCCACAGCAACACTTTCCACACTGATCAACTCACTACACACTGATCAACAGTATCTCCACTACTTGGGTGCCTGTGTGGTCCATAGTACCTCACTTCGCCAATGACTTCGAACAATGCGGACGGTGTGAACATCGTAAACGAGAGGACGGACAACTTCGTTGGAGACAGTACGATTTCTTCCGCTGGTTCAACGGCGGATTTGGCAGAAAAAGTGGCAGACGATGCACCACATTCTTTTGACATCAAAAGAATGCTCTTTTGCCGGCTGACTCTTCCCTTTATTTTGATAGTCCTGATTCAATTGTACTACCAGCGGGAAGACTGCCGTTCTTCTTATAAGGACGTTGAAGACGTCAGCGCAAACCTTTGTTTTAACCCATTCGCCGATGCTATTCATGTATGCTTCTTCATTGCAATCCAAATGATTGGCTATCAGGTACGCAAGGAGCTTATCTTGCGGTCGCCTATCATCTTTGACTTTGTTAAGCATATGACTTCGAGCGACATCAAAGACCTCGATATCAAAAACAAGAAAGAGTGGGTAAAGGCCCTTACCGGAAGGCAGAAGCGGTTTCGCCCTTGGAATATTCGCGGGCAGCTACTTTTCCCCACAATCGTCTTCTTGGGACTTTTTTTGTGGTTACTTTACGAAGGTTATTATGAAAAAAACGGCGACAGCACTTGGAGGTCATGCCGTACGGGAGTTAGTTACTGCGGCTCGAACAATGAGTGGGTTACAAGCAATGCCTCTGTTGTTCTGATAGCGATGTGCTATTCGTTAAGTTGGACTTTTGTGGCGCACACGGTAGTGATAGCGATTTATCCTTTGACCCTGGTTTCTTTGATCGTCGGCCCTTCGACAATATCAAGAATCGGGCTTTGGAATCAACGCGACAAATCTCTTGGCGAAGTGCAACGCGTATCAATGCATGCTTCTTTGTACTTATCGGGAGCTGCATTTTTATTGATCCTGTTCAATTTTCAATATGCGGTATACTTCGATACAACATGCAACGGTGCTCGTATAATTTACATCGTTGCATTTCTCTTCGTTCTCGTTACAGTCCTCCTCTTACCTATCATACACGCCATTTTCGCTTTAAGGATTATCAAGGAAAATCTTCTTGCCGACGTTGTTGCACTTGAAGAGAACGCGAACAAGAATTTTTCCGATATCCTTGGCGGTGGATTTGAGGAGCACCTACAATGTGATATGGTTAGACAAGCGGAGACTGAATTAGCCAGAATTGCTAAGTATCGTTTGCGAGTGCAGGACGCGAGTGTGGTGCCATCTTCTCTTGCGTTGATCAAGACATCTGTGTCGTCAGTCCTGATAGGAATTGTGCTTCCTGTCGTTCTATCCAGGCTGCAATAGCCTACTATATGAGCTTCACGCGCTGCAGCACGGCTGCATACGACCACCTCAAATTCACAGAAGGACATTTTGATTGAGAATAGGACTAGGGCGACGCCGCGCATGCAGAGACACAGCTCTATCGGGCAGCACAAACACCACCCCATCTGATGACCGTGGCTTGAAGGATGGCTGCGAGGTCCTCCATGACTCCATGTGACAGCTGATGGTAGCTCGCCGGTGGGCGCCGGGGTAGCTAGAAGTTGTGTACCCGGAGAAGAGCGGCGTTGTGTGAGTGAGCCAAGGGACGGCACACATAGCCAGGGACGTCCGATGTGGAGACGTCCGAGTCAGAATCTGAATCGTGAGCACCATCGAAAGAAGAAATTCATAGAGAATATCTGAGATGTAGTACAAAGAGATTAGATTAGATTATACTCCCCAATCGCAAAGAAACAACAAGAGCAAGTAGCATTAAGCTGTCTTTTGAAAAATCCTCAGAATACCATATTTGCCCATTCTTCCACCGACTTATTCTTATTCCTAGCGCCCAGTCGAGTCCAAATCGCCTATTCGATATTCAGTGTTATAAACGTCCCAAATAAATATGAATAGCGTGAATTATATCTAAGAAGGTGGAAATTTAGATGGCGGTTATCCGGAAGATGAAATCCTGATTACTCCTGTGCAAATTTTCCATTAGACTACAAGTGCGGTCGCGTTTAGCTTCGGAAGCAGCCAGGTTTAGCTTGAACTTTAGGGAGTCGTCTGAGGTTTGAGAGGGAAGTATTTGAAGAGCTGAGGTCATGGGATGCCGGCTCCCAAAAAGCGAAACGAAATCATCTGATATCCGCAATTGGCCTTTTTTATGCCTTTGCTGCATCTATCTAAAGCGAGTCAACATAGAAATTGATTTAGAATGAGGCGTGGATTCCAATTCCGGTCTCTAAATCGAAATCTATGCGGAGGGTGAGGCCAGGGGGGAGTCTATGGTCTAGGGGGTGAATAACACGAGGGACTTTTTTTAAAATCAATAATGACTAGCAGAAATCCAATGCAATTCGTGCTGCTCAAAAATCTTATTCACTCTGAGATTCCTTTTCGATGTCGATGCTCGTCAAACATAAAATCGGTGCAATATTATCGCAGTCAAAACGTTCTTAATGCCCTCCATAGTCTTCAACGCGCAATGGAGACGCGGACATTCAATGTCACAAATCGCACGCACGTCATCTATACATAACAAAAGTGGGGATAGAATGAAGAAGTCCATCACTCGATGAGTTCCTCCTCTGAATCGGCAGCATGCATCTTCGGGTCCGTGATAAGGTCGCCAGTTCGGGCTACCCTGTTCCCGTGGCCTCCCTGGGATAATAACAACAAAAACAGAACCAGAAAATCGTCGCACATCCAAAGCTAATACACATTATCCTAATTTAGGGGCTCATCTAGCCGCGCCTTCAATCAAGCACCAGGGATGATTTGATATCCGAGTAACATTTTGGTAGTGCAGGCGTAGTGCAAAGCAAGAGTGCTTTTACCTCAATTCGCGTAATCGTTTGCTGCTGCCCGACGAATCAACTACAATTTCTTTACGATTGGGAAATTGATCGAAAGCTTTACAAATAAGCCTGTGCCTAGCTTATGACAATTGCGCACGCAGGATGCTCGGTGATTGAGGCTGCTGTGTGCCGATAGCAGTCGCAGGCGTCAGGCAGCATCAATCCAATTTCCACTACATCGATTGCCGATTGGCACTTGAGATGAGCTCATAGACGACTTTTCCAGTAATAAACACATGAGCATTTCTATTCAAAATCATTCCCTCGCTGGAGTAAGAATGGCCTCTGCTTTGACGAGCGCCATCTGCGAGCACTTCTACTTATATACTAAGCCGCCACTAAAGTACAGTGATTGCGAGTTTGAGTGCATCTCGGGGTCCCTTCAGAGTAACCAAACCGCTCTTATGCACTTCAATGGGGTCCTAGGGAAAGGGAATGGGCGTCTGGTGAAAGACTCTGCGGTAACGATAACACTGGATAGGACAACCCTAACCACTAGCTAGCTATCTGTACTGAACGCTTCTTGTGCTATTCGTGTAGTGACAAATAAGGTGAGATTTGGATTTTGGCTCTAGCTTGCACACGTTGTAGCCCACGCCGAGCTCCGTCAATACGGCTTTTCAGAGCCAAAATCCATTGAAATGGCGAGGAATTACCAGGGATGCTCCAACAGCTAACAGGTCAACAGGTTCTTCCGACCCATTAACAGGTTCTTAAATTCGCAAAAGGCCGTTAAAAGGTTCACGTCTGGGCGACGTTCTCAAGAAAGATGCTAGACTTTGAATGCACACTGTCCCGCCTCTGTGTGGCTCGGCCGCAAGGAGCTGCTAATGCAAGCTTGATTCTAAAACTCCAGAACGACCTTCTCTGAACTAGCCGGGTAGCGAGCGCCCCCGAGTGTTATTAGTTGCCGTGTAAGACGATGGTTAGAATGTTAGCAGTGTCACAGTGTTTCTGAACAACGTGTCGACGGGCGACAACAGTGCCTCTTCGGCGCTGCTATCACAAGTCCAGCTTAGTAACCAGTAACTACTCAAAGAAATGAAGTCGACGTCGAGGTCTATCGCCGCGCCTATCCTGCAATCGAATCAACAGCATCCTTGTGCATGCTTTCATACAACATGCAAGAGAAAATCTTGGCAGCGTGGGCAGTCAGAATAGAATATACTACAGTTTCAACAGGCTGTTAACAGGTCCAACGGACCTGTTACTGTTAGTAGAAGCTGTTAACAGGCCTGTTGGAGCATCCCTGGGAATTACACGCCACTGCGCTCTGAGAGCGCCGCCGAGGCCGCCTCGTTGTCGGACTTCGACAGGTTGGCGCGGGCCGCGACGACAACGTGGTCATGCACAGCTTCGTCGTACTAGAACCGCCGGTGCCTCGCAGATACGCTAGCGTCGCTGTTCGCTTCATAAAGCTACAACAGAAACGCTCAGATCAATAGTTCTGAGGCATCTTGTGGTGGTTGGGCCATACCCAGTTCGGACAGTGTACACTAAAAGTCGATTATACTAAGCGGCCATTAAAGTAGGACGAATTCCCATTAATTGACCATTAACGGTGCCTGCAAAGCCCCAAAATACAGCCACACGTTCTACAATGCAGAATGTTTAATTCCCTCAATTCATTTTTAGAGCACGGCCATATAGCACTGCTCCAACCTCCTTGAAAAACTTCAATCATGACCCTCGATGTACCACTTTTCTCATTCGGGATTTCCGATCGTTTCATGTTGACGCGCACACGATTCGAGACTTAGCTTCGTCCAAGTTTGCCTCGAAACAATAACTTTGAGTTTTCAAGGCATTTGCGATGCGCCGGGCCCGCGTCTGCATAAAAATACCCGCATCGAACAGGGTTGCGTCCAGACTCGAAGAAAGAGGTTGAATCCCCAGGCGTGAGAAGATTATTGAGGCGAGACTTACATATTTAGAGCGCCCTAGCGTTGTCCAGGCAGATCTCATTAACCCATTAGAAAAGCTGGATGGGGCCTAGCAAAACGGTCCAATACGATCGCCTAACCGCGTCAAGGGGTCCTTTAAGTTCATTCAAAAGTGGCCTCAATGCTCTTATTCTACGAGACCGCGCGCATGACCTTCTGCGGCCCAACAACTTCGCAAATGACCGTGTTGTTTTTGAAAAAATCATGAGGTGCAGCAGTGTGTGTACAGTGTAGGGTACAGTAATTTTTGGCGATTCCTATGACAGACATTTCTCCGACTTCTATCTTTGAAGAGGTCCTTAAGTAGATAGGGTGACCAGATCACCCAATGAATGCCCATTGCCCTTCCTTTATGTCCCAAAAGAGCAATCGAGAGCAACAGAGGCACCTATCTAGGCCATCAGGCAGCCCCAAACAGAATTCGTCCTACGTAGTTTGATGTTTAGTACCTGCCACGACCAAAAAGTGCCTACCAAGGATTTTTGTCCGTCCGTCAGTCAGTCACTCCGTCACATCACAGACACAAAAAACCCTTGCGTGCTTGTTCTGACACGTTGTCACGTCACTGACATCAACCATGTTCTGACACCTTGTCACGTCATTGAAATCAACTACGATGATCGTGGCGTGGCGGCGCGCACGCCGCTGCAGTCTCGAAAACAGTTTGTCTCTAGGAATACCGGTTTTCTAGATGGGCTGCCCAAATTTTCTCTTTTTTTCTTTTTGATCTTTGATGATGTTATTAAATTGTCTAATTTTCAATTCATGTTGCCAGGCAGTGCCGGTCTTTCGTTAGTGAATAGGAGTTGAACGGAACCGAAAGGAAAGTTCGGGTTTTCTACACTAACGAACCGAACTGAAAGAAAAGTTCGTTTCCAGCCGAATTAACGAACCCGCAGCGAAAGGGAAGTTCGGTTCCGTAGAATTAACGAACTAGAAACGAACCCGGAATGGAACCGAGCTGCTGTTTTGAAAACCGCGGGTTTCACTAATACGATTACGGAAATCGATTTGGAGCCGATTTGTGCTATTGTTTTTCTAATTACCGGGACCTCAAAGAACAAAATTTTCAGGAGTTCAAGTGAATTTTCACTTTATAGCCGGATTTAACTCGGAATAGGAGTCTCACCCTTAACGAACGGAACCGAACGTAGAGTTCGGCTACTCATTTCTTAACGAACGGAACAAAAAGTTAGTGAACCAACACGGAACCGAAGGGAAAGTTCGTTAATTCTTCGGTTCCCTAAAAGTTCCCGGAACTGCACTAACGAAAGACCGGCACTGTTGTCAGGTCCTGTGGTCTCGATGGTCAGTGCTTCGTGCTGGCGGTATTTTGGCCAGAGTTCGGTTCCTATTGATGCCATCTCTTTTTTCATCGAAAACTTCTGAACGATTCTTTTTCACGCCCCTTCTTTCAGATCAGCTCGAACGCCAATGCAGCCGCAAACTAAGAATACGCCTATAACATTTGCAAAAAGATTCCGTCGAGCCCCGCTAATTTTTTTTCTTCTCGTATTCCTGAGCGTAAAAAGCGCCGGAATGGCCCTCCAAACTTTCAACAATTGACCTTGGTGGCAGTTGCCATTCGCATCTAGCCACACTACTGTGCCTTCAAAGCATTTTCGAAGCTTGTACGATGTCGCGGACTAGAATTCAAGAAGATTTTCTTAAAAGACCACAATTCGTCGCAAGAGTACGTAGTAGCGTGTGCACGTCGAAGGATAGTAAGAATCAATGTTGAAAATTATCACATGTTTCTCAGCTTCGCGGTCGTTGCCAAGTGCCGACGCGCTTCCAACTAAAAAAAATCAATGTCCTCTACCGTGAGCACACAACTAAGGCGCAAATTCGCCCACATTAATTTTCAACTCACAACCGATTGAGCCGCACCTATTAAATGCTGATGGTGTGTTGGTCCAGTAAATGTTGGCCGAATGCCTAGAACCTTAATCGCTGAAGTGTTTTTTTGTTCTAGCCGGCAGTAATTGGCACGAGCACTGCCGCTGCTGCCAATGATTTACTAATCTTGAGATAGGTATGCCGAAATCAGAATTCTTAGGAGCCTCGACATTGGCCATGGCAGATAATCCCTTTTGGTTTCTTCCAGATGGCATTCAAGTCAAGTAAAGGTAGATTTCAAGGCTAGCCCCTTCCATCGCTTTTGATAACTCAAAGAGATTATAGATTTCAATGGAAATGCATAAAACCTCGAGCACTAGGGTAGCTTATTTCTCGCAAGCGGCGCGCCCAGCTATCTCCTCTAGGTAGTGACAGGAAGCACTAAAAATCTGGCACCTCACCCGTGGTACCCCCTGAAAGGGGCCCCCTTTTTTCGATTTTTACCCCATGTTTTTCTTGCACTTACTGTAACTAGGCAACGAATGAAGCATTTTGCACTACTTTTCAGCGCTGATAACAAGCATGCGGTCTATATACGGCCGTCCAAAATTCCTGGAAATCCCCGTACTTTTTTTGCTGCGCTTTTTGGGAGCCGGCATCATGGGCTTATTTGAATAATTCTTGATAGCGCTGTGTCTATACTCAAAGCGGAGTATCTATATTCATATGCGTTTCAGCAGGGGCCCTGAGGGACCGGAATTTGAAGGCTGGCTGCAGGTAGAGAGGCAAAATACGAAGCAGCTCAAACTAAGAAGATCAGTAGGCACATGTGCCCGAGTGGCCATGGAAGTGATGGTGGCGGTCCGTTGCTAGGGAAGGCTACGCTGACAACGATGACGACCGAGACGGTAAAAATGCACGCATTTCGTGTGTGTCATGCTTTGCTCATGCTGTATTGTGCTGTGCAGGCGGTGGTGGGCAGGACCACCGACAGGGCCGGGCGGGCGCCCACCCGGCCTCTTTGTGACACACGCCCAATGGGTGGGTGGGCGTCCTTTTCGTTTTTCTGCTCGGGCCGGGCGGGTGGGCGTCGTCTCAAAATACATGCCGGGCCGGGCGGGTGGGCGGTCGATTATTCGACCGGGCGCCCGTGGGCGTCGCCCGGTTTTTGACCTTTTTTTACCGAGAGACAAGGTTGCTTTTTTTAAGCTCAAACTGAAGGTTTTTTCCTCATTGAATATTCGGAGCCATCTATCTGCCTGAGTGCAGCATTCAGCTATTGATCGTTGCAACTTATCGTCAAAGGACCTGCGATTTTTAGGTAAGTACAACGAGCATGTCACAAACGATGGTCACTATTCGCTATTCGCCTATACGAGAGAGTTACTGTAGGCGACTGTGACTCAGTCATCCACAAATACCTCTATGAGGCTCGGCCACACTCGTCAACGGCCTTCAGCCATTGATTGTTGCAACTTATCGTCAAAGGACCTGCGATTTTTAGGTAGGTAAAATGAGCATGTGACAAACGATGGTCACTTTTCAAACATACATCGAGAGAGTTACTGTCGACGACTGTGACTCAGTCATCAGTCATCCGTAAATACCTTTATGAGGGCTGACTCACAGTCGTCTCGCTAACTGAGCACCTTTTAAGCTGTGGGCATGGACATTTCGTGCAAGAAGAGGGTGTGAGAAAGACACTAACATCTCTTCTCATCGTGACTCGGAAGCAACAAACCTACTCAGAAACCTTTCGGCAGTATTGTACCAAGGTCGAATCGTAGCTTTCAAGCATCTAGTCGTGGGTTCCTGCATGACCAGAAGCTCTTGATTGTGAACGCGGCGAGGAGCATGATTCTTGAAAGTATCATTGTATCATGCTGTCGTCTGTCTGTACTGTATCACTTCGTGATGATAAAATATATCACATTAGTGGGAAACTGGTTGTTTTGTATTATATTCAGTCGATTTCAATGAGGACAGTACGACCTGTAATAAGTACATGAATACACATAAAAACGCTCCGGGTCTCCGGGTATCACGAAGTTAAGGTACAGTGGCCACCTACATGCCCCCGGAGTTGGAACCCCGGCTTCGAGCCCCACAGGCCACCGGGCGACCGGGTGTCTCTTCAGCGGGGACCGGGCGCCCACACCAAATTTGGTCCATTTCCTATGGGCCGGGTGGGTGGGCGTGTTGCTTAGGCACTCGCCCAATGGGCGGGTGGGCGTCCATTTTGTTTTTTTGCTCGGGCCAGGCGGGTGGGCGTCGAGATTTTGTCGTCGAAAACCGGGTGGGCGTGGGTGGGCGCCCGGGCACGCCCGGCCCTGTCGGAGGTCCTGGTGGTGGGGTAGGAAATTTGAGATTGCGGTTATGATAATGATATCACATATAACACCATATTCTAGTGCCACATGTTTATTGGGGTTTTGCTGGGATTTAAGTGATGGTGTGGTAGTTGGTGTAGGGTAACCCTCCGTGCTCTGAGATTGCTGCTCAAAAGTCTGGCGTTCAGTCTGTCTGGCCCGAGAGACTCTTTAGATGCCGACTAGATGGCACCCCGTCTGTTAGTAGTCACTTAAAGCAGCCCCCGGCTCAGAAAAGATGGGGAAGAGGGGGCCACTGAAAATTCTCTCATGCGATTCAGAAAAAGGCGTCGCCGATCCCCGGGCGGTTGCGTGGCCCCGTTGTGTGCGAGCTTCTGCCAGAACAAGGCCATGGCTTCTGAAAAGCCGATGTCGCAGGGTGCCGTATTTTGGTGCTCTTTTTGGCGAGATATGGTTATTGTGCGTTGCGCCCCCAGGGCTTGGGCTAGACTTCCCCTTTGGTGACCCCGAAACAGAATACACACCAAGCAGCTCATAAGCACACCGCATTGCTCTCATTATTTCTCGAACTATCAGTTTTTTGCTTTTCTGCCGGTGATATAATGCCTGGTGGGCACGGGAGCAAGCGGCGTTAGTGGAAGAACTTTACGGTTGTAACAAATGGTCTAAGCTCGTCACCCCGATTGGGCACGTGGAAAAAACTAAATATACGCTCTTCAGTGGACACCAGCTCTCCTTTCCGTTGTTTCTCTAGACCTGGATGCGAAATACGAGAGAGATCACACACCAGTGGAGCTTAAATCCAATTAAGCCCTTAAAATAGGCTTAATTGGGCTTAATTAAGCTAAAATCAAAATAAGCCCAAATAAAGCGAGGCCTAATTTAAGGCTCAAATAAGGGCTTAATTAAGCCCCCTTAAATGAGCTTAAATTGCATGTCCTTTGATCGATACTCAGGAGAAGGGGGGCTTAATTTAAATTAAGCCCCCCCCCCCCCCCCCCAAGGCGGTGTG
>Ga0307931_1002057_pt1 | contig 13037 bp, 15 predicted proteins | sample OrgLakmetageno47_FD_201816 | JGI IMG/M metagenome (GOLD analysis project Ga0307931, IMG submission 201816) | Saline water microbial communities from Organic Lake, Antarctica - #47 | ecosystem: Environmental > Aquatic > Non-marine Saline and Alkaline > Saline | place: Antarctica: Organic Lake... | reverse complement strand
TCCCCTCCCCCCCCCCCCGTCCCCCCCCCCCCCCCCCCAGAAAATGCTTGAGTGTGTTCTGCCTCGATGTTTTTTTTCGATTTCGACCTGCTTTGGTGTTCTTTGCTTACTTTAGCTCATGTATTATCATATTCTCCTCCCGTCTCTTTGCGCGCTTTACAGGACCTCGATGCACTTATGAAGGACATGGAAAGTCTCACGGAGCGCATGGGTGCCAAATTTCAAGCCAGTTTTGCGAAATGAGAAGGGTTTACGACGACGACTGCTACAAAATTGTGCCCTCGACTTGATAGTGCGCTAAAAAGAAACAAGGAACTCGCTCACCTTAGCCTTGGACCTCGGACATGAACCATGCCCAGCCCCTTCGCACCAACTGCGACCTCCTTTCTCCTTTGACGTATCTGTGTATATTTTTGTTTGGTTGCATAAGGCAAAGAATAGCCACTCGGGGCTTAGGGCGAATTCAAATCCGAAACGATACTGTGAGGCATAATTTGTCAAGGGAGCTAGGAAGTAAACCAGCACCTGGGAACCTGGCCGTATAATTTATAGTATACTATACAGGCCTAAATCTAGTCTTCGTCCATGCTCCATGCTCCTGTTAATTCGATAAGTTTTTGATAAGTTCCGACGTCCATAAAAACAACTATAAACTATGGTGGATTATCATATGCTTCTCTTTGGTTTGTTGTCCGCCATATAAGCTCTATAGCGGATTTGGTTGCGATCAGCGTACCAAGCCCGTAATTAGTAGTTAATCAAATCAGTTTCACAAGGCGCTGTAGGTGGGAGTGCTTTATGCTGTGGCGAAAACCGTGAATATATATTGCATTTATTCAGAATACTAGAGAAATAACAGACAAAAACGCAGTAGAACGCAGACAAACAAATCTAGAAGCCTCTGTGGAATAGTGGTTCCGTGTACCGCCAGAACATAAACCGATGATGGGTATCAACGAATCGAATATTGGAAAATACACGCGAGCATACTTAGCTCTTCTTGCGCAGCGAGCATGGTCTCGTTGGACAACTGGCGGTCTCGCTTGTAAATCAGTCGTCCTGTCGTGTTACTGTTCGCCCGATTAGACATTGTTTTGGTAACCCTCATTGGAGACTTTCAATCAAAGCAAAAGGAAAGAAAAGAAGGAAGATAGAAAAATTAGGCACATAGCTCACAAATCCACAAGTCACAAGCAGCCCATATACCCCATTGCGCCGAAGCATCAGTGGAAAGACTTAGAAGACAAAAATAACTTACACATCCCAATTTTTCTGCGAGTACCGCCCGTAGAGTAGAGCCGTCTGGAATTTGCAGCGAACCATTACGAAAATGGTCAACAATACAATTGGCGTAATTATTTTCTTCTGGACTCCACTTCCCTGAGTGCAGGCCTGATAAATCATGTCGATTTTTCCGTGTTATCGATAATTCTGGTATGTCTACGTTGTCGACCTCGACAAAAAGGGAACCAATCGCAGCTTCGTCGCGCGAGAGCTTCCTCAGCGCACTAAGCGTCAGAGCGCATTCTAAAGCCTGAAATGGAAGTATGTTAGATTAATTGATAAATCAGAGATCTAAAGCATTGGAATAAATACGAGATTATTACTGACCTCCGAAGATTCGGGGCATTTGGATTCGGGGCCTTTAGGCTTCGATAAAGTAGGTGTTTGTAAGCTGGAGCACACAGCTAGCGGTGACAATTTCCGGTGCTTGCACGTCGGACAAACTACATCTCCTGCTTTTTTGCTACCTTTGATTTGATCATGAACCTGAAAATGCTTGAAAATAAGTGCAAGCCTAAGCACTCCCCAAGCTAGAATGGAAAGCGACGAACAATCTTACCTCAAATTTACGAAAAGGAATTCTATGCATAAACGTCGCAGAATCGCCGTTTTCGCAAGACCAAGCACTTTCCATAGAACTACAGTACACATAACGAGAAGAGAAACGACATCAACGACTTCCATAAGTATATCCTACGACGCTATGACACTCGCAAGTAACATCCTCGGAAATATCCAGGAAAGACGTCCAAATGGCTGAAAAAAATTATTATCAAGAAAAATGGCTCTGAATTTCTGACAGCATCCTCATTGCATTTCACCGTTGAGACTTTCTTGAATCGTTCGATTCCAAGGCCATCCTTAATAGTATCCTTCGAAATACGAATCCGTCAACGCAACTATCGCCAAGCGGTCAGGTTATGTCGTTTATCCACTTCAAATAGATCGAGTTGACCGTAAATGTCCAAAGCAGTCAGTCACATTGTCACGTTGTATTCGGAGAGTCTATGACCCAAGAATCTCAGACGCCACTCTACGAAAAAATTGATTCCACTGATCTTATCGTTGATTCCCTGGCATCGCTGGCAAGAAGTGGAGGTCCACAACCTTCACAGATTCATGTTCTAGGTAATAGCATAAATTCAATATTGTGAACAAATACAGAGTTCAGAGTGCCGACTTTGAGGTCACTTCCATTTGACGCCGCGACATGTTTTTTCACTACTATACTGTAATGGAATGTGGAGTAGCCATGAAGCTTGAATCTTTCGCGAACAGCGAGGGTTAGTAGTAGCATTTATACAAGTTGAATTTAATACACTGCATACTTCGAGGGGTTCAGAGTTCGGAGATAAATGTATGCATTACATAAATATTGCCTTTGAAGCCTGAAGGCTAGAAAAGGGTACTACGACAATTGTTTCATGAAACGATAACTTTGACTTCTAAGGTGCCTCATTGGAGTGAAGCGCCGACGTCTGTTCTTTGTTCATCTGCTAAGTACAGTTTAATAATTGGTGGGGCACTGATATGAACTTTCACCAATACTTCATTATCTGAGCATTTGTGGTAAGTAGGTAATAAGTAAGTACAGTAGGTCTGTGTTTGAATACCACTGATAAATCCACCTTAGCAAACAAACATTTGAATGAATTTTAGTACCTGAGAGCTACTCTCCTATTTGCAAACTCACTCGTCCTTGTCATTTTGTGGTGTAAAGCAAATGGCCGAACAATAGATCCTATCCTTTCGTGCGATCGTAACAACAATAACAACTCACACTGATGAGCTGATGAGCAGTTAGTTTACAGCTGTTTGGTTTACTCAATGCAGAATTTTTGGAGAAGTTTCTTCGTTTCTTCATAATTGGTCGGTTGGATCGTTGACTACTACTACTAGTACTACAGTACTACTAAGTATGTTCTGTAGTACATGCGACTGATGCGACTACAGTTACGTAGACTTCAGAACTCTTCATAATAACCGTCGTCTAGCTAGAGCTAGCTAGGTCTTCGGTTGCCGTAAGCACTACTGACTCGAGAAATATATATATTAAGCTGCGTCGACGACCGATTATAGCTCGGACTAGAATTTCCTAGCACTTCGATTGAATTTGAAAAAAGCATCTCGGTGACGACTGCCCTTCAGTGCTATACAATTACAGCGTTTCTATACAGAGCACTCGACATTCATAGTGCAGTAGTTTCAAGACTTGTACCGACTTTAGAAGTTCGTTGAGCTTAGGATATCTTTATTTTTTTCTACCCGAGTTCATACACAATGGGCGCTGTTTGGCCGAAGCGCCGGTATAGATCTGTCATGGTTGTGGGACTAGATGGCTGCGGCAAGACAAGCCTGATAGCAGGACTTCGTGGTGTTCGCGAGCGATCTGGTCGTGCTGCCGCCGCGCAAGGGTTGGGTGAGGTAGGAACTCACGAATTTCCTAACACAGATGAATGCATTCAGCGTTTCTTGGTTCGTAGAATTCTCACGTTCGAGAGCATAGGCGCAGAAAGCCACCGTGTTGACGTGTAACTATAAAGGAATTTCCACCTTTTTAATAGTCATAAGAAGCCCACGAGTCGCCGCAAAGTTAATTCTTTGAAGTACAAATTCATTTCACCTGTGCTGATCTCGCTGTGATTGTTGCCAGGCGTGCACGGCGCCTACGCTGGGTTTGAGCCTCGTTGACTACGAAACCAGCGACTACACTGGAGGCGGAGGGTTTAACCGGCCCGACTGCACCACTTGGCAGCTGTGGGACCTGTCGGGAGCTGCACAGCACCGGTCACTGTGGGAACTATACGCCGGCCAAGTATATTTAAATTGCAGAACTCGTATCTTGCGTAATGCAGTGTAGGGTCTTGTTTAAATTGATACATGAGTTGATCTTTTCACAGCTGTTCAGTTCATACTTGGGCGGGAGCAGTAGCTCAAAATTCTCTTGAAGACCGCTGCGATCTATGCGCACCTTTTCTAATATTTCGTGACGGTAATATCCTGCAGGTGGACGGTGTTGTGTTTGTTGTCGATCTTTCGGACGGGCAGCGCGTTGGTCTCGCCCACCAGTAAGATACGCCAAAGCATTGGGAGGGTGACACACCGAAGAACATTCAATAGCTCAGAGTTTGAGATTGGTAGTGTTTTTTCTTGTTCCGATTGCCGGCGTTGCCCTTCAAGCAGTCGTTCCTTTTCGTTTTCGTTTACCTCCTTTTCGGAGACTAAGGATAAATTCTCTCTTGGGGCTCCTTCTTTTTCTTTTTTTTTCTAACGTGGGGCTGTTCACAAGGGAGCTGCACCGACTCGTGTCGTGCCACCGCATTCGCGCTCGAGGGCGGCCCATGCCTGTGGCCTTTTGCCTCACAAAGCGCGCTATTGCAGAACAAAACCCCGACGCCGATGAGGTGCGTTTAGACGGATGGGTATTCAGAACTCTAGTATCATTCTTACAGCTCCCATGCATTCCAACAACATGAAGCATGCAGAAGGGTGAGTGAGCGCTGTAAAAGGGAAGGAGTGCGGACGAGGGAGGGCCGAGGAGGTGGCCCTCGCGTGGATTACCACTGATTGATGCTACCCAGACATATTGCATGCATGCGTTAATCCTTTCAACTGATCTGGCTTAGGTGCTCACGGAGGATGAAGCTCGGCGTTGCTTGGAAGTTGATGCGCTCAAACAGCGCTCTGGCAGTGGCATCGCTGTTTTACAGTGGCATTTTGGCGAAAATTTGGGCGATGCCTTGGAGGATATTGCTCGGTATTACACCACGCAGTCACGATAGATATAAAAGCGGTGCTCTAATTCGCACGCGCTTGCTTCAGCGTGCTATACATGCTTTGCTCAAGAGCCAGCGAAGAGCCAGTCAGCCAAGGTCAACTCCCAATCATTTTCTCAACCCCTTCAGTTCAATTATGTGCGCGAAGGAGCCATTCAACGGCATATTTAACCCACCAGCACGAAGTTCTATGAGGGCGCTCCTCGAAATGGCTATGGCTATATGGAGCTCGGTCGCTTATAATTTAATCTTCGATCTGTGCCATCCATGGCATATTCTATATTCAAAATCCAGCGTATAATTATGAGCTTCCTTTATTCCACCTTTATCCTATATACTGAAGATAAATTGTTATATTGGTCACAGTTTTAGCAGTCTAAACAATCTTGCTCTTGCCCTTCCACACCATAAGAGTTCAGCTACGTAACACATCCCAGTCGAATTCTATTTTGCATCTGGATTTGTATGGTAGGGTTCTAAATTGATGTTTATTTTTGTCTAAATTCGGCTGCATGTGGCTTAAAGTGAGTGTTTATTTGAGTTTAAGCGCGACTGGTCGGCCCTTCGGAGCCTATATCAAAAGAACCACCCCAGACGAGGCCAAGTCGTTTGGTGCATTGGTCCATGCTAGCGCTTTTACCTCGGATGCGCCATGCAGTAAAATTTGACCAAAGAAATTCGTCACTATTGGCTCGGAGAAAGAAATAATAAAGAGCCGCATCGAATCTACTGTCCTTCTTAGGCTTGGATTCAGCGACGAGTTTGGTATCTCGATGCAGTAACAAGAGCGACTAACGGCTGCACTTCGCCAGTGCGAAAAGATTATTGAACCCCGTAGGTGAAGAGGTGAACCCCGTGGCGGATTATAAGCATCAGAGGACACAATTACTTTAAACCAAAATCAGTTCAATCTTGCGCGGAACTTTTTTCTTTTTGAGACAGGCTCCGAAGGGCCGGAATTCAAAGGCTAACAGGCAGAGAAGAAAAGCAAAGCAGCGCAAAATAAACCTAGGAAACTAATCAGGCGCACATGCCCGAGTGGCCATGGAAGTGATGGTAGGAGTCCAAAGTGGCACGCTCCTCCGTGCTCTGATAGTGCAGCTCTTTCTGATCTCCCCGAGGGGGGACTGGATTAAGTAATTATTAGAGGGGGTGCCATGGTGCCATATAGCCGGCGTTTGCGAAGTCTCCCAGGCCAGACTGAAAGCCAGGCTCGGTTCAACCAGTCACCAGTGCTCCCCTTCCCCCCGTCACGCCCGCTTTTCCGCTTTTGTATCGGGTTTCTGTGGCCGTTACATACTACTTACGTCGTTATCAAGGGTATCGATACCCTTGTCGTGTTATGCTCAGTACTGTACTGTACTGTACTTGTGCGGCTTGTGCTGGGATCTTCTTTTCATCCTTCTTCTCTGCTTCTTCTTCTTCTTCGTCTTCTCCCTAGCCTCGACTAGCCCTCTACTCGACAACTCGACTCGACTCCTCGTCTAACCTTCGAGCCATTGGCTCTGCCTTGAAAGACTAGTAGGCACGGTAGATACCTAAACGACTAAAGTCATAAATATTCGGAAAAGGCACATCTTTTTAGAGAGTGCAGTTCTTACGCCATGGCCTCTCAAATCTCAATGTCGCACCAAACTGAAGCAGCAGTTAATCCTATTTTGATACCATCAAAATCACAAGATGACATCAAAGGCCTTAAAAACGATGATTTTAATCATAATAAATATGTGTCGTCCGAGCGAAAGGCGGAATGTTACAAGCGAATGCTAATCACGAGCACCTTAATGTGGGTGATCTTAGCAGCATGGACTCAGTATACGCTGCGCCAACCAGAAACCACACGGGCTCGTCAACTGCAAAGCTCAAACGAAGCCGAGGAGGTGACGAAGATTTCATACGGCGTCTATCCCATGCTTCGCGAGCTCAGCTGTGGGCACGAGAATCTTGAAGTCCCGCGTCTTCTTAGACAGGAAGGGCGTGGTCGCATCGTGGTCGACGTTGGAGTGGCGTTCGATGCGCACGAGACGGCAACTGCCGTGCAAAACGGCTTCCATGTCATTGGCTTTGAACCCAACCCTGGCAACATCCAGGCGCTCCGAGTGAAGTTCAAGTCTGACCCTCAGATATCTATTGTAGATCTAGTACCAACGGGAGACCCAGCCATGCCGTGGAAACTGCCCGATTTTGTTGTGCACCCAAGCGTCGATGCGAAGAGCGGGCGAGGAGTCGGTTATATTATTGCGGCTGGCCTAGGTGAGAAAAGCGGTATAACGCGGATGGCTGAAGGCAGGCGAAAGAAAGGAGGCAACCGAGTTCAAAAAAGTTATGCATCCAAAATAGGCTCAATCTCAGACATGAGTAGCGTAGAGCTTCAGGCAGGTGACGTGCCTGTGGTGAAACTCGACGATATCCTGCCATCCTGGGCCGCGCACGTAACCATGATGAAACTTGATACCCAAGGTTTGACTATTCTGATTTAAATGTATTGGCCAGGCTGAATTTCAAAGCCTGCATATCTTGTCTCTCTTTCATTCTTAATCTCATTATCTATTTTTCTTTTGCAGGCTGGGAACTGAAGGTGCTTCAAGGTGCAAAGAAGCTTTTAACAGAGCGACGAGTCACGTACGTGCAATACGAATTTTCTCCCTGGTTGATGAACCGGTCGTCAACGGGAGACCCAAACGAGCTCGCTCGGCTGCTCCCCTCGCTCGGGGCCATGTGCTTCGACATGTTAGAAAAGAATTCGCACAACGCCCGCCCGCGCCCTAGCGCACCCTTGGAACAGTACGTGCAGCGCCTCACCAGCGGCCGAGGAAGCAAGTACCTTGCTGCGAAAACCACCTCGGACCAGCTCGACCGCCAATTAGGCGACAGCTTCGGCCCGTGGGAGGACATTACTTGTTACTTTCCCCCGAGAATGTAAGGATCAACGACGCCACACACATGCACAATTCTGAACAAAAGGTGCCTGGTTGTGCTATCTGCAGAACCAACAGGGACCGGAAGTGGTGGCGTGTAGATCACTTACTTCTGTTAAAGGAGTTCGGCATAGCGTAGAGTGCGCAGATTACACCATCCTCGAAAATATGTAAAATATGGTGGAGTTATAGAGACCTATGACCTAGAAGAGTTTTTAAAGGCCCAGGTCACACAAAGAACCAAACCAAATATCCCCCTTGTTGGCGTGGAAAAATAGCTTAGTAGTTACTAAGAGGTAACTCTCGTGGAGCGCTGCGCGTTGGATCCGTGTATTAAGTTCAAAAAATAAATGGGTTACTGGGATACTGATATAGCGCGCTCCTTGTTGAACAGGCCTGTCCAGTGCCGAAGGCACATGGACTTCACTGAAGAACAACTAAAGCACAATTAAAGCAGCTCTTGAATCCATATCGCCGAAATACCAGTTATTTGGCTCGGTCCTTTCACTGCACTCTGCGCTAGAGGATCCTCTACCTTCCAGCGGAAGCACCGTTCCGTGCACTGGACCTCGCTCGTCTTTATAACACCATTAATTCGCCCTTCATTTGAAGCGAATAACCGCATTTGATGCTGTAATTTTAGCCTCTTCAAAAAGACGCATTTCCTTGGTTGAAGCGCCAGCTGTAGTTTTGGTCGTCCACTTCCACTCCAAGGGCGCGGAGAGCCTCCTGCGCGTCGTCAGCTGCGTCAAAATTGCGGCTTCGCTTCGCATGGAAACGAGTCGCAAGCAACTGGTCCACCTGAGCCCCGGAATGAGAAGAGATATGAGCCAATCAACTTATGCATTAACAGCACCACCACGGTTGGCGTGTCTTCGACAGTTATCAAAAACGAAGCATAAACAAACAAATTTGCGCGAAGGAAAAGGGCGCGCATGTGGCACACGCACACAAACACTCACACACACTTGTAAGCTCACTAACCTCTGCTTTGTCGGCGGGGTCAATGGCGCTGGTCAGAGGGCCTCGCAACGGGGCATAAGGGTGGCCCCCAGGCTGCAGAGCCACCCACTTCCGGGCGCGGTCGTTGAGCTCCACCTTGGCAGAAGAATGGATAGGATTGAGAAAGAGACGTGCACGCAGGAGGCCTACGAATTGAACACGCTAAGGATACAAAAACAGAGGACTTCAAGCAGCACCAAGTCTTAAGTTATGATTTGAGAGCAAGCTAGCAAAGTAGCCAAGCCACCCGTAACTCACCCCCATGGCCAACAGCTGGTCGCGCACCGCGTCGGCCTCTTCGAACCGGCCTGTCATTTTGAACTGCCCGCGCACGTCAATCAGCTCGTGGACTTTCACTTCGTCCAGCTCAATGCCGCCGTCGGCAGGCTGGAGCCCGGCGCGGGTGTACACGTAACCGCTGGGGTCTTGGGAGCCGTCTTGCCGGAGGCCCTCGCCGCTGCCCCGCGCCGCGCTGAAGGTGCGCCCGCCGCCTCGGTCCCCGCCGCCGTTGCTGCTCTGAAAAGCGTCCACGCCGTCGCCCCGCCACATTTTGGTGCCGTCGTGCATGATTACGCCCAAGTCGCGCAGCTCGTCGCGGATGGCGTCGGCGGTTTGGAAGTCGCGGCTCAGTTTGGCCGTCAAGCGCGCCGCGAGCAACGCGTCCACCTGGGTGTGGCCATAATGCACAAAAAAGAAATATTGGTTTCACATGTGCAGTCACTTTTGTCTTTGGGCCTTCCTTTAAGGTTGACAATTGAGATGTTAGCCCAAACAATAAGCTATGCAGTCACAAGGCAACCGTTTGATGCTAATTGGAAAGAGGAGCAACGAAACTGACTCGCACCTTCTCCACGCCGCCTGCGGCAGCCAAATCGCCGCTCGCGTCGTCCGCGCACCGCTCGTAGTCGTGGCCAGTGGGGCCAAAGTCCTGCCGCGGCTTGAAGTCGTCCCGACCACCGCCGCCGCTCCGCTCGTTGCGCCTACCACCGCTCGAAAAAGATCCAGACGGCTCCCGCTCGCTGCCTCCACGGCCGCGGTCGCCACCCCGGCTACGCGATGAGACGAACGCTGGCGGTTCTCGGTACACGGGCATTTCAACGGCTGGCGAATTCTCAGGCAACAAATCCGCATCGGACAGAACTACCTGTTAAGAGAACAACAACAACAACAGCGGCAACAGCGAATGAGCGTATTTTTCAAGGCTCCGAGGCGGATACGAGAAAAGCAAAAGCGAAAGCCCTCAGGGTTGAAGATACTTTTGGATCTTTCATGTACCTTGCCGCCTTTTCTTTTGGCTGGCGATGCGCGTGGTGGCTTCAATGCCTCACTTAACTTAGGTGCCGCTGCAGGTAAAACATCTGCTAAAGCATCGGAAATGACTGCGGGTGTTGACGCGACTTTCTCTCTTGGTGCACCACCCTCCGCGGGTTGAGCTCTCGGAGGCGCCGCAGCTGTAGGATTTGAAGGGCTCGAGCTGCCCGAATTCAGGCGCTCAATCAACTCCGCTTTCGTGCCACTCACTTTTAAACCTAAAGCCCGGCACTTCTCTTTCAGCATTGGCACCGTTTGCCCATCGCTGGTTGCATGGAGAGCGAAACCGCGAGCTGAAGGCGCCAAGAAATTATGAAATCCTTCAACGTTGGCTACAATTTGCACCAAAATAAGGCGGGCAAGTGCACTACTTTTCATCGTACGAATGGTGATCTGTGTGATACGGAGCAAGTGCTATCTAATGTTCAGTATGTTGATGTTGGTAGTCAATGCCCAGATGTTGTCCGCGATAACTTTCTCTTTCATGCTTCTTTTGCAACACAACAGCAACAAGCTACAAGCAGAAGCAACAACCCACCAAGAACCAGGAAAAGAACACAGCTGTTAATTGTCGGCATTACATTAGGGCACCAACCAGGGGTTATCATTTTTTTTAGTTGGCGTTGGCTTCTCTACTGGCTACCGTGCGCTACTCTCCCAGTGGGCAAAGGAGAGCTTACTATGGCTGCCCGCGTTGCTATAACTAGGGCTGACCTCGCGCGCATGAAGCAAAGCGTCCAGGATCCCGTGGTAAGTGCCTATGGGCGTACCCGTAGAGCCTCGTATGGTGGCTAACGCTTCCCGTTGACCTTTGCTCACACCTTATCTCCTCATACGATAGATCACCGATTATGAAGCCAGCCGGAGAGCTAAGAAAGAACTCTCTGACGCACGACAATCGCGGTGGCCCAATACTCTTGAGGTGTGCAACATTATGCTCGCGAACCTCTCTCTATATGTTTGTATACTTAAGCTTCCTTAACGTCTGTGTACGTGTGGGCATGTATGATGTTGACATGCAGGCGCAGCGCCGTAAAAAAGAGCATTGGAAGGAAGAAAAACTAGCAAAAGAAGAAGCTGAGCGAGTAGTGATAGACCGCGAAGAGGCAGAATTGAAGCGATCAAAACGCATAGAAGCCATCAAACGCGCGAACTACATTTTGTACGAGCAAACAGACAAAATGAAGGGCTTGCGGTCCGCGCAGCTGTACACTGACGTTCTGGAGGACCGCAAGGAACAGCTCGTTGAGAAAGCAATCAAAGCAAAGTGGACCGACGACGTGGGCGGCGACTACTACGAAGAAATGATGAGGCAAACCGCGGAAGCAGAAGCCAAGGAAGTGCTGAAAGACAAAGCCCGAGAAGCAGCCATCCAAAAGAACGCTGCGCTGCAGAAAGAGCAACTGCACGACTTGCGAGAACGCTACATGGCGCAGCTGAGGCAAGAGAAGAAAGAAGGCGAGCTGGTGATTGCCAAGTCCAAGCAAGAAGTGATCGAAGACGCGGAAAAGGCCGCCGAGAAGTCCCTAGGGGCTCGCTTGGCGTCCGAAGAAATGACCCTCGCCAACCAACGGCTAAAAAAACTGCAGCTCGAGAACAGCTTAGTGGAAGCCAAGGAAGACGAAAAGCGCTTGGCGGACTTGAAAAAGAAGGAGCAAATGGCCATTGCCCGCAGAGACCTGGAAGCGAAGCGGTTCATGGACAAGCAGGCGACCCGGCAGCAAATGATCGACAAGGCCTGCGAGGTGCTGGCCCAGCAAGAGCAGCGAAACAACTTCGTGGCGGAGAAGCAGGCCGCGGAAGCGCGGGCGAAAGAAGACTCGGACTTGGCGTCCCGGGAAGCGAAACGGCAGTGGCAGAAGAACGCGATCGAGCAGTCCCGGAAGGAAGTGGTCGAGCGGAAAGCCAAGTTGGCTGCCCAGGAAGCCGAAGAAGAAAACGACCGGTTGGCACGCTTCGCCAAGAAGGTCGAAGACATGGACCGTGCTGAAGCGTTGAAGCAGCAGCAGGTGAAAGAAAAAGCCATGAACACGCGGTACGCGATGGAAGCGCAAATGGCGGAAAAACAAATGTGGCGCGACGCCGACCGCGAAGCGTCCCTGCGCCAAGACGCCCAAACCAAGGCGGTGCTCGCCGAAGACGACGTGCGGTTCCGGCGCGTGGCTCAAGGGGTGCTGGACGAAGCGGCCGCGGAAGGAAAGAACACGATTCCGATCGAGAAAGCCATGTACGCGAAAACCATTACGTTACAGCCCGCGTCGGTCAGCATGCGCTTGTAAGTGTGAGCACGCGGCGTATTCGTTTGGGGCATTCCTCGAAGAGGAATTTTATGGAAGTTCCGGGGTACTACCCTAATCTGAGGAAAGCCAGATCGGGTTCTTCGTGGATTGTAGCTACTCAGTAGGAATGTATATTCCTCTTATTGGATTTATAAAAAGGTACAGAATCGGCTGTTACGTGTGTAGAAATGCATATTTGGGTCAAAAGTATACCTGTCTGTAACTTCATACATACTTACTGCTTCACTGCAGCACCACGGTCGACGATTTGGCCAGAAAGTGGACGTTCTTTAAAGGACTGGGTGTGCGATTTCGGAACCTGTTCTGGTCGTAAATCATAAAATTAGCTCACCATGCAGCTCCCGGCGGCGATATACCTTATTGAATAGATTAAGCCTTGTGAGCAATATTAGTGGACAGCGTGCACGTAGATGGAAGCAGTATAGCCAACTTAACAGTTGAGCTGA
>Ga0307931_1002055_pt1 | contig 13037 bp, 8 predicted proteins | sample OrgLakmetageno47_FD_201816 | JGI IMG/M metagenome (GOLD analysis project Ga0307931, IMG submission 201816) | Saline water microbial communities from Organic Lake, Antarctica - #47 | ecosystem: Environmental > Aquatic > Non-marine Saline and Alkaline > Saline | place: Antarctica: Organic Lake... | reverse complement strand
CAAAGGAGGAAGACGAAGAGGACTGAGCCGCGCGGCTGGCGTAGGTGGGCAGTGGCGGCAGGCTAGAGGTGACGACGTCCGACGAAAAGCTTCGCGGGTGCGTCACCGCGCTGCCAATTTTCGGCTTCCAGGAACGGCCGGGCGCAGCGCCGGAAGAGGTGAACGACGACGACGACGTCGAGGGCGCGCGGCTGCCGTCGTTGGTGCTGTCGCTCGAGCGGCGCGCGCGCAAACGAGACGAAGTCGACGAGCTCCGAGGAGGCCCCGCCACCAAGTTGGGCTTGAAAGTGTAGACTTTCTGTTCTTGGGCCAGGAGGGCGGCGGCTTTCTGCCGAATCGCTTCTTCCTTCTGCCGTGCCGCACTGTGGTTGCGCACGTAGGCATCCTTCTCCATCAGCTTGGACTGTGCGAGGCAAGGTAGAGAAAAAAAAGGAGATAGAAAAAGAGGATGTGTTACAGATGATGACAATCGAAACACCTCGCAAATTGTGTATAATGCAACGCACAAAGAGAACGGCACTGCCCATACAAAGGACAAATTTTGTGTTTTTGTTTTGCGGCGTACCTTGGTCGGCAATTTCTTGATTTCGGGCTTCCCCACGAAATGCCGCATTTCAAACGCGGCCGACTTCTCGGCCCTGTCGGCCTTCTTCTCCACGGCGGCCGCCGGGTTGTAGAGCCGCTGCACCACGTTGGTCAAGGACCGGGTCGCAAACTTGTTCCAGGTGCCCGTCTTGTCCTTGATGGCCGGCTGGTACGAGTAGCCCTGGTCGTTGTGGGCTTCGCGCATGGCTTCCTTGCGCGCCGCGCGCAGGCTGGCCTCGAGGTACAGGGCTTCCGTGCGCCGGGTGTGGCTTTTGCCGGAATACGCGCTCTGCGCTTCCGACACCCCAACACTGAACCCGTCCAAGCTGCGGGTCTCGTGCACGCCGTTTCCGTTTCCGTGTCCGCCACCGTTGCCACCGTGCCGGCGGTCGAAGCGCTTCAGGAGGGCGTCTTCTTGCTTGTTCACCAACAGCGGGTTCGAGCTGGTGCCGCGGGCGCCCGAAGACCACTGGCGGTTGTAGACCCCCATCAGCTCCCCCGTGCCCTTTTGGTACGGATCAAACCGCGCGTCGATGTTGCGCTGCCGCTTCCGCTCCCCGTCGGAATAGAGCAAGTCGTGGCGCGTGATGCCCGACACGTCCGACATGGACCGGTAGCGCCCGACGGAAGCCGAGCGCGCCCGAGCCCGCGGGTTGCTGTCCACCGCCGCGATCCCACCGAACGGCGAGTTGTTGGTCAGGGGTTGGAAAGTGTGCTCCGCTGGGGGCAGCGACGCTTTCTCTTCGCGGCGCGCGCGGCGCAGGGTGGCCTCCAAATAGAGCGCGTCGGTGCGCTGCGTGTGCGTGGAAGTGACGCTCCCGCCGCCACCCACGCTGAACCCGCCCAGGGACTTGGTTTCAAACTCGTCCAAGAAGTCGCCGTTTTCGTCCAGAACTTCGTCGGCGTTGCCGTCGGCGCCGAATTCTGCCATGCGGCGGTGCCGAGCCACCCGGCTGCGGCTGTAGGCTTTGGCCACTACTTCCTGGGTGAACTCCCGCTTCCGGCTCCCGTCGTCGTAGAGGCGATCGTGCACCGACTGGCTGCGGTCCGACCGCACCGACGTGGCTTCGAAGGGCTGGCGGTACAGGGACCGCCCCCGGCTCAAGTCGGGCTGGAAGCTGTGCTCGTCTTCCTGGTCCCGCACCCGGGCTTCGCGGCGCTGCTGCCGCAGGATGGACTCGAGGTACAGGGCGTCGGTGCGGCGGGTCGAAGTGCGGCTGCTCTGGGAAGCCGACCGCGCGCGGCCACTGTGGTTGCCACCGCCGCGGTCCCCGCCCCACCGCGACCCCCCGTAGCCGGAGGACGGGCCCATGGAGCCGTGCATGGAGCTGCGGTCGTCGGGGAAGTCGGAAGGGTGGCCCAGATCCAGCACGTCGCCCCAGGTGCGGTCATTGCCACCCCCTGGCCCGTTGGGGTCCTGCCACGCGGGCTGGCTTGGAGGCATGCGGCTAGCGAGGCGCTCGTAAGCAGGCTTGTTGTAGTCGTGCTTGGAAAAGACACCGTAGTGTTCCCGGTCGTCGATCTCCCGGCGTTTGGCGGTCAAGCTCGCTTCCCGCTTGCGCGCCGAGGACTCGTATAGGCGGTCGTGCACGCCGAGCCGGCTGTGGTTGACCGTCGGGCCGCCAGGACCCCGGTATTTGCCGGTGTTGGTCTTGGGCGCGAAGCTGTGCTTGGCCGCTTCTTGGGCGCGCTTTTCTTCGAGTTTGCGTTCTTTCCAGTTGGCGTGCTCGAAGAGGGCTTCGGTGCGGGTCCCTGCGGTGCGCCCCACGCTCGACTCCGCCGTGGAACGCGCCGGCGAAGACATGCGCGCCGAACTTTCTTCAATGGACCGGCCGTCGTCGTCGCCTTCGTCGCCGTATTCTTCTTCTTCTTCTTCCTCGTCCTCTTCAGGCTCTTCTTCGCCATCTACCTCGGCATCGTCCTCAGATTGCTGTGGCTCTTCCTCCTCCTCTTCTTCCTCCTCGTCGTCATAATGAGGCTCGCTTACGCCTTCCTCTTCTCCCATTTCTACTTCATACTCCTCGCCATCGTCATCGTAGTCGGGCTCTTCCGATCCTGAGGAAGACAAAATGAGCGGGCAGAGAGGCATGTTAGATGCGTTTTGTACATACAATGACCGGGAAGCGGTGGATTACGAACAAGGATGGATCCAATAAATGAGAACCCAGAATGGCCACCGCTGCGCACTACAATACAGCAACTTATTTAAAATTCAATTCGACTGATTCACTGGACGTAGTGCTGGTTCACTTACCAAGGAGACCATCGACGTCCTGGCCGCATCCAAAGCGAGCGAGATATGTGCATGGATTTACAGCGATTAGTCAAGGATGAATAATGATGAAAACCACGGGTTGGGAGACGGAAAACATAGAAGCATTGAAAAAGCGTGCAGAGAAAAGCAGCGATATACCATCGTTTCGCCTGAAGTCGCTTTAAATGTCTTGTCGCCCTCACGTTGGCCACACCACAAGATCAAACGGTCGTGATTTTGTCGACACGCCCAACTTTGGCCACGTTGATTTCTGGCATTTTGGACCATACTCTAGAAAAAGTTCGGTATCGAATTCCAAAGGCCAAAGCTCACGGGCAGACGCACATACACCCCGATCTCCACACCCAGCCACCAACGGACTTCCGCGCAGCCTGCCTCGGGCAGGGTCCCCATCAATTTTCTTGGTTGTCACCGAGGGGAAAGTGTGAAGAGGGCGAAGGGTTGGATTTGAGCATTGAGCACATTGGGTTGTCAAATAAAATACCACATTAGGAGGAATTAAATACACATTTTTTCGAGATTCATCATCATGCTTTCCTCGGCTACTTCCTGTTTCTGAGCACTGCAGCACTGCACTTCAGGCCCCCGCTTCAGCTTCTCATCTAACCCTCTGCTCTAGAAGTGTTTGGCCCGAGGCTTCATCACCAACGCCTTCAGCAACAGCAAGTTGCACTTTACTTGGCGGAGGCTACAATTTTTAGCTTCGAAGCATTTAGAACTAGCCTAGAGCACGTTGCGTACGGTACAATGACCAAAGTCAACCGCCGCACTGCGGTGTTCACGACTCAGCGAAGTCTTAAGCTGGCGACCATAACAACGCTCGCAGCTTGCCTGCCCACTTCTTCTCAGTCGACTTATTCAGTGATCTTGGCCGCTGGAATATCATTGGTTCCTTGCGCCGATGCTTTTGTTCTGATGCACGGGCGCATTGCGGGTGGGAACCACCTACGTACTTGGAGGAGAAGAGCCGGCGAAGAGTCTTATTCGGACGAGGAAGATGGGATGCAAGTACCCCGTAGTCGCAAGAAAGTGCAGCTCGAAAGCTATGGATTTGAAGGGCGGTCGCAGCCGCGCTCGCAGGGCAAGCAGCGGTATGTGGACGAGCTCAGCAAGTCGGAGCTCTTTTCACGGCTCACGGAGAAGGGCAGCACCCACCACGACGACGTGGTCATTCGCTCCAGCAGAGGTGGAAGGCAGCTCTCAGTTCCTCAAGCTGAACGCTATAGAAGCAGCGACTGGTGCGTTTGGTCAACAAGAAGAGCTTCCTTTTCTCCTCTTTGCTTGTTTTGTTCTAGAAGCTTCGTTTTCATGTTTGGCAAGCTGTTCTCAACCACTCGCAATGACTCCCACATGCCAGGGCCCACATTTTATGGGCGACGCCCAATTCCATCGTGCTCCGGCGGATCTGGAACCCGCTGCTGGTGAATGTGATTTTCGCTGCTGCGGTGGCGGTCGCGCAACAAGTGCTAGGCACCCCCACGCGCATCTTTTACGAAATGCACGCGCTCATGGGTTCCGCGGTAATCAATAGACAGCACGGTTTTCTTCAGGCTGGCTGTGATGGCCCTCTGCACTGCTTAAATTGCAACTCCTCTTGTTCGATTTCGATCCTTTCCCATTGCCTTCTAATCAATTTTCATCATTTACCGCTTCCTCTTTTGTTTTGCTTTCCTATCGTATTCTTGATCATTGTTTTCATGGGTGGTGGCTACACAGCTCGGGCTCTTGCTGGTGTTTCGGACCAACGCTGCGTACCAGCGCTTCTGGGAAGGGCGCACCATTTGGGAAAGTTTGCTGGGTCATACGCGGGACTTAGCGCGCATGTGCATGCTCTACAGGCGAGAATTGGGCCGGGAGCGCGTGAAACGGGTAGCCAACTTGGTCTGCACCTTCCCCTTCGTGCTCTCGGAGCATCTCGGCGCCCGGGTCACCGACAACTACTCCCACTTGGTGACGCGTGAGGACTTGCTGCTGTTGAACCGGATCGGGAACCGCCCTTTGGGGCTCGCCAACACCATGGGCATGGAAATCAAGGCCATTCCAGACAAGACCGAAGGGGACCAAATCTTGTTCAGCTCCCGGGAGCGCCTCGCGATGCTTTCATTGGTGGACAAAATCGCCAAGTCCGTCGGCTCCTGTGAGCGGCTTGTCCAGACTCCCATTCCCCTCAACTATGCTCGACACACTAGCCGCTTCCTCAGCTTGTGGTGAGTGCTGCAATCATTGCCACATGCACACATGCTCGCGTGCGAATTTTTCGTGGGCTTTCTCGTTCTCACTACTAAGCTTAACTACCTGCAGTACTGACCGGCAACGATAACATTACAAACATAACAAAGCAATCACGTCTTTGAGGTTCTTTAAAATGCGGTTCTCCCTATTTGCTCGCTGCGACAGGTGCTTGACGCTGGCGCCAGCTCTCGTAGGGCAGTTGGGTTTCCTGGTGGTGCCGGTGACTGGCGTGGTGACTTGGGGGCTGTACGGGATTCAAGAAATTGGCCTTATGATCGAAGAGCCTTTTCGCCGTGCTCTGAGGTTGGACATCGTGACCCGGACCATTTATGCCGACGTCCAGGAGACCACGTACATGCCGGAATGGGCGAAGCGGAGCATGCTCGAGAAGTCGCAGGCCAACGAGGCGAAGAAAGCGGCGGATTTGCGGCTGGCAATGGTGCTGAGTGGCAACTCGACCCGCGTTACCGGGAGTTTCAACGGCGATGCTCCGCCAACCAGCGACGGTGACGAGGCGGCCTTTTCCAATGAAGACGATTCCACTGATCCTGGTGAAGATGGTCTGGAGAATGCCAGTACAAACGCGGCTTCAACAGCCAATTCAAAAGACTAGACAACGGCTACAACAGCCATGGCTGACGAAGTTTCTTCATCTTCTTTTTCAAGCGCCCTCCTTTTGACGAACCCGTTGTACTGAGAGCAACGGGCCCTTCAAGAGACGAGAGACGAGTGGATTTGCCAGTCACGAAGTGGCTTCCTGGCAAGAGATATCGCGATGGTCTTCTCAGTCAGAGATATTGGATATTACATATCGGCCAGAGTACGGAGTTCAGTGCTCGCACCCAAGTCGAGCGGCCGCTGTTCCTTAATCCTTTGTTTCATTTGGTCTCCTGGAATAGTTGTCGTGATTACCTACTCTAAGCACACCAGGAGGCTATTTCGTTCTGTCGCTCTCTCCTGTCTACCTGTTCCTGTTCCTGCCCCTGCCCTGCTGCCCCTGGATTCCGAATTCGAGTTCGTATTTAAAAAAAGAGGTAAGCCGACTAAGCCGCAGAAATAGTTTTTCATCGGGAATCGGGAATCGGGGGGAGATGCGAACTGAAAATTCTTTTGACTTGTTATCCGCCCTCTACCTCGTCCGTTATAAGACATATAAGACTTCCATCATTCTTACGTCTTAAATACATGAATATAATCGCCTCGTCGACTCTAGCTACTAGCTTAATCCACGATCCACTCTGGATCTACATATCCTCAAACTTCAGAATTCGGCACTTCAGTACTTTGAGATATGGCACTCGTGGATTGCGCATTACACTTTACACAAGGAAACAAGGATCCCATTGGAAATACATGAGAGCAAAAGCACAAGGAAATCAAAAGAAGAACTCAGAAACTCATAAACAGGAAGAATAAAATAGCTGATCCGACGTGGCTAACCGGGCGCGCGTCAACGGCATTAGAGAAAGATACACTTTGCGCTTCCTCGGCAGCCTGCCTGCTTCCACAATTCACGGAGTTGATCTCACACCAAAAGTTCAGACGTCAGTAGGCCATCTACACCGCTTTTTTGTCTTCCGAGGGTGGAATCGGCAAGGGCGGCTCCGCTGGCAACAACCACGGTTTGTTGTCTTTGAGTTTATCGGGCACGGGGCCATCCTGAAGGCAGAGCCACACTGCAGAATTGCACTTGAACCCGCTTCCAAACGCCAGCTGCAAGACCCGGTGCCCCTTGCGGAGACCGATGTGCTTTCGGACGTGCTCCAGCTCGTACCTTGACGTTGGAGAAGAAGTGATGGTGGTGTCAGAAGGAGAAGAAATTGAGGTCACGGCACGAACAGGAAAAAATTGAAATTAGAAGGCAAGTAACACTGAAGACATTCCTTCCGGGTTAATGAGGTCCACGTGGCGACTCATTATAAGCATTTAAGTAGAAGGTGCAAAAATAAATCGAAGTTTGTTTGAAATCAGATTAAGAACAGTTTGCAATTAGTTCGACGTGCGATTCAAATGCATCGTACCAGATCGACGATGATGAAGTGTTGCCATATCTAACAAAAGGCAAGGCACACACACACAGGTACAACAAAAACACGAAGCATTCAAGTGAAAAGCAACCAAAAGAGAGGAAAGGAAGCATGCATTTGGAGCAAAAAAATAGAAGAAGAGAAATCGAGAGAAATTGATTGTAAATCAGGGCTCATATAGGAACCAGCAATGACAATTTCAATCACTTATCCACCCACTTGTACAGGGTCGCTCTAGAGGGCTCAATCTGGCGCTCGCCCAGCTTCAGGTTTTCGCCCACGCCGTCGACCACTGCGCGCCCGCCCGCGTGAATGCACCAATGGTCGATGCCCCGCTTGAAGTCAGGCACGTAGGGCCGCACCTGGTAGGGTAATAGCACATATAGAAAGGAGAGCGTACATGTAGCGTTGGTGGTACGATACTTCGAAAACATAGCACTGATAAAAGGGGAAGATCCATAGATAAATACGTTCATTTCTACCTTACACGTAGCATGCATTACTTACCACGGGGAACTTCCGAGACAGGCTGGTGAGTTTGAGGGATTCGAACAAGATGCGGGTTCGCTTCAGAACGTCACGCAGCACCATCGCACGCGCCACCTTAGCAGAGAGATCGATGAAACATCAGATCGAATGGCACGCAAACAATGGTGTTATTACTATACGCCCCAAATGTAATTGCAAAACCTTTTCGTGAGCGAATGAGTAAATAAGCAAATTGGCATAGTAGAGCCTTATGCCTTGTTCCTTTCAATAATTCATTTCCCTGAGGAAGGCGCTTTTCGTGTGCGATCATGTGTGTCACACACATACCTTGTACATTTCGGAGATGGGCAGCACGTGAGGGCCCAGTGACGTAAAATTACGCTCCATCGCCCGCCCAGCCACCTAGTAATGCAGGCATGAAAAATAACGACGAAGCGTCAATAAATAAAAAGCCGAGTGAGAATTACACGTCTTAAAAGCATTCGCTACCATAAATATATCCCATTGCACACATCCTCAAGTGTGAGTGGGGCATAAGAATATAGAAAAGGAAAAAAAGGAAGGAAATACAGAATGTCAATTGCTCACCTTGACGATTTGCTTGGAGAGGCGAACGCCGCGGTTACCCACCGAATCTTGGCACTCGTACACGCATTCGTACGACTCATCATCGATGCCCTGTAAAAAAGAAAATAGCAGAGCGACAGAAATGACCCAATGGAAACTGGGACAAGTTTCAAGAGAGTGAAATGGAACACTTTGTAGCAGAAAGCTCTCAACTGATAGTAACTTGTACAAGAGGAACCTCACGCCACGTAAGAAGGACTCATCTTCGCTGTTTTAACACACCATTTGGAAATAACTCAATGCAGAAAACGTGGTCAGACTTCTCCCACACCGACAAATCAGACTTCTCCCTACCTGCTTGCGCAAGGTGTGCAACAACTTAAACTTGGCCCGAAGCGAATCGCTGCGCCTGTTGCTGAGCAAGAGGGCGGCGCCCCCACAGCGGAACAAAGTGTTCTGCAGGAGCATGCTGCGGTCGTTGCCCAAGTATAAGTTTTGCGTCAAGTTTTCGGTGGACACCACCAGGGCCAGCGCGTTGGGGCGCGCTTTCAGGAGCTGCTTTGCCAAATCCACTGCAATGACCTGGTGTGGTGACGTGGCGGTGGTGGTGGTGGTTATGCTTTGGTGGTTTGAAGGAAGGAGAAGAAGAACACATGTAAAGCAGCACGCTCTAAAAACGCACGCGCGCAAGGATTCATTCAGGAAAGTACGGCAATTGGCGTTGTTTCTCACACTTTCGCATCTCAGAGTAAAAAAACAGACGGAACGCCTTGGTATGATTTTAATCCAGAAATATTACCGAGGCCGAGCAGCCCATTCCGCTGAGGTTGTAGGAGGACAAGTCGGTGCGCATGCCAAATTCATGGGCCGCCAATGCACAGAGGCTCGGGGTCGGGGAAAATAGCGAGCAGTTCACGATCAAAATGTCCACTTCCTGGGGCTGAGTCCCGGTGCGCTGGAGCAAGTCGCGAATGAGGTCGCAAATGACGCGTTTCGACTCGGCCCGAGCGTTTTCCACGGAGGTGTCCTGAGAAGGTCCAAGATAAAACACCCCGAAAAAACAGAAGGAAGGTGAAGAATATTGAGCGAGGACGGCCTTATTAGGAAGTGGTGTTGCAGGCTGCAAGAAGATTGCGTAGAAGAAAAAAGCAAGGCAGGAAGGATGAATCTGCCAAACACTAGCGGCAGGCTCTCTGGCAGTTACCTGCGGTTTTCCGTCATGTAGGCACTGCACAATCGACGGGGGCCACGCGGTGGCTTGGCCCGTGCCGCTTTGTGCCAAAATTTTGGCGAGAAAGGTCATCGAGTCGTCGGAAAAACAGTTCTGCGCGCGCATCATCCTCAAGAGCTGCTCGTGGTTCACCTGGGGGCAAACATACACAAACGAAGAAAGCACTGTGATCGTTATTCATTCGATTTTTGGCTCTTTGATGACTTGAAAGTAATGCACATTTCTACAAAGCAAAGTTAAATAAGCGATTGTCTCCATATGATGATTGCAGCAACCGAAGGTATTATAAAGCATAGCTTTTCTTCTTGTTATATTTCACCTTCCAGTCCGCCGGAGGTTCCCAAGTGACAAAATCAACGAGATAGCAGGGGGACTCTACGCGCGCGAAGAGGTACACTAGCGTGAGTGTTAAGATGGTTCCCTGCCATCCGAGCAACCAAACCGCTGGTTTTCCGGTGACGGTGTACACCACGAGCTCCTCGACTTGGGCGCGGTTCTCGTACCTGGCGACGATTCAAGGCCACAAGGCAAACAAATTGAATGATCAAGCGACGCGAATGCCATCAAATGGCATGAAAAATAATAGCGCATTGAAGGCACTTAGGCTAGTCTTTAAAAAGGTAAAGCGATGCTAGGTGTAATCGAGAATGAAATTCGCAGTAATGAGAGCTATAGTGCTGTCATGAAGTCCTGCACACCCACGCAGGCAAGTTAGGTCTCTCGATACTCCTACCACCGAAAGTATACAGCTTAATAATACGCACATTGAGTACGAAAACTGGAAGATGAAGAGACTGATGAGGCCGAGTAGAATGTAGGGAAAAAACACGCTCGACACATGGTACCAGTTGATCAAACTGATGAGCTTCGAGCGCTGGACCTGTATGTTCCAACAGATACATCAAGCGAAGAGAAGCAAGGCAAATCGTATAAGTGTTCCACAACACTCACTTTATACACACGGTGCTGCGGTCCTGTTGCTTCGGCGCTACTGTCGCTGTCAGAGCTTAGAAAGCGATCACGGGTTGAAGCAAGTGTCATGGCCTTTCGATGCTCAAAGTTGTAGCCTCTTCGCCTCTTTCCTCTCGATGAATTCTTCTCGTGGAGCGAATCCAGCAGAAAATATACAATACAGGGGGGATCGAGTGATTCAAGGAAATGCCCCGGAGGACCCGTTGGGATAAATGGGTAGCAGGATCTAGGCTTGTGGTACAAAAGATCGGCATTTTTTTGGGATTCCCTGGAAAAAAAGCTCCAAAACCGCTCCCCAACGGAGAAATTATACTCCAACGGTCAACGTATTCAATCCAAAGGAACCCCGAAACCCTCTCTTTAGGGGCCATTTGCGATTAAAAATACGGTAAATAAGGGAGTAAACCGCCGAAAGCGTTATTTGGAGCGTTTTTTTGCACTTTTTGGAGCTTTTTTACAATTAGCCTAGAAGGATCTGCTGGAGGCTGGAGGTGAGTGGTGGGGTGTAAGCTCTTCTCTTGAGCTGAGCTGCCAGGTTTTTGACGAAGGGGTCACTTAGGTCCTCTATCAACACTTTAATGCCACTGGGAATCTCGCACCATTTCCGCACGTGCGGCGCAAGTTGAGCTCGAGTCTCCTAATCAACACACGAAGTTACTGTACGTCCAAAGACACCCACCGCTAGGCACTCGTTGCTTTCCGTCGGGTTCGTTACACTGGGTGGGTTCAATACTTCCATCCACTTATAATCCCAACTAAACGCGCCAGAAGTTAGAGCTCTCTTAAACACGTCGGCCAACTGCTTCCGCCAAGGGCACGGGCTTAAGGCCAATTTGGACCGTGGTCACCACTTTCATGGCCGCTTGGGTATGCGCCCTTGGTTAGTCCACACGAAGCAAACATAATTTGGGCTTCCCGTTCTGCCTTTTCTTCTAACTACGCCCCCTTGGGGAGTAAAAAAAGTAACTTATTTGGCGCGTAGATCTACTCCGAACATCGGCTCAGTTTCACCGACATCGTTTTTTAGTTGTTTGTATAATCAAAGAGCTCGTAGGTATGTCTTATCACTCCTCTGTTGATGTAAGGCAGTGAAGGTAAGCACAGTGGGGTAAGCACAGTGTGGCACAGCATATAACTCGGGACCGTAGTGGGACTTATCTGGGGTGGAATGGAATTAATGGTGTTGCACAGTTGTGTAACACGTGAGCAGTGCCTCTGACTAAGCTGCTAGCGCGCTGTTTCTGACTAAGGCGCACCATATGGCGCCATCTGCCTGGCAGTTCCGTGTCTATCCTCATGAGGTGTCCAATAATTTTTTTCTTTGTTCTGTTATCTTCTTTTCTGTAACGAGTCTCTTGGGAAATGCCCCGAGGGGCAGGAAGTCTTCAATTCGTTGAGATGTTGCCGTCCAACGGAGCATCCAACATCGTGTCTCGGCTACTCCCACAAATTCCTGCCTCTCTGGGCCTATGACAAAAAGCTCCAGAGCCTGGTTTTCAGTCAGGCCCAGAGGACTCTGTAGTCGCCGACAAGATGGTACCCTGCCTATCAATTACTAAATCCAGCCTCCCCGAAGGGGGCTTAGAAAAAAACTCTAGTAAAACACCCCATCATGGCTAAAGGATGCTGAAAGGCTTTCTTCATCAAGTCAGGACTATACTATAGTACGCATTTCTGCAACAACCAAAAACCAACAAAAAGGCAGCCGTGGGAGTTTTCTCCTTAGGGGTGCTTAAAGAGCACACTAATTGAATTCCTTTGTGCTAGCCCTCTAATTCAGGCCCTTCGGAGCCTGTGTCAAAAACCAATAAAAACAAAAATAGAGACTTTCAGTCTGGCCTGGGGGACTCTGTGGACGCCGGCTAGATGGCGCCCAGTCCGTTGCCCTGTTGGTTACTAAATCCAGTCCTTCCTCGGGGGGGGGGGGGGCTCAGAAAAATTGACCTCGGGGGAAGTGAGAAGAGGGAGGGGAAAGTGTACCTCGAGAGCTTGGGCGCGACTTACGAACAGAAATTTTTTTGAGGAACGCACCGAAAATCGAGATGCTTTGGCTTTCCGGGAAAGTGAACATGCGGTGCGGGCCAATCTTTCAGGCCGCATTTGCGATTCGTGTTTTTGGACCGCAATAATGGGAGATCCGGATCCGGAAGTCTCGGATGATCTCAAGTATCGTAATTCGAAGCGAATTCGAACTCGAGCTAATACAAACCCAAATGACACAGAAGCCAGTGCTGCGGGAAGTAGTGTACGCGCGTGCGTTGCGCGCAAGTCAAAATCGTAAAGAGAATAGTGTGTAGAGGGCAGGAAGCACAATTCTTCCAACCACGTCTAAAGTAAAAAGTGATCATGAAATAATTTTGAAGCCAGACTTAAGTCGTTTCTGCGTCTGTTTCTGCAATGAAGAGAAGAGAGCTTCGGGCCGTATGCGTATGATTTACACCCATGAAGTATGCGAAATAAGAATTGGGGTGGATGTGGCACTTTTGGCGCCTATCAGAGATAGCAATAGCCGGGGCTCCTTGCCAGTTCTTTTTAAGAACTCGAACTAATACAAACCCAAATGACACAGAAGCCAATGCTGCGGGCAGAAGTGTACGCGCGTGCGTTGCGCGCAAGTCAAAATCGTAAAGAGGATAGTGTGTAGAGGGCAGGAAGCATA
>Ga0307931_1002054_pt1 | contig 13041 bp, 10 predicted proteins | sample OrgLakmetageno47_FD_201816 | JGI IMG/M metagenome (GOLD analysis project Ga0307931, IMG submission 201816) | Saline water microbial communities from Organic Lake, Antarctica - #47 | ecosystem: Environmental > Aquatic > Non-marine Saline and Alkaline > Saline | place: Antarctica: Organic Lake... | reverse complement strand
ACCGCCCCGGCGGGTGTAGCACCCAAACAACCGTTGGAATGGTACGGTGCTCGTGTTCGCAGCGGCACGTGCCTTGCGGTCACGTGTGCGGTCCCCCCATGCTCCTCTGCTGGTGCAGTGGCGCTTATTCAAGCGCCTTCTTGGTTTTGAGACAGGCCCCGAAGGGCCGGAATTAGAAGACTAACAGGTAGAGAAGAAAAGCAAAGCAGCGCAAACTAATCCTACTGAAGTTCTCATAACAGGTCTTTTCGTGGCATGCTGCCGTGTGAACCTCCATCATACCTTCCGCCACCATGTCACTTCCACGAGTCTCTTCCGTCGCTTGGGCATTCTTGACATCGACAGTTACGTTTATAATCGAATTCTTCGTTGGGCTGGCCTCGTCGTACGTATGCCAATGAGCCGGGCGCCTCGGCAGTTACTGACTGGCTAGGTATCGCATTCTCGACCGATTGGTTGTCCACAAATGACTTGGGGCAGGACGTTGGAGAACGCGCTCAAAATTAAGGACAGGTCGCGGAGACAGCTGAATAACGCCTTTCCTAATTTTCTCCAGATGCCTGATGGCTGAAGGGCACCTCGAGAGAAAATGATTACAATTGCAGTACACAAAGGACACTCAGCCCAGTCAGACTTTTCTGTTGCTATATGCCACAGTGGTGTTGTGGTGTTTCTTTGTACTTGGGGAGTATTGAATAGACTAGACATTATGAGCCGTGCGAGATGTCACACGGTGATCGAGGGGAATTAGAGAGTAGTATGTGCGAAGCTGCGATGAGCGGGGGCACGAAAGTAAGTGACAAATGGAGTTGCAAGTAGAGCGAGCAGCGATTTGTGGAAAGCTCTATAGAAGGAACCGGCGATTTGCGGTAGTAAATCGGTGTGTATGTGTATTGAGATCTAATTCGCATCGCCAGTCGTCGTAGAGGCCAACAAAAGACCTCGGAAGTGCAGTGGAGACGGGAGACCCCAGAGAGCCAGGGAGAGGGAGGGAGAAACCCGAAACCCTTCTTTGCGCTGTGCGGCTGATCAAGACACACGAGTCACGAGTCACAAGTCATGCGACGCACGACGCACGCGCACAACGCGATTAACGGCGAACATTTGAATTTCAAAATTTTATTTTTAATGACTATAAAGACAATGACTATAAAGACAATGACTATATAAACTACGACTTCTAATTATCGCGGCAGCGGGCAGCGACTGCAGCAGGGGCTAGGGTAAGATTCACGCACGTAATTACGCGGGAATCACGCGGAAAGTGAAATTTGTACCAATCAGACGTGATTTCCGTCACGGGAATCGGCTCAGAATAGAGTGACGTCATCATGGAATCTACTCGAAATTTTCAGTAACATTTCGCACTTGTCTGTATGCGCACAACCATGGTCCATGGCGTGGCGATGAACACTGCAGCTGAAGGCGCACGCACAAGGCGGGAGGAAAGGGCGCGAAGAGAGAAAGGGAGAATAAAGAGAAAGGCAAGCGCACCACGCACCACACACGAAAGTTGAAGACACGACGACCCCCCACCACCAAAAAGAGCAACCGAGCAACGAATCCCCCGTATTTACAGTATATTTGAGGATCTTACCGTATATATACCACACGTGATTCCCACGTAAATACCGCGTAAAGTGAATTTTTAAGACCTCGCGCGTGATTTCCGCGGGTACGTGAATCGCACCCTTTTGAGCAGGGGGCGGGATTGCGGGATCCGGGATGAAGGAATGAAAGTCACTGACTCATTAGATTCTGGGGAAATTCGGTCTGCGGAATCAATTTACGCTTCATATAAAAAGAACACACTCGGTGCATGGTCATGGAAAGCAAGGCATTTGGGTTGATACAAAGAAATAAGGACGTCGAAGAGCCCGGTTTCATGCTGAAAAAGGAGAGAAGCAAGCCCTGGAGAAACAGTGCGCGAGTGTCGCTCACTCGAAGAGGACCTTCTCAACGAAGCCCTTCAATGAAATCTCTCTACCATTCGAGTTGGGCGAGCACGGAAAGCGCCTCTTCTGAGCCCGCAGCCGCAGCCTCAGCCAGGAAGGCCGCACCAGCTGCCACATCGCGCGCACCACCAATGCCCTTCACGAGCACCATACCGTACCGGTACTGGCCGAGGGGGTTTTCCTGCTCAGCGGACTTCTTGAACCAGCTGCGCGCCGCAGCCAAGTTTTGAGGCACGCCCTCGCCGTTGAGGTAAGCCTCACCGAGGGAAGCCTGTGCCCAGCCTTCACCGCCCTCGGCGGCTTTGCGGAACCAGGTCCAGGTGGAAGAGCCAGAGCCCCCAGGCATCTGGTTCATCATGCCGCCGTAGCCACCAGGAGCGTATGCCTGGTAGTCGTAGTTGAGGTTGGTCATGTCGGTCGACGCGGCCTGCGAAATCGAGATGGCGAAGTGGAAGTCACGTAACATCAATCGAATTGAAGGTTCAAACAGGTGCACTTCTCAGTGCCCACAGGAGTGAGGGTATTATTCTTGGTGCTACGGTGATGAAAAATACAGTACGGTAAACTAATGAATGTAGCTAGACTCATAAGTCTCTCCGCGTAGGGCCACTCCCACTTTGAGTTCCGTGCACGTAACAAGGGGCATATACTGCCAGAAAGTGAACGATTACTATCAAGGACAAAATGCTAATTTGGGAGCACGACGCACCACAATGGTGCGCGGCGCAGCGAAGCGGGTCGACGGCGCAAAGGCGACGGCGGTCTGCGCAAGCGCAGCGAGAGCGAGGACAATTTTAAGAACGGAGGACTGCATTGTAGGAACGGGCGAGTTGAAGATCCGACGCTTTTCAGTTCTGTACGTCACCCAAAACAACGGAAAACTTTTGGAAACTTACTTACTTCGATTCCCCTTCGTAATGTGGCACCCCTCTGTTAGTACAGAAAACTGCACTCTCAGAGCACGGAGGAGCGTGCCACTTTAGACCGCTACCGGCACTTCCATGGCCACTCGGGCATGTGCGCCTGATTGGATTCTTAGGTTTTGGTTAGCACTGCTTTGCTTTTCTTCTCTATCTGTTAGCCATCTAATTCCGGCCCTTCGGGGCCTGATTCAAAACAGCTTGCCTTCATGCTTGGTGCAGGCCCTGAGGGGCCAGGCCTTCAGATATGAAAGGTCAAAATAAGGTCTTAATCGTAACTCGAATCTGGTGAATTCCCGTCCATATTTGGCGAGTCTAAAGAACCGCGGCCGATGAAGACGAATTCAAAGTTCCTCACCCCAGTGCAAGTCTCTAAATCCATTTTCTTGAGGGTTTTTACATTTGCCAAGAAACCCACGAGGCTGCTGGGTTTTTCTACAGCGCAAGGAGTATTTACACGATCTTTTGCTGAGCCGAAGTGGGTAAAAACCTGGAAACCCCACCTTTCTCTTGGTTACTGGAGTTCTTTAGCATGGCGTTAAAGCCGATGGACCTCCAGGTTGCTTTGTGCAAGAGGAATCCCTAACTCTGGCGCTTCGAGGCGAGGGCCTGTCTTATAAATGAAAGACATTCGGTGCTGCTGGAAGAGAATTCAAGAGCACGCGCTATATTGGCCGTTGTTGAGCTAATTGAGCACCTGGTAGCCAACAAGAAATACCACGCAGGAACAAAAAGAGAAGATAATAATTAAGCCATAGCCAATGAGTTGGTAGAAATTTCCGTAATAAGATGGAGTTCTTCCCAGAGGTGGGTCTTGATTTAGTCGGTTCCGTCTAGCCGGACTAGCCGGCGTCTATATTGTCTCCTGGGCTGAACTGAAAGCCAGAAGCCAGGCCCAGGGTCCACACAAGTATCGTAGGCGGCCACATGCTACGGACACAACGCTTATGGAAGCTTCTAAACGGGAATATTTATCAAATTAATCTGATATCCACTACTAAATATTTACGTGTGGTTGCTAGGTTTGAACAGCGCGCCAGTTTGGAGAATTTTAATCGTGTTCTTGATCTTATAGTATGGGTGACATTGGCACTGAAATCTAGGTTAGGGGTTCTAAGGAATTAGGAATTCCGTGTAAATCACGCGGAAATCACGCGGAAAGTGAATTATCAACGATACCGAAGTGATTCGCGTTTGCACTTAAAAATTTCCTAGACGTAAATTTGAAGCGTGAATCACGCGTAAATCACGCTCAAAACACACGCGAAGTAAGTTTATAATAGCCTCCACGCGCGCGGACGTGAAATGCGACCTTGCCTGAAATGTCCACTAGGGAAGTTGGATTCCTTTTGTATGGGCCAATAATAGCCAACAGGTTACCAATGGCTAAACGAAAGTCCCTTCCTCGCTCTCGCTTTCTTTCAATCTAAGTGCCACTATGTCGAGCGCCTTTGGCTTGGCATTGGGCGGTTTCGGCTTGCGCTCGCGGGGCGTCCTGTCGGTCCCATGGACGAGGAGCGGCTTGCGCTTGGTGGCCGCTTGCGCTCTGCGCTGGCGTTCGCGCTGCTCGTGACTCTCGATGTAGTGCGCACGCCTCGTCCATTGCTGCTGCCACGCGGCGTGCTCGAGGGGCGGGCCTGCGGAGGGTTTGAGCTCAAACTGCTGCTTCGGCCAACCCCAGAGGCCATGCTACTGGTGCTGTTCTTGCGGCTTAACACGCCTTTCTCGTTTGTTTTCCGACCGCGGGTTGCGCCGCTTGGTGACGACTGTACGTTGCTGAGAGAACTGGCTTCGGAAAGACGTTTCGCCGCAGCTTTTTTACTTTCGCGATCCGCCGCCAATTTTTCGTCTTGCTTGGTCTTGAGCTCTTCGCACTTCGCTAACAATTTGGCACGGCTCTCTCGTTGCTTGGCTTTTTGCGTGGCGAGGTGTTCGAGGCGGGCTTTTTCTCGCTCAGCGAGGAATGCGGCTTCCGTCTCTTTGGCAGCCTTGAGCTTTTGGGCCTGCTCCTGCTGCCGTTCTTTCGACATCGCGGCCTTGTTGGCTATCTTAGGCGGACCAGTTTTGGGGAAGGAGTTGCCTTTGCTCGTGTCTGGTGGCTTTTTGGCAACATCCTTTTTGAACTTGTACAACAGCTGCTTCAACACGAAAACCTCCAGTTCAGCGAGTGAACACAGGCCGTTGCCATTTGGATCTGCCACTCCAAATCCAACCTTGCGCATGCGGACAGCTTCGTCGGATGTGCCCGTCAGCGGAAGAAAAGTCTCGGAAAACAAGATCAGGGGAAGCGAGCCAGCTTTTGAGAAGTCAACTGCATAGGTGTCTGCCTTTGAGTCAGGGCCATTTTCTTCTTCTGCGTTCAGTAGTCGCCCAAGAGGGGTGTCTGCCTTGATCTCTTCTTCTTTGATGTAATTGCAGAATTCGTCCATAAGAACAACATTACCCCCATTGTCATCCATTTTGGAGAAGACTTCGTTGGCGTCGTCGTCATTGTTGATCGATGAAAAGGCCACGAAGCCATACTCTTGGATACCACGCCAGCCAGCGAGCCACTCAGCAAGATCCATTCGCCGGTCGTCGTTTTTGTCGCGCCCAGCGCCGCCACCGTCAATCTTGCTGAAGGCATCAAACATTGCAGCGTAAATGCACACGTAACTGCAAAAGACCCGAAACTCGCCTTTGGACACAAAGTCGTCTGCAGTTGATTTTTTCGTGCCCTCAATAACTTTGCCGGTATCTTGCTTGTAATCTTTGGCGTCATTAAAGGCGCGGATGTAACTGGGGCGGTACAAGTCCCATAAGAACCGACCCCGATCCTCGATAGGGAGGTCATCAGCAAGTGGGTCGGGCGCTGGCGGAGCTTTTGCTTTCTTTTTCGCCATTCTCAAAGCAAAGTTCTCCTCACTTTCTTCTGCCTTGAGCAACGCACCCAGGTCTGTGCCAGCAGCAATCTCGTGATTTTTGATGTATTCGCTCATTTCGATCAGCAAAATCACACCTCCACCATCGTCCATCTCATGGAAGATTCGTTTGGCATGCTCGTCATCTTTGATATCGCTAAACGCGACCCATCCATAGCCCGTGATATTTTTGTATCCGGCCATCCATTCTTTGAGGTCCATTTTGCGGTCGTCATTGGCATCGCGGCCTTCCCCAAATCCATCAATCTTGCTGAATGCGTCAAAAATAGCCCCGTATGCTATGATGTAGGCACAAAAGTACTTGAATTCCCCTCTTGACACAAAATCCTTCGATGTCGCCTTCTTGGTACCTGCCATGGTTTGCCCATCGTCCCGTAGGAAATCTTTTGCGTCATTGAATGCTCGAATGTAGGCAGGGCGGAAAGCCGTCCATATGTCCCGGCCTAGCTCCACCTCTGTTTCGGGGTCTTTCGGGTACTTCTTGATGAGTTCGGCCAAAACAAAGGATTCGAGTTCCGCCAGAGAGCAGAGACCATTGCCGTTTGGGTCAGCTGCTCGAAAGGATCTCTTCCGAAGTGCCATAGCGTCTTCGGTATCTCCGACGTAGGGCTGAAAGACGTCGCAAAACTTTTGAAACACCACGGTTGGGCCATTGCCTCCTGTTGGATCTTCCTCGACCACAACCTCTTCAACTTGTGGGACCGCCACCTCGTCTGCGCTGAGAAGTTCGCCCATCGCGGTGCCTGCTTTCACTTCCTCGTCCTTGAGATACTCGCTGAACTCGTCCAGCAGAACGATGCCGCCACCATTGTCGTCCATCTCTTCATTGAAAATGGCCGTGGCTTCCTTGTCGTCCTTGATCGAGTCGAGGCCTACGAACCCATACCCTTTGCACTTCGGATACCCAGCCAGCCACTCTTTCAGGTCCATCTTGCGATCGTCGTTCGCGTCACGGCCGGCGCCACCTCCGTCTATTTTCGCAAACGCATCAAACATGCCGCCGTATATGCACACGTACTCGCAGAAGTACTTGAACTCACCAAAACTCACGAAGTCGTCGTTCGTTGCTTTCTTCGTGCCTGCCAGCACTTTTCCAGTGTCCGCCTTGTAATCCTTGGCATCGTTGAATGCGCGGATGTAAGAAGGGCGAAAAGCATCGAAGAGGTCTTTGCCATACTCTAGTGGGTCACCACGGTGGTCTTTCTTCTTAAGATCTTTTGGGAACTTGGTCACCAGAGTTCCTAAGACAAACCCTTCCAGCTCCGCCAATGAGCACAAGCCGTTGCCGTTTGGGTCAGCAGCTCGAAAGCCCTTCTTTCGCAGAGCCTTTCCAGCGTCAGTTTTGGCGAGGTAAGGGCGGAAGCATTCTTTAAAGTCCTTGAGTTCCTGAGAGGGTCCAATTTCATTGGACGGTGCACTTTTTACTCCTTCGTTGTTTCCACCTTCGCCAGGAGCCGCCACCTCGTCTGCGCTGAGAAGTTCGCCCATCGCGGTGCCAGCTTTCACTTCCTCATCCTTGAGATACTCGCTGAACTCGTCCAGCAGAACGATACCGCCACCATTGTCGTCCATTTTCTTCTTGAAAATGACCGTTGCTTCCTTGTCGTCCTTGATCGAGTCGAGGCCTACGAACCCATACCCTTTGCACTTCGGATACCCAGCCAGCCACTCTTTCAGGTCCATCTTGCGATCGTCGTTCGCGTCACGGCCGGCGCCACCTCCGTCTATTTTCGCAAACGCATCAAACATGCCGCCGTATATGCACACGTACTCGCAGAAGTACTTGAACTCACCAAAACTCACGAAGTCGTCGTTCGTTGCTTTCTTCGTGCCTGCCAGCACTTTTCCAGTGTCCGCCTTGTAATCCTTGGCATCGTTGAATGCGCGGATGTAAGAAGGGCGAAAAGCATCGAAGAGGTCTTTGCCATACTCTAGTGGGTCACCACGGTGGTCTTTCTTCTTAGGATCTTTTGGGAACTTGGTCACCAGAGTTCCTAAGACAAACCCTTCCAGCTCCGCCAATGAGCACAAGCCGTTGCCGTTTGGGTCAGCAGCTCGAAAGCCCTTCTTGCGTAGGGCCTTCGCGGCATCACTTTCAGCACAATAAGGGCGGAAGCATTCTTTAAAGTCCTTGAGTTCTTGAGAGGGGCCGATTTCACCTGGGACACCCCCGTTGCTGGCGCCGCTGCCTCCTTTGCCGGCGTCAGAGGCAGGCGCTGCCTCATCCGCAGCAAGCAATGCTCCAAGCTCAGAGCCAGCTTCAATCTCAGCGGCTTTCACGAAGTCGCAAAATTCAATCAAGAGAACGATGCCGCCACCGTTGTCATCCATGCGCTTGAACGCAGCGTCGGCGTCCTTGTCTTTCTTGAGCCCTTCGAAGCACACGAAGCCATACCCTTTGAGGTTCTTGTAGCCCGCTTTCCACTCCTTGAGATCCATTTTACGATCTTCGTCTTTCTGGCCACCGTCCCCGCACCCATCGATCTTGGCGAAGGCATCGAACTGTATGTAAGCAGTCACATAAAAACGTAAAAAGATAAGCGTGCTGAGAGGTAATATTATATGACACTGCAAGCGTGTAAGCTTACCATGGCCGCGTAGATGCACAGGTAAGCGCAAAAATAGCGAAATTCCCCTTTTGAGACGAAGTCGTCTGCAGTTGACTTCTTCGTTCCCTCAATGACTTTGCCAGTGTCTGCTTTGTAGTCTTTGGCATCGTTGAACGCGCGAATGTAGCTCGGGCGGAAAAGCTCCCAGAGGTCCCTCCCCTTTTCAACCTTGCTTTTAGCATCTTTCGGGTATTTTGCCATTAGGCTCGAGAGAATGAAAGTTTCCAGCTCGGCTAGGGAACACAATCCATTTCCATTCGGATCTACTTACAGAAAAGATTATGCAAAGAATTATTTGCAGTTTTGAGGTGTGAATTTCTAGTTCTAACGCTATTTTTCAAACACCACCACAGCCCACGCTAGCGTAACCGAATCATATGCCAACGAAGACCCCCAAAACAAACAAAAACGAACCTGCAGCGCGGAATTTTTCTTTCCTGAGCTTTTCTCCGGCCTCGGTTGTTGCGCCTAGCGGTTCGAAGACTGCCTTGAATCGCTTGAGGTCCTCTGAGGGACCGCTTTTTGCCGGCATCAAATTGGCAAGCCAAGGCGGGCGGAATCTAGAGATTCTTCACCTTCACAGGAAAATAGCGGCAGCGATAAGAATTGCTTCCGACTGAGATAGTACTTGGCGGAGATTTTTTCAAGTGATAAGCATGCACGAGTGTTGGAGCGTATTAGTTACCCAGAGGCAGCAGTCCTTTTCAATTCGGGCAAGTGTTTATACACCGCAGTACGTCTCGGTCATTTCAGCTCTCGTTGGTTCTTTTTTGGAGACATCTCGGGACTTTCGGAATGCTCACAAAAACTCGTTAACTTGGTACAGGGTGGGCCAGGTAGTACGCAAGTAGTACCGTACTACAGTAGTAGGCACGAAGTTCACCGAGTTCAACATTCTTCTGCTTTCTGCTTCCCAAAAATGACGAAAGCCTTCGTTGCACTTTTAGCGCTTCTAGCATCGCAGTGTGTATCTGCATGGACACCTCATGTGACGAGTCGCGGGCGAGTTCTTAGATTGCAGGCTGAGAATAGCGTGGATCGCCGCTCATGGATTGCTGCTGCAGCAACTGCTGTAGTAGCAGCTCCTAATTTCGCCTACGCTGAAACAGCGCAGCCTGAGCTTAGCGAGGAAGAGGTGCAGTCGTGCTCGTGAATCGAGCAGAAATAGTTAGTGTAAAAGCTGCACAAGCTAAGAGTTGGGTCTGTACTGCCTGCATGTACTCATCTTTTTGACTTCCTTGATGCTACTCTGTACAGCTCGCCCGCATTGAGAAGAAAAAGGCGCTTCTAGCAAAGAAAGCGAGGTAAATTATTTGTTTCACATACATAAATGATCTAAACTGACTAAGTCGCATAACGATTTGAATTTTAATATCTTCTTTGGCAGTTCGGTCGCAACGTCTACCGAAGCGGCACCCTACGGCGCCGATATTCGAAGTGACATCAATCCAGAAGCTGGTTCTAATTTACGCAAGGCTTCACTCAGCGACAACATGAAAAAGTAAGCTGTTGCAGTGCAATGCACTACTTCTTAAGCCCTCGTCTCTCCAATGTCCTAGGTACTTCGCGTACCCCATGTGCGTCTAACCGGGTGCTGCCTTGCTTGCACAACAGGAACAAATCCAAACAAGACGCCATGAAGAACCGGTCGTCGACTGAAAAGCGAGAGGACCTTTGCGAAATGCTTGGTCGTGGGTGCTAAAGCTTAAGCAGAGGAAAAAGTGAAAATGCTAGAAAGGGCAGATGGTTAGGAGTACTGATCAGATAAGATTAGTTTACCGTATATTCCGAACGCTGGCTATGGCAACCACGAGCACAAGGCAACTGATTAATGTGCCCTTCTGTCGAAACAGATTCGACTGCGCTGAGCGCCCCGTCGTATGAGGCGCTTTCGTTGAATTGATTCCCGTGGTCTGTATCGAATGAACCACGGCCAGACAAGTCGAGCTAGCTGGAATTCAGCTTTAAAAATAAAAATATATGGCACGATATAAAAGTAGGTGGGGTGGGGCGCGATTCCGCGAATTCCCCAAAGAAATTCCCCTTCGAGCTAAGTGAAATATGTATTGGCAGATAACCTGGAGAATGAAATATGGGGTTGTTTAGGACCCTAGTAAACTCAAATATAAACCGGTAGTGAAATCTATTAGTAGTAAGCAGTGAGCAGGTATAAAACGGAACTGTACTGTGTACTGACTGTCTCCGAAGCTGACGATTGTTATACTTGCACACGCACGTCTTTATTTTCATTGTATTATATATTAGTTGCGTGCGCAAGAAACAGTAGGGAAAAATGTCGTGTAGTCATTTTGCTCGAGACGCTAGCAAGATGACGTCCGGCTACACGAAATTTCTGTTGGTCACCTTGTTGGTGGCATCGATGGGTGATTCTGCTGTGGCCTTCTTAGAGACGCCACGACCATTAGCTTTACGTGCTCGCTATGCTGCCAGCGGCCTCTCCCGCCGTTTGAACACGCGTGTACTCGCATCGTCACTGCCATCTGAAGCCTTGATTGCTGAAGAAGACGGGCAGAAGTCCCTCGATGAAAAGCCCCAACACTCTAAAGTTAGTTTGGTCGAAGGATTTACTCTTCGACGGAATCAAAAGATCTCGTCCCCACGCTCAATTTGAGTTTTGTCATCCATTTATATCGTTTTTGCCGGACTTGCATTAATTACAAGCTACCACGTATCTGAACCTAGCAAATTTTACGTCTCAATGCTCGTTTCTGTCTTCTTAAGTCACGTTCTTTATGCTTTCTGGAGTTGGCCTAAGCTATGATCAATCTAATCCTGAGAGTATATGTGCGTGCATGCGTGTGTGTTTGTGTGTTACATGTGCTACGTCGGCGACATGTACTACTGTCCAGCGATTGGTGGTGCGATTTGACGACCGATGGGTGGATTTGACGGGGTGGCGCAAGGCTCACCCTGCCGGCGAGCAATGGATTGATGAATTTGCTGGCATGGATGCTACGGAAGTAAGTTCTAACTCTTTGAAGGCGAATTTCAACAGCTGCGAGCCGTATTCGTGTGTTTGTGCTGGAGAAGTTCCGGCTGTACCCTTTCCTATCTTCATCGCAATGGCTTACCTTACTCCTTCGTGCAATGGTATCAGGTGATGACGTGCTTCCACAGCGACACCGCCATGGCCATGCTGGCCCGGTTGCCGACGGCTAAAGCCGAGGACGTGCCGACGGGCGTGCCCGAAGTGACGCCGTTGACCCGCAGTTTCCGGGCCCTCCGCGCCGAGCTCAAGCGAGACGGATGGTTTGTTCGCAAGCCCTGGCTGGAAGCCGCGCAGGTATGTGCTTAAAATTCACGGCACCGCGCAGTGGCTGAGAGCTTTTTCAATTGTTTTTTTTGTGGCTTGAATGAGGCGTGGGCAATGAGCTCGTTTGAGTGAGCTCTTTTTTTACAGCTCTTTTTTTTTCCGAAACGTGTCCTTCTTACATTCCACTTTGTGGTTGTATCTCTCGTTTTGACCTTTGACTTATCTTTCTTTGCGTGCAGGCATTTTCCTGGGCAGCTGTGCTAGGCCTCGGCATCTCTCTCGCTGGCCACAACGCTGTCTTTCCTGCGCTGGGAGCGATGCAGCAACAAGCAGCGTGGGCTACAGGGGTGGTGTGCTTAGCACTGGCCAATTCCTACGCGGGCTGGCTGGTAAGAGGAATACAGGCCAGCAGGAGTATGCAATAATTGCGCTTCTATAAACCTAACGCTGCCAGTAAAGTAGAGCAGAAGCTAGATTCTTTTCGCATCTCTGTTTTCCTTTTCAATTTGGCCGCCCTGTTGTGAAATACACCCCAAATCGATGATCTTGTTGATGGTACACTGTGCCCATAATCGGCGATGTTCATTTCCTTTTTGTTGATGCTGTCAAGCGATTACTTCTGTCTATATGCTCATTCCTTGCCTTCTTCTAGGCCCACGATTACGTGCACGGGACGGACAAGTTCGTGCAGCCGCTCCGCCACTTTGGGGGCCTGGCGGCGGGCTACAGCGCCACCATGTGGAGCAACAAGCACAACTTGCACCACGCGAAAACCAACGAGGTGGGAGCTAGAGAGATGAGAGAGAAATGAGAGGTGAGGTTGACGGTGTTGGGTGGCCGAGTTTTGATTTTGAGAGGTAAAGCACGAGCCAAGGAGTGGCAAGGAATTAGGTCCATGAACACTGTTTCGACGCGTCGTCTCGTTCGAGTCCACAAATGATTCGTTTATTCGTTATCTTGCCCCCTCCCCCCCACCCCATCAATTCCACCAATCGTTTTTTCTCCCTCGTCTTCCCTTTTTCCCCTCCTCCCCCCCCCGTAAAGGTGGGCATCGACCAGGACTTGCCGGGCGGCCCGGTGCTCTTCATTTGGCCGCCCTCCCCCGCCAACGACAAGCCCTGGCGCAAGTACCAGCACATGTACTTGCCCTTTGCCTACAGCCTGCTGTTCGTGCTGTGGCGAGTGGACAGCGTGAAGGTAAGCCAGAGTGCGGCTATGTTTCTGTTTTTGCTTGACGTTTGCCTTCCATTTTTCTTTTGCGCTTTTATTTTTATCTGCATCGTCGAAAGATACATAATGATTTTCAGCTTCAGGTCTTTGTATTTCGAATCTTGTGCGCGCCCGAAATCCCATTCATCAAAC